>Ga0080004_1101244_pt1 | contig 27357 bp, 27 predicted proteins | sample WasSprMetagenome_FD_69207 | JGI IMG/M metagenome (GOLD analysis project Ga0080004, IMG submission 69207) | Sulfidic aquatic microbial communities from Washburn Spring, Yellowstone National Park, USA - WS (SPADES assembly) (version 2) | ecosystem: Environmental > Aquatic > Thermal springs > Hot... | reverse complement strand
TGACAATTAAAAAGCCTCTGTCCTTCATCGTAGAGCATAGCGGAGTAGCACCCGCAAGGGGGTGTAACCCTTGAGACCTCGGGGAACCCTCGCCCTTCAGGGCGGGGAGGAGGTCAGACATGCGGGATTCACGACGAAAGACGTTTTCTTCACGGATTTAGCCTACGCACCGCCTTTAACTCCAATCTGGGATCCGATAATAATATCGGCGAGAAATTTGAAATTTTGAAATTTTCATCTCCCTAAGATCATGAGCCTGAACCTCTCAGCGGCCCTAGCGGTTGCGTTTGCTATGTAACCCAAATGCACGACCCAAGTATCCATAAGAAGAACGTCAAGCGGATTCAGTTCGTTTGAGTTGAATAGGAGTGTGTGAAGCTTTATCTGAACTTGGTCGCATTCATGTTCCAGACTTTCGACTTCTTGGATGATCTCCAGAATCGTCTGGATCTCCTTTTTATCGAAAGAGGTTTCGATCAGGGTGTTGATGTGTTCGACCATTCTCTCGTATTCGTTAACGCATTCCATTATTTTTGCTAGTAGGATCTTAAAATCTCCGGCTATATTCACATCCAATTTAACCTTTCTGAAGGTTAGCATGTGCCCGACGTGCTCGCAGTTGTTGATTATCTCGTCTTGCGCTCTCATAAACTCCAGCAAATCCTGCCTGTCTATAGGAAGAATCATAGACCTCGTAACGTGCGTCCTGACTTCTTCCTTTAGCTCATCTGCTTGGCTTTCGAGCTCATCGATCTCATCCCTGTACTTTTCAACAACGTTGAAATCTTCATTCTCGTAGGCCTCAAACTGCTTTTGCAAAATTCCAACGGCTCTCCCGCACAGAACTGCATGCTTTACGAGCGTCGGGAAGGGCGAATAGCCGAAGACCTGCCCGACCGATCTAAAGAACTTCATACGAACACCACCAGTATCGTATATATGCCTATAGATAGCAACATGGAGATCGGAAGCGTTAGGATCCATGAGAATATAATTCTTTGGATCACTCTCAAGTTTACACCCGCCAACCCACCAGCGAGCCCCACACCGATAACGCTACCGACTAGCGTGTGTGTGGTAGAGATGGGTAATCCTAGGGCTGAGGCGACAAGTACAGTCGTAGCAGTTGCAAATTCGGCTGAGAAACCCCTTGTATATGTCAGCTGCGTTATCCTCTCACCAACCATTTTTATAACTTTGTATCCCCATGTGGCGACACCAAAAGAGATTCCAAGACCGCCGAAAGCCAGTATCTCTGTAGGGATTTCATAGTAAGCTCCAACTTTATGTCCAAAAATGAGGGCCAGTGGAGCAACGGCATTCGCAACATCATTGCTTCCATGGGCAAAGGCAACGTAGGAGGCGGTGAAAACTTGCAGGTACCTGAAGGCCCTTTCAACTCTTTCGTAGTGAATTTTTCTGAAGAGGATGAGCCTTATCAGGGAGAATATAGAGAAAGCTAAAATGGCACCAGTAATTGGAGATACAAGCCAGCTGAGCATGATTTTAATTAGCTCATCCCATTTTATCGCGTTCAGGCTTAAGTGGCCCTGCGAAACGGCGGCAATTCCAAATCCGAGCATCGCTCCAACGATTGAGTGAGTTGTGGAGATGGGCAGATGAAGATAGGTTGCAATCGTGATCCAGAGCCCTGCAGAAAGAAGGGCCGCAACTGCTCCACAAATGACTAGGTGTGGATCGAGGGACTCTATTGGGACTATGCCCTTGGCGAGAGTCTTAACAACGTTCTTGCCGAAAAGGGTTGCACCGAGAAATTCCAATACAGCTGCAATGATTATTATCTGCCTTAAATTTAGGGCTCGGCTACCGTAGGAGGTTGCCATTGAGTTGGCGGCATCATTTGCACCTATATTCCAAGCCATATAAAAAGCAGAAATGGCCGTGAGAATTATCAAAACTTCAATCATAACCCGAATTTTAGATATGCTTATTAAGCCTTTCGAGTTGCCATTTTCATGGACAGGTTCATAGGCTTCATGATTGAAAATTTCAGATCTCTAAGCTTTGATCGTACGACAATCAATGAAATGATCGAGTCTTTTGATAAATCCAGATCAATATTCGTTGTCGGCATAGGAAGAAGCGGACTTGTGGCGAGGTCGTTCGCAATGCGGCTCATGCATCTCGGTTACAGTACTTTTGTATTCGGAGAGACCATAACGCCCAGAATCGGGAAAGGGGATTTGCTTTTGGCAATCTCGGGTAGCGGTGAGACAGGATACGTTGTTGCGATCGCAAAGAAGGCTAAGGAGCTCGGGGCTAAAGTCATTGCTATAACCTCTTCACAGAATTCAACACTGGCAAGACTCTCAGATCTGACAGTACCGATAAAAAGCAAATTTGGAAAGGAAATTGCAAACATAGCTCCTTTGGGAACTGTTTTCGAGCTCACCTCAATGTTATTTTTTGACTCTTTAATTGCGGAAATAATGGAAAGAAAGAAATTAAGAGAAGAGGATCTTGCGAAGAGGCACTCGATCGAGAACGAGGTGATCGTATGATCGAGCTCATAAGGAAACTCAGCAATGCTCACGGTGTAAGCGGTTTTGAGGACGAGATTAGGGATATTATTAAAGCCGAACTTGAAGGTTATGCCGACGAGATAAAGATGGATTCGATGGGAAATCTAATAGCAACGAGGAATGGGAGCGAATTTGAGCTCATGCTCGCCGCGCATATGGACGAAATAGGTTTTGTTGTGAAGAAGATCGATGATAAGGGTTTCATCAGAATTGCGCCGATCGGGGGCTGGTTTTCCCAGATCGCACTAGCCCAGAGAGTTGTTTTGTATGGAAAACATAAGGTTTATGGTGTCATAGGCTGCAAACCTCCGCATTTGATGAAGGATGAAGAAAGAAAGAAGGCCATTGAGATAAGCGATATGTTCATCGATGTGGGGGCAAAGAGTAAGGAAGACGTAATTAGCTTGGGTATAGATGTCGGAACTCCAGTGGCCGTTGACAGGGAGGTAGCAGTTCTTGCGAACAGAAGAATTACGGGAAAGGCCTTTGACAACCGTGTCGGAGTTGCTGTGGCCATTGAGGCCTTTAGGAAGAGCAAGAGCGACGCGACGCTCTACTTCGTTGCTACAGTGCAGGAAGAAGTTGGTCTGAAGGGAGCAAAGACGTCTGCTTTTGCCTTGGATCCCGATGTTGCAATAGCGATTGATTCATGCGTTGCAGCGGACTTTCCTGGAAGCGAGAGTGCTCAGATGGACATCACTCTGGGTAAGGGAGCCGTTATAACTGTCATTGATGCATCCGGAAGGGGTCTCATCGTTTCTCAGCCCGTATTTAGGTGGCTTAAGGAAACCGCTGAGAAGTACAGGATCCCATATCAGCTCGAGGTTGCTGAAGGCGGCACCACCGATGCAACCGCAATAAATCTGACAAAGTCAGGAATCCCGGCAGGAGTTGTTAGCGTTCCAGCCAGGTACATTCACAGCCCTGTGGAAGTTGTAGACATGGGCGATGTCGAAAGCGCGGTTGAGCTTGTAGCGAGGGCGAGTGAGAATGCAAAGGACTACTTCAGGGTGAGGAAATGAAAATCTGGCTCATCGGTGCTTACGGAATAGTTTCAACCACAGCAATGGCGGGAGCCAAACTTATCGAGAATGGAGTCGTGGACAAGACTGGCCTCGTTACTGCTTTGCCTTTTTTTGAACCTCTCGAAGAATTTGTGCCTTTTAAATTTGATTTCGGCGGTCACGAAATTCGTCCGCTCCCCAATGCATTCGTCGCTTTGAGGGAGCACTGGGAAAAGAATAGACATTTCGACCACGAGCTACTGGACTACATTAGAGAGGACCTTTTAAAGATTGTTGCAAGGAAAGGAACGGCTCTGAACTGCGGAAGCGGTATTAGGGGTCTTGGAAAGATTGAAACCCTCGAAGAAGAGGAATTGAGTCTGAGAGAGATTGTGAGGAGGATCTCTGGAGACATGAGGAAGTTTGCCGATGGGGATACCGTTGTTGTAAATTTGGCTTCGACCGAGCCAGTTCCGAAGTTCAGCGATAAATTCCACACAACCATCGAGGGCTTCGAGCAGATGATAGACGACGACAGAAAGGAATTTGCGACCGCGAGCATGCTATATGCCTATTCAGCCATAAATCTCGGATTGCCTTATGCAAACTTTACTCCAAGCGTCGGGTCGTCGATTCCAGCATTAAAAAAGCTTGCGGAAGAGAAAAACGTTCCGCATGCGGGCAATGACGGAAAAACGGGAGAGACGCTCGTTAAGACGACCTTGGCGCCGATGTTCGCTTACAGAAATCTGAAGGTTGAGGGCTGGATGAGCTACAACATCCTCGGAGATTACGACGGCAAAGTTCTCTCTGCAAAAGACAACAAGGAGAGCAAGATTGTGAGTAAAGACAGAGTTCTCGAAAAAGCGCTTGGCTACACTCCCTTCAGCATAACTGAAATTGAGTTTTTCCCGAGCCTCGTCGACAACAAGACAGCCTTCGACTTCGTTCACTTCCGTGGATTTTTGGGGAGGCTGATGAAGTTTTACTTCATCTGGGATGCAATAGACGCTATCGTCGCAAGTCCCCTCGTTTTGGACATATCAAGACTTCTGCTTTTAGCCAAGAAAAAAGATGTCGGCGGGGTTGTTAGGGAACTGGCCTTCTTTTTCAAAAGCCCTATGGAGTGCGAGGTTGTTAACACACATGAGCAGTTTGAAATCCTCAAAAAGTGGTTCATTCAGCTCACAAGAGCGTAGGAGCTTTCTTTGAATTTTTCGATCAACCTTATCTTTTTCTCGCTGTCTGCCAGGGCGTGTTCGAGTACATCTTCGATCCTGGATACGGGAATTATCTCGATCTTGCCTTCATGTTCGGCATCGAGCAAAACGTCGTCCGAGTTTCCTTTGGGAATTATCACCTTTTTCAGTCCCGCCTGAATAGCAGCCTCTATTTTCTGGGTCACCCCGCCCACGGGAAGCACATCCCCTCTTACGGAAAGGCTTCCAGTCATCGCTATGGACTGATCAATAGGGATGTTCTCTATTGCCGAAATAACTGCTGTAGCCACGCTTATGCTTGCAGAGTCCCCTTCTACACCTTCATAGGTGCCTACAAACTGAATGTGAACGTCGTAATTTGAAATATCCTTTCCGATGATCTTTTTTATGATCGCTGATACGTTCATCACGGCCTCTCTTGCTATTTCCTGAAGCCTTCCTGTGGCGATCACTTTTCCACCAGATTTGCTCATTGCCGGCGTTATTTCGGCTATTATCGGCAGAACAATACCTGCAGACTCTCCAATAACTGCCAGACCGTTTACTCTGCCAACCTCATAGCCTTCGGACAAGAAAAGCCTGTAATCTTTTCTTCTCTCGATGTATTTATCTGCAAGCTGTTCTTCGACAGTCTTCGCAATTTTCTTCGCCTTTAGAACGTGTTCGAGTCTTACAATCTCGGCCCCCTCACTTTTTGCTATGTCTCCAGCAGTTCTTATCAGGCCTCCGAGCTCCCTGAGCCTGAGTGTTAGGTGGTTTCTCCTGCCGGCCCTTCTCATGGCCTCCCTTATGATTTCAGCTACAGCGAATTTGTCGAAATGCGGGATCTTCCCGTCTTTCACGATTTCCTGGGCAACGAATCTGACAAGCTTCTGCCTGTTTTCGGGTGTGTCTGGCATCGTATCGTTCATGTATACTTCGTATCCGTAGCCCTCTATTCTGCTTCGCAGAGCAGGGTGCATGCCCATGAGGGCATCGAGGTTTCCTGCTGCAACTAGAATGAAGTCGCAGGGTACCGGTTCTGTTCGAACCATTGCACCGCTGCTTCTTTCGCTCTGTCCGGTTATCGGGAATTTCTTGTCCTGCAAAGCGGTGAGCAGTTTTTGCTGGGATTCGATTGTCAGGGTGTTAATCTCGTCTATGTATAGCACACCCTTGTGGGCCCTGTGAATCGCTCCGGCCTCAACCCTCTCGTGTGCTGGGGTCTCAAGCCCGCCGCTTTGGAAGGGATCGTGGCGAACATCGCCAAAGAGGGCCCCAGCGTGGGCTCCAGTTGCGTCTTCAAATGGCGCAGTCTTTCTTTCTGAGTTATCGACCAGAAGCTTTGGTACGTTTCGCTCTTCTCTCGGCATGAAATATCTCGAGACCATGAGAAGCAGTATTCCTGCAATCAGACCCCAGATGAAGTTCTTTGGGTCCATTATTACGACGTAAAGAACGACCATGAAAATCAGGGTGAATATCATGAGATTTCTCGCCTGTGTCTTCTTTATCGCCTCCTCCTTGTAGGCTTCGACGATTTCACGGCCTTTTCCTGCAGGTACAATCTTGATCTTTGGCTGGTTTGGATCCTGCGGGTTTGGATAGACTAGAATATCTTCGAGCTCTTCTTTTGGAAGAAGTTCTGCCATGGCCTTTGCGAGCATGGATTTTCCGGTTCCCGGAGAACCTATGAGCATCACGTGTCTTTTCTGAACTGCCGCCTTTTTTATAGCCTCTACGGCATGATCTTGACCGATAACCTGATCGATCAGTCTTTCGGGTACTTTTATGTCTCTTGTATCCTCGAATTCCAAACCACCCAGCAGATCTTTTACTTCTTCCATCTCCATAATTAGTATTCCTTTAAGTTAAAATATCTATCCAAACTTACACACCTTTAGAAACCATACTTCAAGCTTTAAACATCGTTCAGCCTCACATTCGAGCTCCAAACAACCGTAGCAGGGAGGAAGCTTTGCGATCCGTTCCATTCTGTCCATTACTGTCTTCAAATCCAGTTTTTCCTCCTCTAATTTTTTCTCCTCGAATTTTGAAGAAACGATCTTGAAAGTTTTAACGCCGTCGACCACGACCTCGACCCTTCGGATCAAACCCTCCTTTTCCAGCTTTCTGAGAATTCTGGAGCATTTGCTGCTATCTATTTTAAGCTCTTTCCAAAGGTCTTTCTGTAAAATCTCACCTTTCTGGTCAAGTATTTTCAGAATCTCTTCTCTGGTATCTACAATCTGGAAATCGGTCATTCTTGTGGCTTTATGATCACTACGTTGTTGCCTCTGAGTACAATTTCTCCAAGATTTCTCAGTTTTTCATCCCCCTTGTATTCCATCGCGTTTGTCAGGAAGAGGTTCATGTACTCGTCCACGCCCTCCAGCTTTCCCACCAGTTCGTGTTCTTCGCCCTTCATTTCCACCCTGATCACTTTTCCGATGAGTGACTTCACCATTTGATTCGGTAGCAACTCTATCACCTCCCAAAGTGAAAAAAGTATATATCAACTACCTATAAAAGCTTTGCTGATGATTCTTGTAACCGGTGGAGCGGGCTTCATTGGCAGCCACTTGGTGGACAGGCTTGTCGAGTTGGACAAGGTTGTTGTTCTTGACAATCTTTCGAGTGGCAGAAGGGAGTTTGTAAACGAAGAGGCAGAGATTCACATCGTCGATCTGGCAGAAGATCCGATTGAAAATTTTTTAAGGGGTGCTGACGAGGTTTGGCATTTGGCGGCAAATCCCGACGTCAGGATCGGATCAGAAAAACCGGAAGAAATCTACAGGAACAACGTTTTGGCAACTTACAGACTTCTGGAAGCAATGAGGAAGGTCGGAGTTAGAAAAATCATTTTTACATCGACTTCAACTGTTTACGGTGAGGCTAAACAGATCCCCACTCCTGAGGATTGTCCGGCCCATCCGATAAGCATTTACGGAGCATCCAAACTTGCCTGCGAAGCGCTGATTGAGTCCTATTGCCATACATTCGATTTTCAGGCATACATATACAGATTTGCCAATGTAATCGGGAAAAGGAGCACTCACGGTGTTGTTTACGACTTCATAAAGAAGCTGAGGTATAATCCCCACGAACTCGAAATTTTGGGAAACGGGGAGCAGAACAAATCCTACATTTACATAGAAGACTGTGTTTCAGCCATTTTTTGCGGTTTGAAGGCAGAAGAAAAAGTGAATATATTCAACATAGGTTCTGAGGATCAGATTAGAGTTAGAAGAATAGCGGAGATAGTTTCAGAGGAAATGGGATTAAATCCAAGGTTTAGATTCACCGGTGGTGATAGGGGCTGGAAGGGGGACGTGCCGGTAATGCTGCTTTCTGTGGAAAAGCTGAAGGCACTAGGATGGAGGCCGAAATTTAGGAGTGAGGAGGCAGTAAGAAAGGCAGTCAGGGATTTATTAGAGGATGAGAACTGAGAATAGCACCGCAAAAATCCCGGTAAGGAATATCCCGTCGAAAGTTCCGGCACCCCCGATGCTTATGACACCGTAACCTATTTGCCCTACCTCTCTCAGATGCAGTATGTCTGCACCAAATACGGTTGAGATAACTCCGACTATGAATGAAAGCTTCGGCAACAGTGTAAGCGGCGCTCCGGAGAGGATCAGGACAGTGTAGCTTAAGACCGTGGCTACTATCGGCGGGATCAACATAGGAACTACGATGCCAACTCCGACGACAGGTCTGGCAAATGAGTAGATTATGAGGGACGATAATAGGAGGGCCGCAGCCACTAGAATGGGTAAAATTAAACCACAGATATCGATTAGAAGCTTTACCGAAAGTATAAGAGGTATAACGCATCCGCCGAGATTCACTGCTAGGATAAGCTTCTCTTTCGTTCTGATGGAGTATATGAATCCGAAAATTTCGTATCTTCGAATGAGCTCGATTCCTCTCCTTTCATATAGTGGAATGTTAATGAGGCTGCCAAATACGACCATTCCTAGCAATAGCAGCGCCTTTTCGCTATCAACCCCGAATAGAAACCTGAATACCGCTGAACCGGTGAAAACAAAGATAAATACCAAAAGGGGAAGAACAATGAGAATCAAAAATAGGGGGAAGATTATTGGAGGGAAGATGTAGTCCCTCACACTCTCAACTTTTTCTTGTCTATCACGATGTAATCTTTGAGAGCATGGACACACTCAAAGGGGATTATGTACATGTCTTCCTCCTTTCTAATCTCGGGTATCTCGTTTGTGGGCTTTACAACCAGATTTACCAGAGCCCCGGTTTTAAAATCCACAGTTACATTGTAGAGAGTTCCCACAACTGTCCCGTCAGTTAAAACAACCGTTTTTCTTGAAAGACTTCTTGCCGGAATCTTCATTCTGATCACCTTTTTTGTTGTGTTACCGAAAAAATATAAATATTTTGCCTACGAAGGAGGGGACATCGCTTTTTTATAACAAATTGATATTTTTTATAACAAATTGATTAATTATAAATAAAAAGAGAGAAACTAACCATATGAGACTCGTGTTGCTAGCTTTAATCTTAGTTGCCGTTTCATTGGCAGTATTTCAGTTTGCTCAAACAAAAGAAACAAAAAAGATAGCAAGCTTTTCCTCGCCGGAAGAATTTAGGGAATATTTTGGCAGGTCCAGTGGCTATTATCCAGACTTTTCAAGAACGATTCCGTCATTTTCTATTCCAGCCCAAATGTCCGATCAAGAGATTGCGGTCGTGGAGAAAGGGGCTGACAGGTTCTCACAGACAAACGTTCAGGTTCTGGGAATAGACGAACCTGACATTGTTAAGACCGATGGAAAGAACATATACATCTCCCGCTACCAGAAAGTGCCATATTTTGCGGGAAAAATAGTTCCGCCGTATCCGTACGAGCAAAAGACTGCAGTTGTGAAGGCTTTCCCACCTAGCGAACTAAGAAAGATCTTGGAGCTAAATGCAAGCGGAGAAATCTTAGTATACGGAAGCACGGTTGTGATTCTTGGGGGTAACAGGTTAAAGGCTTTCAGCACGGATGATTTCGCTGAAAAATACACAGTAGATCTCAACGGCTCTATTGTTGCGGCAAGGCTTCATGAGGGGAAGATTTACGTTGTGGTATCCCAGTACTCCGAAGTCTGCCCAATAGTACCGCTGAGCGTGAACGGAGTTGCTTGGGCCGTTGATTGCAGCAGTATATACCACCCAGTGAAACCTGTGCCTGTTGAAGTTATATACACTGTTATCAAGCTGGACGCAACAAGCGGGAGGATTGAAGGCAGCATATCCTTTGTCGGGAACTATGCTTCGGTCGTTTATGTCTCGAAAGAAGCGATTTACGTCTCTTATTATTCTCAGGCTGACTACTCTGAGATTATGCTAAAGTTCGCATATGAAAACAGAGATCTATTCCCTGAGTGGTTCATAGAGAAGCTTCAGAAGCTTGTGAGCTATGATCTGAGCGATCAGGCAAAGCGAGTTGAAATCTGGGATCTAATAAGGAAGCTCACGCTTAATATGAGGCCAGAAGAAAGGATCTTTTTTGAAAATGAATTCAGCAACAGATACGGCAAGTTCGCTGAATTTCATTCGAGAGAAATCGAGAAAACCGAAATCTGGAAGATCTCTCCTGAAATGAAGATCGTGGCATCTGGGGAGGTGCCTGGGAGGCTTTTAAATCAGTTCTCCATGGACGAGTACGAGGGATATCTGAGGGTGGCCACAACAGTCGGAAATGCCAACGACCTCTATATCCTAGATCCCGATCTTAGGATCGTCGGTTCCATTAGGGGATTCGGAGAAACAGAAAGGATCTATGCAGTTCGATTCATCGCGGAGAGGGGATATATTGTGACCTTCAGGCAGACCGATCCGTTCTTTGTAATCGATCTTTCGGATCCAGAGAACCCTAGGATGGCCGGGGAACTGAAGATACCAGGCTACTCGTCCTATCTACACCCGCTGGGGGGAAGCCTCATACTCGGGATAGGAATGGAGGGAAGCAACGTTAAGCTCTCCCTGTTCGATGTAAGCGATCCGAGAAATCCGGTTGAGGTGGACAAATACTTGCTGAAGGAATCATGGAGTGAGGTTATGGGCAACCACAGGGCTTTTCTGGCTGATGAGAAGCATGAGATCTTCTTCATTCCGGCAGGTGCCGGCTACGTATTCTCGTACAGGGATGGCTTAAAGCTGATAAAGGCAACGGAAACTGGTTTCAGAGCCGTGTTCATAAACGACTACCTTTACGTAATTGGGTCGAAGATTGTTGTTTTTGATGAGAACAGCTGGGAGAAGGTTGCGGAGCTCGAAATTTGATTTTTAATTTTGTTTTGGAGCTGTTAAAAGTAAAGCCCCAGGCTAAGCCTCGCAGCGAATTCTCCGGTTTATCTCGTCTTCGATCTCTATTAGAACCCTGAGAAGGGTGAAGTAAAGATCTATGAGCTTTTCTTTGCTCCATTCCGCATGTTTCAGTATCGCTCTGGATTTTTCCAAGCCTGTATATAAGAAACAGCATGTCCTCGGAGGTTTTTTCGAACTCGAACTCAATACCCCTCTTCCTCTCGTAGAGCCATACCCTTCTTAGAAGCTCGCTTATTGTCTCGTAATCGATCTGGAGAAAATCCTTTCTTGTTTTGAAAAGCTCCTCCAGTTCGAGCTCATTCGGCAGAACGATGTTGTTGAAAATTCCGGAAGCTTCGACGAGACGGGTGAAAAACAGGTAGAAGATCGGATTGAAGATGTGCCCGCTCTTCTTCAGGTTTTTGGCTTTTTCTATGAATTTTTCATCCAGTATACTTCTTATCTCCTTCTCGAATTCATCCATAGTTTTCAATCCGCGATTGTTTATAAAACCGTTGCTCAATTAAACGTTCAATTAGCCCTCCAGAACATCTCTTCCGCTTTTCAGCAGGAAATCGTATTTTGTGTCGAGCGATGCGATTATGCTATCTATGGTCCTTCTCATCTCATCCCTTCTAATCTTTGCCTGTCTGTGAGCATGGATCAGCGGCAGAAGATACCCCTGGATTTCCAGCCCTTTGAGCTTGCTCATGAGCTCCTCATCGATCCTTCGCTGGCTTTCAAGCAGGTATATGTTCCCGCCCTCTTCGAATCTGACGAATGCTGAGTTGAAGTCCCGGAATAGGTTTTTAAAGAAACTCCTGAATTCCCTGACAAACCATGGCAGAGTCTTAGCGATGCTGGGTCTGAATTCGAAGTACCCGGCTTTTTCGGATCCGAACTGTTTCATCGCGATCATCTGCAGAACTGCGGTATCGCTGACTTCTTCATCGAATTCGTGGGTGTAAAATGTCTTCGCCACAAAAATTGCATCTCTTTCGAGCAGTCTGTTTAGGGCATGAAGGTATTCGATGTACTCGAAGAGTATCATCAGATCCTCCAGGCTTCCCTTTGCCTTCCTGTATCCTTCTTCCATCTGTCTGAAAACCCTCTCTCGGGTTAAAAGATAGTTCCTCTTCGCCCTTCCCTCCTTCAGATCTCTCTCCAGTATTTCGAACTGTCTGTCCAGCACGGTCAGGAAGTCTTCGACAAGGTTCTCGAGCTCGTACTGCTGCTTGAGCTTTTCAGGATCGTCGGTATATGCTGCAGGTCTGACAAAGGCTCCTCGGAGCGATCCGTCGATCAGAACAAGTTCCTCTTCAGCGAGACTGCCTATTCTAAACTCCGAGGTGTGCATGTGAAGCCTTACCCGCTCCTCTATGTTTGTGTGGGGTTTTAGCATCGTTATCTCGCTCATCTCCCTGATTTCATTTCCAACGCCAACGGCGGTGACGAAGTAAAGGAGTATTCCGGATAGCCTCTCTATCCCCCTGCTCCCGTCAACTCCGCAGGCTGAGCATTCGGATCCTTCAGGCATTTCTTTCCACTTCCTATCAATCCTTTCTGCAACCTTTTCCGCCCTCTCGTAAAGCTCTGAAAGGTCTTTGGAGATCCTCTCCATTATCTCATCACTGAGAAGCCACAACGGATACACCTCCTCGGTATTCTACTGAAATTACCCTATCCGCAGCATCCTTCAGCTCCTCGTCGTGGGAGACGATTATTACTTGGGGAATCCTCCTTAGGTAGTTTAGGGTGATCTCTACAAGCTTTCTCCTTCTCTCCTCATCTAGATAGGGTGTTGGTTCGTCCAGTATCAGCAGTGGAATTCTCCCCTTTGCCTCGAACATCGACAGGGCGAGCCTGAAGGCAATGCCTAGGGCAACCAGTTCCCCGCCGCTCACGAAGCTTGTCTCTTTCTCCTCCCCTTGGCGTATAACAAAAATCTTCAGCTTCTCCTTTCCGTATTCTACAACCCTCTTCAGCTTTATCCCGGAATACTTGCCCTCTGTGAACTCCTCGAATATTTCACTTGCATATCTTTCGACCTCCTTTAAAGCGGCTTCGGCAACGATGTTCTTGTAGCTGGCAAACTTCTCCCTGATCTTGTTTAGCTCGGGAATTGCCTTTTCGATCGCTTTAACCTTTTTATCGGCATCTTTTATGGTTTCAAGCTGCTTTTCTAGGTATTCTCTGTCTGCAAGAAGTCCCTCTAGGTTTTTTCTCAGAACTTTGGCTTTCTCTTCAAGCGCTGCAATCTCCTTTGATAGATCCCTTTCAAGCCTTTCAAGCTCCAGATGCCTCCCCTCGTCGTATCTGCCCTTTATTTTATCGAAAGTCCTAACCCTCTCCTCGAGCTCAGATCTTTTGGCTTTTACAATCCCGGATGTTCTCTCTATCTCCTCGTCCAGGGTTCTTAGCTTCGTCTTGGCAGAATCAAGCTCATCCTTTGCCTTTTTTAGGCCAATCCATTCTTCGTAACTGGCCTTTAATTTTCGTATCTCTGCTTCGAGCTCCTCGATGCTGGAAAATCCCCTTTCCTTAAGTCTGTTCAGTAGCTGCTCTTTGCTCTTCTGGGCCTCAGAGTAAATGAATCTGACCTTTTCTAGCTTTTCTACCAGTGAATCAAAGTTTTCCAGAGATTTAAGAGCCTTTGCTTCGACTTCTTTCAGGAAATCTAGCCTGTTCTTCATTCTCTCGTACTCCTCGCTCTTTGATTTCAGCTCCTCTACTTCGACTTCCCTTAGATCCTGTGAAATCTTGTTTAGCTCATCTGCAAGCTGCTTGTACTTCATCACCAGATCCTGCTTTGATAGAACCTCCTCAACTTTTTTCCTTTCTTCATCCAGCTTTTTCTCCTCGTTCTCGATTTCTGTTAGCCTTTTGCGGATCTTTTCGAGTTCGAGGGAATAATTGAGAATTAGCTCCCTTTTATGGTTCTCAGTGAGTTCTCTTCCGCATACCGGGCAGTATCCGATGGCGGAGTTCAGCCTTTCGATCGATTCCAGAAGCCTTTTCTCCTCCGAAATCAGAAATCCCTTCTGCTGACTTACCCTTCCAAACTCCTCCTTTATAACTTTGTCGGCCTCTCTTGCCTTCTGTATCGTAAGATAAATTTTTTCTACCCTCTCGGCAGTCATGTTTTTCTCTGAAAGAATTTTTTCGATCTGGGCCTTTCTTTCAACTTTGCCCCTCAAATTACGCCATTTTTCAGCCTCAGGTGTCAGAAATTTTATTTTTTCTTCGATTTCCGAAATTTCCCTCCTCACGCTTTCGAGGCTCTTTTTTTCCTCCTCGCATTTTCTCAGTTCTGCGCTCAAGCGCTCTTTTTCAGACTCAAGACTTCTAAGCTTGGTTTCAACTTCCTGAATCGACTTTAAAAAATCTCTGTAGAGTTCCTGAAGCTCGGAATACTTTTTTGCATCTTCTTCCAGGCTTTCAAGCTTTTTTATTTCTTCGAACAGGCTTGCAATCTTTTGCTCGAGTTCAGCCTTTTGCTCTCTCAGCACCCCGATCCTTTCTGTGAGTCCCCTTATCTCCCCCTCTAGCTTAAGGATTTCCGGAGAAAGCCTGTCGATTTCCTCCTTCATTTTATCAAAAACTTTTTTCTCCTCCAGTACTTTCTCGATGCTCTCTCTTAGTTCTCTGAGTCTATTCTCGCATTTTTCGATCTCCCTCCTCGTTTCATCAATCTCGGAGCCCTTCTCCTGTATCCTTTTCTCGCACTCCTCCTTCTGCCTTGCGATCTCCATGAATCGCTTCATTTCATTTTCGAGTTCCTTTATTACCGCTCCGAGGTTCTTCCAGGCGTTTTCGTAGTCCCCTATCCTCGTGATCCTTCTTATTATCTTTTCCCTTTCGGCTTCGTCCGAGATTATCTCCTCTATCTCTCCCTGCCTTACGTAAACGGCTCCTGTGAAGACATGGAACGGTGAAATGTGCTTTTCTACCCATTCGTTGATCTTCTGGTCTCCCTCGATCCTCACGTCCCCCGTAAGCTCCGAATTTCCGCCGCTTTTCCTGACTATTCTGTAGTCCCTGTTATCAAGCTCAAAGACGATCTCGATCGAGTACTCGCTTGCTCCTGTCATCACCAGGTCTGATTTTCTTGCATATCCCTGCCTGACGCCGTAAAGGGCGACCAGAATCGCCTCCAGTATCGAGCTCTTTCCTGCCCCATTTCCTCCCGCAATTAGGTTTATCCCCTTTTCGAATTGAATCTTGGTATTTCTGTGCGATTTGAAGTTCTTCAGGCTGATTTCCTTGATTATCATATGAAATCGAGCAGAGTTTTGAACTTTTTCTCCATCTTTTCTACCTTCTCCGGAGCCTTTTCAGGCTCCTTCACCTCCACCGGCGGTTTTACCTCTGATTTTGGCCTTGAAACTCCGTAGTGTTCGAGTATCATATCAAGTGCGGCTTTTATGTTTGGCTCCTCGTCCTCCCTCAGAATTTCCAGCAATTTGAGCTCGAAATCCGAGAAAAATTCCTTTTCAGGTTTGGCCTCCACCGGTATCATCTCGACATCCTTTCTTTTGAAGCTTACCTCTGCATATTTGGCTTTTTTCAGCGCATAATCGCTGAGCTTCTTCGAGTCCAGATTTTCACTGCAGAATAGCTTTGCGATTACTATTCCAGAGCTCTTAACGCCCTCAAGAGCTAAAAGGAACTTGTTTTCGACCTCTTCCATTCTCTCTCCATCGACGGAGATGTTGTAGAGGTCTCTTGTCTCCACAGCCACGAATCTTGGCCTGAAGTCTTCTACGATGTAAAAGCCCTTCTTTTCCCCCTCCCTCAGCTCCATGGTTTCGCCGTAGTGAATGAAGTGCGAAGCTTCGCGGGCGTCGTAGCGTTCTATTGATCCCGGATATGCCAGAAAGGCGTTTCCGACCTTTAAATCCCTGCGGATGTGCACGTGACCCATTGCATAGTATTCCGCCGGCGGAAGCTGGGCAATCGTGAGATCCCAGGCAATGTCCATGTCTATGTCAACAGCCTCCTTCACGGTCTGATGCAGGACCATTATGGCCTTTCCATCGGGTTTCAGGAAAGGAAGAATCTTCTCCAGCTGCCATTTCGTGCGGTGTCTATCGCCTATTATCTCCACATCCTTGAAAACACCCTTTGTGATGTACAGATTTTCAGCCCGGACGCTTGTTACGAAATCCCCTTCAACCCTTTCGCGCCTCAGTCCGAGCACGTTAAGAAGCCCCAGGCTCTCGAGCAGATGATAGGCCGACATCTCTCTTATGCTCTTGTCGTGATTGCCCTCAACTGCGAAAACGGGAATGTTCTTGGCCTTGAAGAGCTTCAGAACCTCTATTGCATCGTTCAGCGTTTTCGGGCTCGGAACGCTTCTGTGAAACAGGTCGCCGGCAATTATGGCGAATTCGATGTCCTCCGCAATTGCGAGTTCTGCAGCCCTCCTGAAGGCGGAGGCGAAATCCTCCGCCCTCCAGGGCTGATTGTACTGCTCGTATCCTAAATGCAGGTCGGCAAAGTGTGCGAACTTCATAGAAGGTCCTCAAGCGAGCCCTTCTGGGCTTCAGATCTCCATTCCGAAAGAACGTCTATGTCTCTCCCCCCGTAGTGTCCCCGGAACCTTCTTATCTTAACAGCGGCAGGAATTTTAACCGCAGGACCGACAACTACAGCCTCGCCTATGCCCAGAGAGGCTATATCGGAGAGCAAATCCTCGCTGATCTGTTCGCTTGCCTGCTGGACGTATCTCTGGTCATTCGGTTCGACGATGCGGAGCACGATCTTCGTATTGCACTGGCTGAGTATGTCCTCGCTGATTCTTTTGGGTCTCTGGGACACGATTCCGAATCCTATTCCGAACTTTCTGCCCTCTCTTGCGATTCTGCCCATCCAGAGCGACACGTCTCCCTTGTTGGCGAAGATGTGCGCCTCCTCGAAGATAACGAGTAGCGGCCTTCTAACTGCCGGGCATGCTCTTTCCCAGTATTCCCGGTTCCTGTTCCTGACATGACTGATCCGCCCTATGAGGAGATTTCTCAGCAGATACGCGACTACGACCCTCATCTGCTCCTCGTCGAAGCCGCTGAGGTTGATTATGTTCAGATAACCCTCTCTAAGATTTGCAAGCATGTCCCTCTGCGTAAGCAGCTCTTCGTAGCGGCGCATGAAGGTTGCAACGTACTCCTTAACCCTGTAAAGGGGGTTCAGGTCGTCTCTCGATATTCTGGTCCTCCTGAGGGTGCCGGTGGAATCGACGTATTCAACCTCCCCCCGGGAGTTGATCCAGTCCTCCGCAACCTCAAGAACCCTCCGCATGAACTCTGCACCGCTCAGATTTTCGCGCTTCACAGTTGTGAATATTCTTTCAAGATGCATTCTCTGAACGGACGAGTCCCGGTCGATTCCTACCAGCGAGCAGAATTCCCAGGGTTCAAGCCTTTCCGGGCGAATTCCAGCAGGTATCACGTTCTTTCCGGTCTCTCTTCCGTCTTCGAAAACGAAACCTGCGTACTCTCCGTGCGGGTCTATTAGTATCACGGTCCCCTTGAACTTCCGGACAATTTCGTCGGCTATAACGCAGACAGCATTCGACTTTCCCCCTCCCGTTACCGAGAGGATAGCAAAATGTCTCAGAACGAGCTGGTTCAGGTCCAGCGTTACCTTTATATCCCTCCTTGCTATCAGATTTCCGAGCTCTATTCCGGCAGAATTTTCGAAAATTTTCTGCAAGATCTCATTTCCTGCAAGCCTTACGGCCGAATTCGGTTTTACCGGGACTCTGTTTGGGATTATCTCACCATTTTCAGCAATTCCGATTATCTTGGCGTTTGCAACAACTACTTCGTTCTTTTCAAGAATCTTTTTGGACATTTTAACGTTCTTCAGTGCGTATTCGAAGCTCAGCGGATTCTCAAGCAGTCTGTTAAAATTTATGACATTTCTCACAATTCCCAGAACTTCTTTCCCGTCTCTGTTCTCGGCTACGACGTATTCACCAAACTTGGGAACATTGGAGGGATCAACGGCGAAGCTGAATTCCGAAATTGAACTTTCACCCAGCACAAAGCCAATAACATCCACAGAACTATTGGTTATCAAAAAATAAATCTTTCGCTGTCGAATTTTTTGGCAAGCGAGAAAATGCTTTTCTCGCTCTTCAGTGCAGAAACGACAAGGCTCTCCTCTATACCCGTCTCTTCCGCGATCTTTCGAGGATCTGTAATGTTGTTCAGGGTAGAGTAGTTTAGGACGAAATCTCTCAGTCCTTCTTCGTCGAGCCAGACGCCGGAGAAGAGGGGATTGAAGTCATTCATGAAATCCTCGAGTTCTTTGGAGCTCAGACTTTCGATCTGGATCCCGAAGAGAGAGGAATCGTTTAGGAAAGCTATCATTGCCTTTCTTAAACTTTTTGCAGTGTATTTTCTGTCTTTTGGTGAATATCTCGAGACGATCTCGTCTATCTCCCTTTCTTTCAGGTTGAAGGGCTTCTCCCCTTTTATACTGTTTATCAGATTAAACGTCTGCTCATCCAGGGGAGAAATCCTCCTTTTTTCCCCGAAAAGCTGGATTGAGTACGCCTTTCCTTTCCGCTTCAAGTCTTTTTTGGTTAGATTCGCTATCTCCTTGGAAGTCGCCAGTGTTGAGAGTATCAGCCTGATCAGCGCGTGGTCGTTTGGGTTCTTTCTTGAAAGAACGAGATGATGCTGAAGATCGAACTCCAGTCTGAGCATTTCCATGGCTATAATTTGCCAGAAGGAGATTTAACCATTTTCCTGATCAATGTCATTATAATAATTGTAAAACCAAAACGTTTATATCCACCATTGACATTATTAGAATGATGGAGGGTGGAAAGCTTAGCCTGGATCTGCTCATAGGATTGTCGATATTTCTGTTCACTTTCATGTTCATAGCCAGCTTTCTCCCCGGAGTCTTTGCCGACGTTAGAAACGAGATAGGTTTGATGCATGAGGCATACCGTCTGGGAGTAGTTCTGGCCGAGATGGACGGTTACTGGAGAAATTCAAGCGGAAACGGCACAAACTGGCACGAAAAGTCCGACCAGTGGGGTAAACCGGACTTCTACTTCTTCCCCGGCCTAGCCAAGGGGAAGGCGGATTATCTTTCCTACGAAAAAATCAGGGCGTTCAACAATCTGACAAAGAGCAACTACGATCTGGTGAGGGATGTGCTCGGGCTGAAAACTTTTGACAGGGAATACGATTTCAACGTTTCACTGGAGTCGCTGGATTCAACTCCTTACAGTCCCTTTTTGGTCAAAAACAGAGCAGGGGAAGTAGTTCTGCAGGCCGGAAAGCCAATTCCGTCTTCCGCATACGTTTCAAGGTATGAGAGGTTCGTGTGGATCGATCCGTACTACGATCTCATAGGTACATTTTATGTAGGAACTGCGGGAGTCAGGGATATTCCAAGAGGGTGGTTGAATGAAACTGATAAGTTGAATGAAACTGATAAAGTTGAAGGTAACTTGACTTATCCAATCAAATTGTTTAGAGTAAACGTTTACGGTAAAGCAGGACCAGCACAACCGTGGTGGTTGGGTATCTGCTTCAACTATTTGAACGGTAGTATCCCTTCTTGTAACGCTAAGAACGGTAAGATAGAGGTCGATTTTGGGCCTCACATAAGCGATAATCCTGTTTTTAGTGATAATCTTGTTGAAGGGAAGTCCTACGATCTTACGCAAACAATCAACAGGATGCTGAAGGAGAGGGGGTTTAGAATCGGGGATAAGGTGTTAGTGGGGCTCGGTGTTAAGAATATCGATGCGACTTTGGACCTCTCAGACTCAGTTGCCCTAATAGCGGGAAAAGCGGCGGCAAAGATAGTGATTCACGTGTGGTGATTGCGATGAACACGAAAGGCCAAACATTCACCCTCGAGGGGGTCGCATCTGCATTGATTCTGCTCCTGGCCCTTTACACTCTCTATCAGAGCTCTCTGGTAATTTCACCAATGTGGAGCGAGGCCGTTAACGTGCAGACGAAGATAAAGGCGCAGGATACTCTGAAAATTCTCGATACCTATGAGAAAGTCGACGGGAATTTCTACAACGATAGCCTCCAGGGCATGATCGTCAACCTGAGAAATTGTAACCTTAGTGTTAACTGCACACCGAATGAGGATTTCAACTATTCCTTGGGAGTTGTTCTGGGTGACTACGATTACAGGCTGGAGCTGTACTGGGTTGAGAATGACACCGTAAAATCCGCAGTCCTCGTGGACAGGACACCGTCGCCTAATGCGGTGGCAGCAAGCAGGTATATTTTGCTGAACAACAGCGAGCTCAGAGATTCCGTTTTTTACCGCATCGGTGTTGAGGACTGGAGACCGAGGATATTTGAGGTGAGGCTGATAGTATGGCGTCCGTGAAGGAGAGGGGTCAGGTTTTAATCCTTTTCACCCTCCTGATATCCACGATAATCATCTCAATCTCCGTACTGCATGCCCAGAATATACTCGCGGGGATGGAGACGTCAAGGACGATGATGATGTTTCCGAAGGAAGAAATAAGGAATTTGAAGGATCTCGCGGGTATAGCCGTTAAGAAAATGCCCCCAGCGAAGTGGGGAGAATATTCGAACGATATCTATGACCAGATTAGAGTTCTCTACTCCCAGAAGGGAGTTTATGGGGATTTGATAATTTCGGAATCGGGGAATAAGGTGATATTGAATTTCATTTCTGGTGATGTGGAGTACTCGGAAACCATGAACTGCGCTGGAGGTGAATGCAAATGAGATCCGGGGATAATAGAGGAGTCTCGATGATGGTGGAGTATTTAATCCTTCTGGGGATCCTCTCAGTTTTTGTTGCAGTAGCTGCACTGAGCTTAGAGGACACACTAAGAAAATCTCAGGTTTCGAAAGTAGTTGACAACCAGTTTTCAGACGTTGCTTCCCAGATTTCTGCCCAGGTAGTTGATATGGCCACTCTTTATCCTAGCAACGGTTATCTGAGGGCGAAGGTATATATGCCCTCATCGATTGGGGATATAAAGTACATCGTGGGTTTTGAGGAGAGAGGGGGAAAGAGGTACATCTTTATAAGTTCCGACAGAGGCGAGTTTAGGAAATACCTAAGCCTTGGCGCCTTTGCTAACTTGAAATTCGAGAACATAAGCGGTATAACTCACAGCCTAAAGGAGAAGCATGAGCTGCTATTTACAAGTGCATCCATAATTTATCCAACAGCCGTTCTGAAAGTGAGGCCTTCGGCAATTATCTCGGGGGGTAACGTCACGATAGACGTCTCGGAGTCTTATTCTCCTGTTGATTGGTGGTGGGTCGTTAAAAGCTGGAATGGTTCGGAGCTAGTTTCCGGAGACATGAGCGTAACCAAAAAGGAAGTTAGGATCTACTGGAGCGACGACATTGAGAGTTTCTGCAAATATAACTCCAGCGCGGAATCTGCAGTTTGTGAATTACGTCTTGAGGTATATGACTCGAGAGGCTTTACTGCAGACGATACTGAAGAAATTCTCATAGCGAAGAAGGTAGGAGTAGAACCCGAGCTTTATATCAAGAAATTCGCAAGCCCTGAAACGATTCAGGTTGGCCAGCCTTTTGAGCTCCACATAAGGATGGTCGGCAGGGGGTTTGTTGTTGAAGAAACTAGGCAGAATCTTTCCGTGGTAACCGTAGTGGACAAGTCTGGAAGCATGCACGCAGGAAATGTAAACGAAGCGCATGAAGAGAGGACCAAATTCGGTGAATTTATGTATTCTCTGAATCCAAATGTCGTGAGCGTCAATGTTAGTGTTCAAAAGGGGAAGCCTGTTTACATAGTTGTGTACACAAATCAGAGCATGCCCTTCTGGAATTACTCTCAGACTGAGAACTTACCAAGCGGTATCTCTCCAGATGACGCCTTTACGCTGTATGTCAACGGACAGGAGGCACCAAAAACTACTACTAGAGACTATGGGATAGCCCCGAGCTACGGCGGTGTAAACTTTGAATGCGTAAATGGTGAACTGACCCAAACAAACGGAATTTGCTACGAGACAACTCCCGGGACCACTGGAATCTGGAACCTGAGTGTCGTGGTCTCAAATCCGGAGAGTATTCAGCTAAATATCCTTGTATTCGAGCGCGAGTCATCACGTAATTACAATTACAGCCTATTGCTTAGTAATCAAATCCAGTACAACCCGAATTATGCAATCCACAACTTTAAGTTCGATCCCGGTTATACAAGTAACGACCGTTACGAATTTGCATACGTATTCATTCCCAAGAACTATGGAGAAAAGGTCAATGCCTGGATAGCCTGGATAGAGAACCTGAACACCGAGAACCTGAACACCGACAGGTTCTCGTTCTGCAGAGATTACACAGATGTTGGCGGAAAAGTATGCTTTGTGCAGAACGTTCCAGCTGGTCAGAATGTTTCGGTTTACATTGTGCCAAGCAAAATCGATGCGAGCTATGTTGCGGGCTCTCTCTGGATGGAGAAGCTTGACGCTGCAAAGATCGCCGCGATAAAGTTCATAAGGGAAAGTCTGAACGAGACGGATTACAAGGGGCTTGTGGATTTCAGCACCTGTGCAAATACCTACCAGGTCAACTCATCCTCTCCTTATCTTAGAAATCTTACGACGGACAGTAATGCGGTCGTGGATAAGATTAAGAACATAGTTGCTGGGGGGTGGACAAATTACATTGAAGCGCTTGAACACGCCAAACGCGTTTTAACTGAAAATGTGACCCTAATTAAGGGAACAAAGCCCCTAGTGATTTTGCTCAGTGACGGGATGCCAACCTGCAGAAATGTTTCCAGTGGTTCCACGTACTGCAGTTTCGGCAAGTATACCTGCAGTGATACCGCATGTAATCCAGATGACTGCGGAGGCCAGGTGATACCTAAAGCAGATGAACTGAAGAACACAAAAATCGGGGATGAGTACATCGACCTCTGCACGATAGGCTTCGGCGAAAAAAGTTACTACAATGAGACCATTCTGAGAGCCGTTTCGGGCAGACATACCTCCAGCGGTGTGGTTGAGTGCTACTACCCAGCCGAAACGCTCGATCAGTTAATAGACGCGTTCTACAGCATAGGCAGGATATACAAGATTGCTGCGACAAACGTTTCCCTCGTAGACACGATTCCAGTGAATTTGAGCCTTTACCTATATCCAGAAGTCCAGCCAGAACTTACAGTGAACGGAAACGCAAACTGTTCCCTGAACTGGACATTTGTGAACGGGAGTACACTAGTAAATGTCAACTGTTCTGAAATCTACATAGATGACGAGATAGAACTCGTTCTGACGCTTGTAACGAACGAATTCGGTGGAGGCTTCGTGACCGTAAACGAGGGGGGAAAGATCACATTTACAGATATTAATGGGCAGCAGAGGGCAATCGACCTGCCCCAGTTGAGGTTGGAAGTCAAGGAAGCTAAGGGAGCCGAGGTGAAAATCTCCTGATGAGCCAGAACTCAAGGGCGGTTTCGGAAGTTGTCGGAGGATTGATGGTTCTAATGGTTATAGTCAGCGTAGCGGGCATTCTTTACACGATGTCCATGCCGGTGATATCTTCGGGCCAGGATAACATTAAATTCAGAAATGCATTTTTCGATCTCTTTGAGCTCAGGGAAAAAATAGAGAGGGTTAAATCTGGCTTGGAGCCAAAATCAGTCCAAAAAATTCAATTATACGATTATTCCGCCGAATTCAAAAATGAGCCTGTCATCAAAATTGGCAACAAAAGCTATACAGTTGCATCTATAAGGGTTATTGGAAACGGCTGGACGCTTACGTATGAGAACGGGGCGATAATTGAAAGCGGGAGAAACGAAAGAATGCTCAGCGCACCGAATATAAATTACAACGATGGAAAGCTGTACTTGCCGATAACTATCCTTAAGGGCAATTTTTCCGCGGGAGGGAGGGGGGAACTGTCCATGTTCTTGTCTCTAAACAATTCTTACCTACTCACGGGGAATGGGAATATTGTTTTTTACTCGAAAAATCTAAAAGCATGGAAGGATTTCTTTGATAGCCGCGGGATTAACTGCGCTGTAACCGGAAACGGAATCGAGATACAGAACGTGGATTACTACGCGGTGGTTTATGAGGTGTCGCTGAATGGGTGAGAAAGCCGTTTCCGAGGTTTTCGGCTACATGCTAATCTTCGGAATCGTAATATTCGCCATCAGCATTGTTTATTCTCAGGTATACACCTCGACTCTCGAAACTTCCCAGAAGTTCAAAGTCGAGGGAATTCGGGAGAGTTTCAAAAAGATATACAACGTGTTCGCTCTATCCGTCTATGGCGGCGCAAGCATGCAGCAAATACAGATAGAACTTCAGGGAGGAACCCTCGCCGTTGAAAACAAAACCCACATCGCTATCAGGATTGGAGACGAATCCTTCGACCTCTACCCGAGATCCCTGAGCTATCAGCTTGGGGATTACATGATATCATTTGAGAGCGGGGCGCTCTGGGAAAGCTACTACGGCTATAGTAAAACGGTGCAAACTCCTGCTATCTACATCAAAACTGTTCAGGTACCGCAGGCAAGCGGGACCGAGAGGGTTCTCGTGATCGTAATTGACGAACTGGAAAACGACGTGTCAGTATCGGGGGAGGGTCTGCTCGTGATCTTGTTCAATTCCTCCCTTGGTATGTCTAGAATTTATTCCGGAGGCAAAGAGGTTGTGTTTACCATAACCTCCCCCTATGCGGCACTGTGGGAGGAATACCTGAGCAATTTCGGAAGCGTAAGCCGGGATAACGATACTGTAACAATGGAGACAAGGGCCGGTACAGTGGTCTTTACAGTTTATAAGACCAACGTCGAAACAAATATGATTTAGCTTGAAGTATCCATCAGACTGACCTCCTCCGGCGGTATGCAGCCACGCTGAAATCCGGATTTGCTGCTATCCTCAGACCTTCTTCGGCGAGCCGCTGTATGGAGGTTGCCCAGGCCTCAGTTGCTGAATGGACGATCAGTTAAGACGGTCTGCCACGTAAAAAAGTTTATAAATAATGGAGGAAACCATTTCTGGATGCCATCACTGGCTGAGTTGGTCAACTTCACCCTGGCTTTTGTGAACACCAATCTCGAGTTTCTGAGCACTCTCCTCAATCTGACGGTTCTCGCTTCAAAGAACGCGACCCTTATCAATTCTGGCCAGAACCTGAACTTCTCGAACGTCTGGGGGATCATCTACGGAATTCTTTTAACTGGATCATACAGCACAAGCATTTTTGCCCAGACATTCTCGGTAGCGGCAGCAAACCAATCTGCGCTTGCGAACATCGGGAATGCGGTTAACTATTTCGGAAGCAACGTTACTGCAATCATAGGCGATTTTGACGGGAAGGCAGGGCTATCGTACTTGCTGAACAACACAACGATAAGGCTTAAAACTTGCCAGACAGACCTCTGGAATTTCAGCTACAATCTGGTGAATCTTACGAAAAATGCCGTTTCCTTTTTAATTGAGCTTGGAAACGCAACGGATAAAACTTTTTATTCGTAAATACTATTAAATTTAAAAATTAGAAAGAGGCGGAATCTTTAAATAATGTTAATGACAAGGAGGATCAATGATCGAAGTTCTGATGTCCCTCGCCGCCCTGCCGGTGGCTGCCCTCCTCGGGGCGATAATGCTCCTAGGTTCAATCCTAACCGGTTCTCTCGTCCTTCTCGGCGTCTTGATCACGGCCCCGTTCATAATAGCCTTTGCCCTGCCTATGGTCGGTCCAGCTCTTGTTGTGAAGGCGGGGACGAGCATTCTCGAGGAGCATCCAGAACTGACTGCACTGGGGGCTCTGATTCTCGGTGCAGGCTTCGGAATCTACTTCCTTCTGCGCAACGGACTTAATGGAAAACGCAACGGAAATGGAAACGGCTTAAGGCTGAACGGTAACGGAATAAACGGTAAAAAGAACGGGTTAAAAGGAAAGAACGGCATTAACGGATTCAGGAATGGAAACGGATTAAGCAAGAATGGGGCCAGAAACGGAAAGAAATGAGTTTCACAGCTGAAAGCTCCGGCCCTTCAGGGCGGGAGGTCATTTTAGCCCCGCCTTCAGCTTCTCCTTCACCTCTTCGACGTCAACTGCTGTGTCCACGCATCCGGCCTTAAGCAGCTGTACGGCCTGAACCTTGAATCCCAGGGGGTAGAGCTTCTCAATCGCTTCGCATAGTTCCGAGAGGCATGCAACTCCGAGGGTTGCCCTTACATCTTTGTTCTCCTTGAGGATCCTGTAAACCATGCTTCCGCCGGGGACGACGTAGACGTGCTCGTATCCGAGGTTTTTCGCGTACTCGGTTATCTCTGGCACGGGGCAGTTCCCGCAGTTCTTGCAGACATAGCCCTTTTCGGTGAGCTCAGCCTTGCACAGCTTCGAGTTCCTTATGCACTGGGGTAGAAAAACGGCTCTTTTCTTTGCTGGAGTTTTCTCCCAGCCACTTCTGCAGGCCGTGTCAACGGTTGCAACGTACAGCTGGTCGACAAGGTTTTTTTCGATGCCGAGAAGGTCGAGGATTCCCTTAAGGGCGTTTCTCGTGCTTATGTCCGCCCCCTTGCTGAGTATCTTTGCTATAAGCTCCTCCATGTTTATTCGTTTTGTTCGGGCATATATAAGTTTCTGGGCCGCTGTCCTGCTAACATCTGTAGGGTGCCTTGCTGAAAAAGTTGCTTGGCTCCTGCGGAACTTTAGCGGGCCCGCCGGGAATTGAACCCGGGTCGAGGGCTCCGGAGGCCCTCAGGATTTCCTCTACCCCACGGGCCCGTTTGTCATAAAATTTTTTGAGGCTTTAAAAGCTTAACCCCGAAATGCATTCCGGAAAGAGATGCTCCGGCCGGGATTTGAACCCGGGGCTCAGGCTCGAAAGGCCTGGATGTTTGACCGGGCTACACCACCGGAGCTTTAAAGGCTGACACCGAGGGACTTAAATCTCTTTCGACTCCGAATTTCTCCATTTTGAACTTTTAAATTTTTCGGAGAAATCTTTAAATCTCGTGGGCAGACTTGCTTCATGGCCAAGAAGAAGGAGAAGAAGGAAGAGAAGAAGGAGGAAAAGAAGGAGGAGAAAAAGTGAGATTTTGATGGCTTTTTGTTTTTATAATGGTTTTTTGTTTTGACATCTCGCTGACCCAAGCCTCGCCCTCCAGGGGGGGTAAAGTTTTTAAGCTACTGTTTGCTATTTCTGTAATATGCCTGCTACTGAGCCGATTAGAATCGGGAAGGATACCAAAGAGGAGTTGAAGAAGTTGAGAGTCCACCCTAGGGAAACCTACGACGACGTTATTAA
>Ga0080004_1128517_pt1 | contig 27367 bp, 21 predicted proteins | sample WasSprMetagenome_FD_69207 | JGI IMG/M metagenome (GOLD analysis project Ga0080004, IMG submission 69207) | Sulfidic aquatic microbial communities from Washburn Spring, Yellowstone National Park, USA - WS (SPADES assembly) (version 2) | ecosystem: Environmental > Aquatic > Thermal springs > Hot... | reverse complement strand
CTGATTTTTTCCGATACCACTCCATCATCTTATCGTAAGGAGTCAAGTTTTGCAATACTTTCAGTTTTCTCTGATAATTGTGGCAATCCTGAAATTTCTTGAAGTCTTGAATTGCGCAAAAAATATTCTGGTAGTGAGTAATCTTTATGGTGTTCTCTTTTATCGTTCTTACCATTCTTTCTGCTAAACCGTTAGTCCAAGGATGTTTTACTTTGGTCTTTCTATGTTCAATGCCGGCAATAGAGCAAATGGCTTCAAAAAGGTTTTTCTTTTCAATTTTGCCAAATCTGTTTCTCTTTCCACAAACCACAAATTCCTTGCCATTATCTGTTAAAACAAACCTGATCTGAAAAGGAAAGAAATTTAAGCATTTCATTAAAAAATCTCCTGCTTCTCTGGCTCCTTTGTGAGGGTAGATTTCCAAGAAAAGCATTCTCGTCGCTCTATCTATGGCTAAAAAGCAATAATACCTTTTTTTCTTTCCTTTTTCGCCAATTTTGGGCAAATAAAAGACATCAATATGAAGAAATCCTGGTTCATAATAAGCGAATTTCTTTATTTTTCTCTTCTCTTTATCTGTGAATCTATTCCTTTTATATCTTAAAAGAGTTCGGTAGCAATTAGAGCGGTTCAATCTTTCAATGTAAGGAGCTAAAATTTCCAAGAGATCATCCAAGAAAAACCCTTTGTCTCTTACTTTAACAATAATCCTTTCTTCGTCTTTTGTTAAAGCATAATGAATTGTTCTTGGTCTTGAAGGAAGGTCTTTTGTGTGGTTTGCGTTCTTCCATTTGCCAATGGTGGTATGTGAAACGCAGAATTTTTGGGCCAACATTCTGTTTGGTATCGACCTTTTTTCTTTAATCATTTGGTGTTGAAAAATGTTTGTTTTTACGTTAGAATGATAGTGCATACAGGAGGATGATTATTATTTAATTTTTATTTTGACCTTTATTCTCTCTATATTTTATCATCCTGCTGTATGCTTTTTTTGAAAAGAAGGGGTTGTTTCCTTACTTAATTCTGGAAACAACCTGGTGAAACTATACATTTAAAAATTTATATGAACCAAGAATTGACAAAAGAAATCGTCAAAAAATTGATGGAAATCAAAGGTGAAGCAAAAGGAACAACTTTTAAAACAGATGCTGAACATATTTTGAAAGAGAAGGGTGAGGAGGGATTGAAAAGATTGGAGGCTGAATTAGAAAGTTTAGGTTGTCCGATCAAATATCAAGAAATCAAAGCAATGGCTTTTTACCCAGTAGGATTAAGGGCAATTTCTTTATTGGCAATCAAAAAAATATTTAACTACGATGATAAAAAAATAGAAGAAATGGGATTTCTGGCTACGAAAAGATCCTTGATTGTTAAACTTTTTGTGAGATATTTTCTCTCCGTTCAAAGGGTTTTTTCAAAAGAGGCTCCTCTACTCTGGGAACAACATTATACCATCGGTGAACTGATTCCAGTTGAATTAAATGAAGAAAAAAAATACGCAATTTTAAGATTAAAAGATTTCGATGTCCATCCCATTTTGTGTTGCTACCTAGGGGGTTATTTTTGTGGAATTGTCCAAATGATAATAAAAAGTCCTCAAATAAATTTCGAGGAAAGGAAATGCACATTTCGAGGCGATGAATACCATGAATATTTATTAAAATGGACGTAAAAAAAGACAGGGAGAAAATTTTGCTTGAGGACTTAACTCTTCTTGAAAGCTATTTGAGAGATTTATTTTTCTTTTTGCCTATACCAGTTTGTCTTGTTAGTTCAATCGGAATAATTTTAGAAGTCAATCTTGCCTTTGAAGAAATTTCTGGTTATAAAATCGAAGAGGCTATTGGAAAACCAATCGAAGCTCTCTTCATTAAAGAGGAAATTAAAGAGATATTAAAAGAAACTTTCGAAAAAGGATTTGTCAAAGAAAGAGAAATTAATTTTTTTACGAAAGATAAAAGAAAAATTCTTGTTAGTGTTTCTACTAAGTTAAGAAAAAGCGAGGAAGGAGAAATTATTGGCTACTTTATTAGTTTTTTTGATTTGAGTAACATTAAAAAGATCGAAAGCGAGCTCCAGAACAAGCTCGAAGAATTAAATAAAGCAAAAGAGACAGAAATGATTTTAAGAATAAGAGAGATGGCAAAAGCCAAAGACGTAGAAAGAAAAGTGGAGGAATTAGAAAAGGCCAGGAAAGCTTTAATGAACATTTTAGAAGATATAGAAGAAGCGAAGAAGAAAGCAGAAGAAGAAAAAAATAAGACTTTGGCGATCGTTGAAAATTTTGTAGATGGTCTTTTGATTTTTGATAAAGATAGAAGATTGGTTTCAATGAATCCTCAAGCTGAAATATTTTTGAAATTAAAAAAAGAAGAAATTATTGGAAAATCGATTGAAGATTTAAAAGAAATTCCAGAATTCAAAAAAATCTTTGAAATTGTAGGGCTAGAAATTGAACCTTGCTTTAGAGAAGAGCTTAAAATGGAAGAAAATTTAATTTTAGAAGTTACCTCTCTTCCCATTCTTTTAGAAAAAGAAAAAATAGGAAATTTAATAATTTTACACGACATTACAAGAGAAAAATACATTGATCAATTAAAAACAGAATTTGTGTCTTTAGCTGCCCACCAATTGAGAACTCCTCTTTCCGGAATAAAATGGTCTTTAAAAATGATATTAGACGAAGATCTGGGACCGGTACCGGAGGGACTAAAAGATTTTTTGAAAAAAGCCTTACTCTCAAACGAAAGATTGATTCATTTGGTTAACGACCTTTTGGATGTGACAAGAATTGAAGAAGGGAAATTTTTATACAAGTTAGAAGAAAAAGATGTGGTAAAAATTGTAGAAAATGTGTTTAATTCTTACTTAGATTTGGCAAAAGAAAAAAATATTGAGTTTAAATTAGAAAAATTAAAAGATGATTTTCCTTTGATTAAAGTTGATGAGGAAAAAATAAAACTAGTAATTCAAAATTTAATCGAGAACGCTCTAATTTATACTTTGCCAAAAGGAAAAGTGACAGTAACAATAGACCTTCAAAACGGAAATTTCTTTTTTAAAATCCAAGATACAGGAATTGGAATTCCAAAAGAAGTTCAAGATCGAATTTTTACTAAATTTTTTAGAGCTTCAAACGCTGCAAAAATAGATACTGAAGGTTCTGGTTTAGGTTTGTTTGTTACAAAAAATATTGTGGAAAGTCATGGTGGTAAAATTTGGTTTGAATCTGAAGAAGGAAAAGGAACTACGTTTTATTTTACAATTCCTGTTAAAAAAGAAGAAAAATAAATTTTCATGAGAACGGGTATTGCTACAATTCCTTTAGATTACGGAAAATGCCCAAAATGGCTTTTTGAGAGAATGAAGAGATTGTCAAGAGCTATTATTTTGGCTGTTTTTGAAGAATTTGGTAGAGAAGAAGTTTTAAAAAGATTGGCAGATCCAGTTTGGTTTCAAAGCTTGGGATGCGCCATTGCATTCGATTGGAATTCTTCGGGATTGACCACCACTTTGATGGGAGCTTTGAAAGAAGGTTTAAGGGGGTTGGAAGATAAATTGGGAATTTACGTTTGCGGAGGGAAAGGAAAGAATTCAAGAAAAACTCCAGAAGAAATAAAAATGTATGGAATAACAAGAGGTTTTGATTTTTATCAAAAATTAATTTATTCTTCGAAACTGATTGCAAAAGTTGATTCTTGTTTAATTCAAGCAGGGTTTCAAATTTATCATCACAATTTTATTTTCACAAAAGATGGAAAGTTTGCAATAGTGCAACAAGGAATGAATACTCAACTTCAAAAAGCAAGGAGGTATCATTGGTTATCTTTAAAAATCAAAGATTTTACTGAAGAGCCTCATACTGGAATAGTTTCTGATGTAAAATTGAAACCATTAAATTTGGTGGCAAAAGAGAGTAGAAAAAACAAAAAAATTTCGCTTGAAATGGTAAGAGAAGAACCAAAAACTTTTTTGAAAGACATTAAATTGATTTTTGAGAAACAAAATTCGTTAATTAAACAAAAAAGGTTGCCAGGATTTTGCGAAATGGAATTGAAAGATGTAGAGTTTTATCACCACCCGGTTGAAAGGGAAAAATTTGATTTAAAGAGATTAAAGAAAACAATTGAAAAAGCTCACTTTTTAAAGCCAGAAAATTTTGAACAACTTTTAATAACAGAGGGAGTTGGTCCAAAAACTATCAGGGCTTTGAGTTTGGTTTCAGAAATAATTTATGGAGCAAAACCCTCTTATGAAGACCCGGCAAGGTATTCTTTTAGCCACGGAGGCAAGGATGGTACGCCGTACTTTCCGCGACCCCAAGAAATGGACGCCACAATCGCAATTTTAGAAAAAGCAATCGAGAGAGCGAAAATTTCAATTAAAGAAAAAACTGAGTGTCAAAAAAATTTAAAAGAATTAAAAGAAGATTATTTTTGAGATTTGACTTTTCTTTTTTAGAGGAATAAAATTTATTATTAACCAATTTAGAGGAAATTAACCAAAGGTCGAAAAAATAAAAAAATTTTATGGCAAAAATTTTGAAAGCTTTGATTGGAATTTGTGCAATCTTTTTGATTGCTACTGTAATTTCGGCTCAAAATACCACCACTGGAAGAACAGGAAAAGAAAGACAAGAAGTTCAAGTTAGAAATGAAGGAGCTACTTCTTCAACTCAAGAAAGATTAAAAAACGCAAGAGAATTTTTAGAACAGAAAAGATTAGAAATTCAAAATAAAATCCAAGCTCAAAAAGAAATTTTAGCAAAGAGATTAGCAAAAATAAGCGAACAAAAAAGGAAAATAGTGGAAAGAATTTACGATAGAATAAATAATTTAAACAAAAGAATAACCGACCATTATTTAGATGTTTTAGAAAAACTTGCAAAAATTTTAGAAAAGATTGAAAGCAGAATAGCAAAATTCAAATCTCAGGGGGCGGAGACGAGCGAAGTTGAAAAATGCGTTCAAAATGCAAAATTAAAAATAGAAAAGGCAAAAGAGACAGTTTTGGTTCAAGCTCAAAAAGTTTATTCTGCTCCACAAATTACTACAGAAAAAAACTTAAAATTGAATGTGGGCGTGATAAGGAAAAAATTTTACAACGATTTGAAATTAGTTGAAAAATCAGTGAAAGATGCCAGGTCTGCGGTCCAAAATTGTGCAATATTGTTGGGAAAAGTAGCTGAAACTAAAGAAAAACCAGCAACGACCACTCCTGCAACAACGACCCCAGCGACAACTACCCCAACTACTCCAATCTTACCATAAAAACCATGGAACAAAAAAAAGATTCAATTTTACCAATTGTAGGAGGATCTTTGGTTGCGATTTTGCTCATTGTTGGAATTTGGTATTTTGCGACGAAAAAACAGACAAAACAAGTAATTCCTACTCCACCAACTCCGGTTACTCCTGCGCCCACAGTTCCAGTCCCAACAACTCCGCCTCAGCCTACTCAAGCTCCGACCCCAGAAGAAGATAGTTTGACTGCTATTCAAAACGATTTGAACAACGTGAGTTTGTTAGACATTGACCAGGAATTCCAAGAGATAGATTCTGATTTGAATTCATTATAAAAATTATAAAAATAGAATAAAAATTTTTGCCCCTTTTCCTTGTGAGGGGCTTTTTATATTGCGGAAAAATTTTTCAAAATTTTCTTGTAAACTTCCAAAATTTCTCTCGTTTTTTCCAAAGACAATTGAAAGGAAGGGTCCTCCAAAATTGCTTTTTTTATTTCCTTTGCTTTTTTAATTTCTTCTTTTTCTGACAAAATATCGTTTGGAATTTTTTCTAACTCTTCCTCTAAACTTTTGATAATGTATCTTTCAGATTTTAAAAACTCTTCTAAAATCGAATCTGCCTCCAAAATGGCCAATTTTCTTTCCGCCTCAATTTTAGACTCTCCTTTTTCAACAATTTTTTTCCATTTTTTTTCGTAGATTTTTGTTTGGTAGGGCTTGAAAGTAAAAAATTCTTTGAGGTCGATCAAAAAAGCTCCTTTTGGCCAAGAAGCTTTTCTGAAAAAATAAACAAAAAACGCAAAAAACAAAATTCCATAAATTGAAAAAATAATTTTAAAGAGCAGGATATAATTTTGAACCTCTTTTGAAAGGTTTTCAGGATGGAACAAAAAATTAAAAACGTTTTCCCAAATTTTTTCAATTTCTTTCATAAAGCTTTGCGGTTTCAAAAATTTTTGATTCTGAAAAATGGGGGCCAATAATTTGAAGCCCAACTGGCAAATTTTCAATTGGAATTGAGATTGCGGGTACCCCTGCCAAATTTACAGAAACAGTAAAAATATCTGAAAGATACATTTTTAAAGGATCTGTAATTTTTTCTCCGATTTTAAAAGGCAAAGTAGGGGAGACAGGAGTAAAAATTAAATCCACTTTCTCAAAGGCTCTTTCAAAATCTTCTTTTATTTTTCTTCTTACTTTTTGAGCCTTCAAATAAAAAGCTTCGTAATATCCTGCAGATAAAACAAAAGTTCCCAAAATGATTCTTCTTTTAACTTCTTTTCCAAAAAGCGCTCTCGTTTTAGAGTAAGTATCAAAAATGTCTTTACCTTCGCAAAAATTCCCGTATCTCAAACCATCGTACCTTGCCAAATTAGAACTGGCTTCAGCACAGGCGATAATGTAATAACAAGGCAAAGCATACTCTGTATGAGGCAAACTAATCTCTTCAAATTTTACTCCTTTTTCTTGGAATTTTTTTACTGCACTTTCGAAAGCAGATTTTACCTCAGGTTCAATCCCCTCAACTAAATATTCTTTTGGAATTCCAACTTTAATTTCTTTTTTTTCTTCAAATTTCTTTTCAATCTCAACACTCGTTGAATCCAAAGGGTCTTTTCCTTTAATAATTTCAAAAACGATCTCACAATCTCTTACATTTTTTGTCATAGGCCCTATTTGATCCAAAGAAGAAGCAAAAGCAATCAAACCAAACCTTGAAACCGCGCCATAAGTTGGCTTTAATCCCACTACCTTGCAAAATCCAGCAGGTTGCCTAATGGATCCTCCGGTGTCAGAACCCAAAGAAAAAAGACAAAAGTTTTTTGCTACAGCTGCAGCTGATCCCCCAGAAGATCCTCCTGGAACTCTTTCTGGGTCGTGAGGATTTCTTGTAATTTTGAAAGCAGAATATTCTGTTGAAGAACCCATCGCAAACTCATCCAAATTCGTTTTTCCAACGATGATCGCTCCTGCTTTTTTTAGTTTTTTTATTACTGTTGCATCAAAAGGAGCAACATACCCCCCCAGAATATTTTCTGGGGGGGCCAAAATTTTTGACCCTGCAGTGCATTTTAAACCTTCAACCAAAATGTTATCTTTAATCGCGCAAGGAACGCCACACAAAGGAGGTAATTTTTCTTTTTTTGAAATTAGTTCATCTATTTTTTCTGCGGATTTTAAAGCTTCCTCTTTGTTTAAGCTCAAAAAAGCTTCGATTTCTTTGTCTTCTTTTTCAATTTTTTCAAAAAGTTTTTCAAAAAATTCTTTTGCAGAAAATTCCTTGTTTTTTAATTTTTCCAAAAAATTTTCGATGGTTAAATTTTCAATCATAAAATTTTTTTCACTTTCAAAAAATCTCCTTTTTTCTTACAAAAGCTTTCTTTCAATTTCTCTTTTAAAATTTCATCCCCAAATTCTTTTACTTTATCTTCTCTTTCCACATTTTCTAAATCCAAAGGATGCGACAAAGGTTTCACATCTTTCAAATCCAATTCCTCAAGTTTTCTCACAAATTCCAAAATTTTCAAAAAATTTTTCTCAAAATTCTCAATTTCTTTTTCCTCCAAATAAATTTTCGCCAATTTCGCAAAATATTCAAAATTTTTCTCCATTCACTTATTTTAAAAAAATTTTTTTGAAAATCAAAATTAAAATTTTCCACACTTGATTTTTTGTTTTGATTTTTTAACATAAAATTAAGGTTGTATAAAATGAATTTAAATTGAGTGATGAGAAGAAAAATTGGTATATTTCTAACTTCACTTTTGTTTATATTTTCGATTTTCGGATTTACTTTTAAATTTCAATCTTTGGCAGCAACTTATATTGAAGGTGAAGGAGGAGCTATTTTGGTGCCAGAAATTTATATACTAGATTTGAAATTAAACAAAACAGAATTTTCTCAAGGAGAAACGGTTACAGGTTCCTTTAAAATTCAAAGCGGAGAAAATAAAGTGGTTTCTGATTTAATTTACAGTGTTTCTCTTGTAAGTAAAGAACCAATAGAACAACAATTTGGATCATCAACAATAAAAAAGATTGTAAGAGTGGATGAGCAAAGAAATACAGAAAAATTTATTATTTATCCCAATGAAACGATTGAAAAAAATTTTACTTATAAATTACCACCAAATTTAGCTGGGGAATATCGATTGGAAGTAGTAATTTATCAAGGAACAGGAGATTTAGTCGCTTTCAGAGGAGTAGACATTAAAATTCAAGGCGAGTCAAACTTTGTTTTATTGAGGGATGAAGTAGTTTTAAAAGGCGATCAAGAATTAGTTGCTGAAGCAGGAATGCATTTTTCACCAGAGGAATTAAATCGATATTCTCCAAAAGCAAAATTTGTAGCTGAAAATAAAACTAACAAAAAAATCGTTGCCATTCCTCAAGTTTCAATTTACAAAAGAGAGGCAGTTTCAACAAAATTGAGTGAGTTTCAAGGAAAAGAAATAAAGCTTAATCCGGGCGAAACCAAAACTATTGTTTTGGATTTACCTTTACTAAAAGAACCAAACGTTTACGTAGCAGAAATTTATCTTTTAGACCAACAAAAAAATAAAATTTCAAATTCTATTTACCCAAGATGGATCGTTGCTGGCTTGAATGCTGAAGTTTTATCCGTTACTACAGACAAACCTTCTTATAAAAAAGGAGAAGAAATTAATTTAGAAGTTTCTTTTATAGGGCCCGCTCATTGCCATGAAGAGAAAATCGATGCAGATTTGGTAGTTAAAATTTTTAATGAAAAAGATCAAATAGTTGGTTCTTTAACTCAAAAAATAGATTTGAGCTCAAAATCGAAACATCAGCTACCCCTAAAGCTAACTGCTCAAAACAATGCCAAAGGAATTAAAATACAAGCTCAAATTATAAGAGACGGAAAAGGTTTGGCAAATTATGAAACAGCTTTAACTAAAAATTATGACGCTTTAAAAGCTAAAGCAAAAAAAGCAAAAAATGTTAGATTTGCAATTATTTTGACTACAATTTTAATTTTGATTATTCTATTTTTAGGAGTTATGAAAAAATTTTACAAAAAACCAAAAAAAACCAAAACAATTTCTCTATTCATTTTAATCATTTTCGGATTTTTATTTAGTGGATTAGTAAACTATGTAAAATCTGCCGACAATTGCGGCGATCTTATCTGTCAAAGATGCAGTGTAGTACACAAGTATGCGTATGCTTATTGGAGACCAGGTCCTGATGGAAGATGTGAGACAGAAGATGACTGTTATCCCCCACAGGGAGGTGATTATATTTGTGATTGCAATTGTACTCAAGGTTCAGATGAAAGCTGGAATCCTCAGTGTGTAGCTATGTGTACAGCTTCAATTTCAGCCTCTCCAAATTATTGTCAAGTTCCAGATGGTAGCTTTTATCAGTGTTGTTATTCTCCTAATACTCCTACAATAAAGTGGTCAACTTCTGGAGTGTCAAGCGCAGCAGTTACGGTTAAAAACCGAGCAGGTAATACTGGTGAAGAACTTTTTGCTACTGGAGTTTCAGGATCAAAGCAAGTAGATTGGATGTGTTATTACTATCCCGCAACTTTCTATCTTAAAACTCCAGATGAAAATGGAGAAGTTTTAGCGCAAACAGAGGTTAAAGTATATCCTACTTCTAACCCTGGGACTTATAATGATTTAACTCTCAACTGGCCTGATATTGGAGAATCCTGCGATTTAAGCGGAACTCTTTATGCTGGAAAAGAATATTGTACTGAATTTTCCTTCCGAATCCCCGAATGTGGTAATTTAGCAGGAGGTCCACCAACTTATCAGCTGTGGTTAGCAGATAATAATGGAAATAAAATTACTGATTTAACAAGCGGAACAATTTCCGAGAGTAGCTATGGCTGGAATTCTGGATTGGCTTATTTCACTCTTCCTTCTTATTTGAACACTGGTTACTATCGACTTTATCTATACGTTAAAGCAGGGCATATGGCTTCAGGTTGGGCAGGAATAATAGCTTATCATTGGCACGATGTTACTGCTTATAAAGTGATATATGTGAAAACAGATAATCCTCCCTCTGCCACCAATCTTAAAGTAACTTCGCCAGATTATTGTAAATTAGGACCAGGTGCCACTATTTTCTCTTGGACATTTACTGATCCTGATGGTGATTCCCAATCTGCTTATCAAGTCCAAATAGACAACAATTCTAATTTCTCTTCTCCAGAAGTTGATTCGGGAAAAATAAACTCTTCTTCAAATAGTTACTCTCCACAAACTGGCTTGAACTACAACACTACCTATTATTGGCGAGTGAAAGTTTGGGATTCAGAAGGAAATGAATCTTCTTGGAGCTATGGTCCCTCTTTTACCACTCCAAAACATGCCTATCCCACCCCTGCTTTCACTTTTTCTCCCGAAAAACCTCAACCAGGGCAAGCAGTTCAGTTTACTGATAAATCCCAAGCTTTTGGCGGAACTATAATAAAAAGCTGGTCGTGGACATTCCAAGATGGCAATCCTTCTCAATCAACCCAACAAAACCCAACAGTTACATTTAGCTCCTATGGCCAAAAACAAGTAACTCTTAAAGTCGTGGATTCTGACAATTTAGGACCTTGTTCCACTTCCACAATTATAAATCTCAGAAAACCGCTCCCGTGGTGGGAATTACTTTTTAATCCTTCTCTTTGGTTCAAAAAGCTTTTTGCGAGCTTGAGAGAACTGTTCTATTGATTTTGATTGCAAAAATTGCAAAAATTGATTTTAATTACTGAAAAACTTAAATTCTTCAAATAATTTTTTCCAAATTTTAGAATTCCAATTTTGTCATTCTAAACCAAAATTTAAAATCTAGCACATTAAAAAGCCATGGCAAATTAATGTGCGACAATTGAACGGAGAGAAAATTTATTTTTGTGCGACAAAAAATTTGTGGCAAAATGTGTTAATGAATTTTTAGTATCTCAATAAACTTTTAATGAAATGATTTTTCAAGTGTCATAAAGAAATTTTTTTAACAAAAAATTTTAAAAAATAATGAAAAATTTTTACACTCCTACAATGAGAGGCTCTGTTTCCAAAAGCACTTCTTCTAACTCGTCTAAATTTTCCAAAACCATTCCAGCTCCTCGAACCACTGCGGTCATTGGGTCATCGATCAAATTTGCTTTAATTTTAGTTTCTTTTTTTATCAGTTGTGCCAAGCCTCTCAATTGAGATCCTCCTCCTGCCAAATATATTCCGTTTTTGATAATATCCCCAATCAATTCTGGAGGCGTTTCTTCTAAAACCGATTTAATTTCGTCTACGATCGTTTTTACTGTTTTTTCTAGCGACTTTCTTATTTCATCGTCTGTTATCGTAATTTCCTCTGGTAAACCCGTTACCAAATTTCTTCCTCTAACTTGAATTTCTTTTTTTTCTCTTTGGGGATAAGCGCTCCCAATTTCAATTTTTACTCTTTCTGCCATTCTTTCTCCGATTAAAATTTTGTATTCTTCTTGAATGTATCTTATTATATCTTCGTTCATTCTGTCTCCTGCTACTCTTAAACTTCTTCCAACAACAATTCCCCCCAAAGAAATTACTGCCATTTCAGTCGTTCCTCCTCCAATGTCAACGATAAAATTTCCTTCTGCTTCTTGGACCACAATACCAACTCCGATCGCAGATGCCATTGGTTCTTCTATCAAATAAACCTCTCTTGCTCCTGCTGATTTTGCAGCATCTAAAACTGCTTTTTTTTCAACTTCTGTCACTCCAAAAGGAACTCCAACGATCACCCGAGGTCCTATGAATTTTTTCCTTACTGCTTTTTTAATAAAATATCTCAACATCTGTTCTGTACTTTCAAAATCAGAAATTACTCCAGACCTTAAAGGTCTTACCGCAACGATGTGAGAAGGAGTTTTTCCAACCATTTTTTCTGCTTCTTTTCCTACTGCCAAAATTTGTCCTGTTTTCTGATTTATTGCGACAACAGATGGTTCTTGAATGATAATTCCTTTTCCTCTCAAATAAACTGCAGAGTTTGCGGTTCCCAAGTCAATGGCAATGTCATCTCCCAAAAAAGAAAGATAATTTAACAATTTTTTTGCAAATTTCATTTTAAAAAATTTATCACGAAAAAAATTTTTTTTCAACAAAATTTTGTTTTTTGAATTTCTTGACAAAAAAATTGATTCTGATAAAATTAAGTAATATGGAAAACGGAGAATCAAAAAAGAGAATAGTTTTTTTGATCTCTCTGATAATTTTGGTTTTGGTTTTTTCAATCTTTAGTTTTGGAATTTACAAGTCCTACAAAAAAACAAAAAAGGTTTTACCAAAAGAAGAAAAAGAAAGAGTGATTCAGCAAAAAAAAGAGCTAGAACAAAAAATTGCAGAGTTAAAAAAGAAAGAGGAGGAGGCAAAACAAAAAGAAGAAATTTTAAATCAAATTAGTGCCAAAGAGGATGTGAAAGTTGACGGAGTTGAAATTCAAGATTTGGGAAATGAAAAATTAGTGAAAAATTTAGAACAAAAATATGAAATCAAAATTCCCAAAAAATTGATTTTAGCAAGGAGCGTTGAGAGTTCTGAATTAAATTTTTTCGTTCCGGATGAAGAAGGAGATTTAATTTGTCCTGCAGCGAAATATTTTCCTTCAGATTTGAAAATTGAAGTTTTAGACAAAAAATTTTTAGAAAATGAATTTTTCTTTTCTCCGCCAATAAAAGAAGCAGAAAAATTATCTCTTGAAGATTGGGTGAAAAATTACTTAAAAATTTTTCAAGCTTCAAAAGAAGATATTAATGAAGACAAGGACCTAAAAGATCTTTATAAAACTTTTCCGCCTTATTTTAAAAAATTAGGATATCAAAAAATCGGAGAGAATAATTTTTACAAAGTTAGATTTTTTGAAGTAAGGGGAACAGACATTCCTTACGACATTTACTTTTTAGAAAAAGAAGGAAAAATTTTTGCAATTTGGGTAGGGGATTGGACAGAAAAAATTGCTGGCGTTGAGAAAATTTTTGATCCTGAAGCTTTGACTTCTTGTAAGGTTAAAATTCCACAAAAAGAAATTGAAGATTATTTGAATACTTTTAAGCTACGATGAAAAAAATTTCAAAAATTATTTTCTTAACATTTTTATTTTTACTTTTTAGTAAAAGCGAATTTGTTTTTGGTGTTTGCGATGAAAGATTTGGTACTTATGCTGAACAGGCTGCGAAACAAGTTTTAGGTTGCGAAGAAGTAAAGATTGGAAATCGATTGATAAAAACAAAGGATATAATTTTAGCTGAAATAGCTCACGAAAGTTGTTGTGGAAATCCAAAATGCGGTAGTTTTAGAAGGCCAATATATTATCACGGAAAAGGGGCAGATTATATTATGAATCTTTGTAAACAGTTAGGACGCGACCCAGAAAGCTGGGATCCAAGCAGAACATGCGTGGTAACTTTTGATGGTGGAATGGGTTGGGCTCAATATATGCCGGACACTTGGAAAGATTTAATTGTTAAAGGTGGTTATCCTTATGGAGTAAAAGATCCTTGGAACGATAGAGACGCTGCTTATTTAGTAGCCATTCATTTAAAAAAGAGAGCTGGTCCAGGAGGGTTTTGTGAAAATCCAGTAGAGTCCATAAAGAAATATAACGGAGATGGATTAGCGTATGTACACAAAGTTTTAGAAAATTTAGGTAAGAATATTAAAGAAATTGCTGGCGAAATTAAAAGAGAAGTTACTGAGGAGATAGAAAAAACTATCGAAAGGTTTTGGAAAGAATATAATCGTTTAGAACTTGAATATCCTGAAATTTTCGGACTAAAACCAAAAGAAGTAAAAATCGGGCTTGAATTTTTCAAATACATTTATTTATTCGTCATTTGGTCTTTGGGATTTTTACTTTTTATCGTTCTTTTGTATTATGGCATTTTGTGGTACACTGCAGGAGCAAATATAGAGCAAGCTTTAAGAGCAAAACAAAAAATCATTCAAGCTTTTTTTGGGGCAATTTTGCTTTTGGGAAGCTGGATTTTGCTTGAAATTTTAGGTCCTCAATTTACCAAAATTCAAAAAGAAATTCCACCCCCTCAAGAAATTATAACTTTACCAGGAACGAGAAAAAAAGAAGGAGAAAAAGTTGTAGTGGCAAAACGCATCGTAATAGATCATTTAGTGAACAAATCAATATTATCTCCTTCTGCAACCACCACTCCGACAAAAGCTAGTTTTAACGAAATTTTAAAGTATCGAACTTTTGGAGTGAATACCGCATCGGACGAAATTCAATTTGGTTTAGGAGAAGAGCAGGGTTTTGCAATGGATAATGTTTCAAACAGCGATGCTTCTTACAATTGGAGGGAAGCTTTTGTTTCTGATGAAGAAAGAAATCAAGTAAAAGAAAACGCTGAAAAATTTAAAAATAGAGTTTCAAACGAAAGTGGAAAAAAAGAATACAAAACCACCATAAGAGAAGTAAGAACTTCAATACCTCCCGTGGAAGAACAATGTAGAATTTGTCTTGAGAAATGTTGTTCTTCGTGTGAGGAATTATCGAAAGAATGTCAAAAAGTGATGCGTTTAAGAACATTAGCAGAAAATTTTCCCCCAAACGAAGAGTACGCTTCAACGACAAAAAGTCTTGAAGAAAAAAGAGAAGGAGTAAATAAAATAGAGTATGGTTCAACAACAAAAAGGTTTGTATATGAAATAGAAGAAGAAGTTCCTAGAGGAGATTATTCTCATTATAAAGACGAAGATTATTATGAAAGAGGAGAAAAAGCAGTTGAAGAAATTTTAAATTTAAGTAGAACGATAAATTGTTCTTTAATAGATAATTGTTATATAAAGGAAAAGGAAAATAATAATAAAGAAAATAATAATGAAGAGTGTAAAGCAATGAATGAAAAAGTTTGCGCAGAAATGAAATCAATAATTGAAACCTTTGCCAAAGGATGGGAAACAAGACAGACAGGTTGGAGAGTTATAAAAAAATCGGAAGAAGTTGCAACAAAACAGTTTCAATATATAAATTTAATTCGTGAGAATATAAAATCGGGTACAGATTATTTGTACGAAGGAACGGTTGCTCCAAGTAGAATTGAAAGAATTTTGGGTACCAACAAAGTTTTAAAAACAAAAACAGATTATGCTAAAAATTTAGCTTTAACTACAGAAGCTCTTTCTGCTGCAATTACGACGCTTTTGGTTGGAGGTTGTCATTGTATTGAATGCTCGGCACTTTTTTCTTGTAAAGGAGGCGACGTTTGTATTATAGTAAGGCCTTTGCTTTCTGCTTTACAGGTTGCTTTGGGTATGAATATTGTTGCAATGCCCCCTGTAGGACAGCAGGTTCAAAAGGAAGTTGATAAGGAAATACGAGAAAGCGATGAACTGAAAAAAAGTTTAGAAGAACTTACAGAAGGTTTAGCTTTGGCAGAAAAAGAAATTTTTACTTGTCAAGGAATAACGAAAAATGGAGAGTTTAAGCAACTATTTTCTGCTGCAGAGTTTTTAAACTACAAAAAAGGACTTGAACAACAAGGATATAAAATAATAATTCAGGATCTTTGGCCAAACATTGAATCGAAAGGAGATGCTTTCGTATTTTATTGTGTTACAGGTCCTTTAGTAGAAAGAATTTCAGATATTTATAACCCTAACAATTTGAAAAATTTAAAATTGTATTGCGACCAAAGCACAGAAAGCGAAGTAGGGGAATTGTTTGACAAAATTAAATATGTAGTAAAAGAAAAAGAACAAATTTTAGAACAAAAAAGCAAAGAGATCAAAAACGCTCAAAAGTTAGTGAACGAAATGAGAAGAAATCAAAAACGTTTAGAACTTACATTGAAGGGTGTTTTTGAAGGGGATTTGTCTCAAGTTGCTAATGTGCTTAAAAACGTTTCAGGCGATCTATTTGCTAAAATGATTGGACAACTTTCAGAAAAATATGCGAAAGAGGCTATTGGAAATATTATTGAAAACGTTGCAGGAAAGGATGTGAAAGATTTTTTTATAAAAGCTTTTGAATCAATGAAAGATGGAGATTTTAAAGAAATGCTTAACAAATATTTCTCTTCTATGATGGATAAAGAAGTAAAAAAATTCACGCATGAATTTTTAGATGTAATTCCAAACAAAAACTTGAAAAATATTTTAGTTTCAGGATTTGATTCTTTGTCTGAAAGACAAGTAAAAGATTTTTGGAAAAATAGCTGGAAAAATTTCACTGAAAACGAAAAAACAATATTCTTTTCTAAGTATTTTAGAGATACCGATCCAAAAACATCAGAAATTCTTTTTGATTATTTTGTTGAAAATTCTTCTGAAGTCGAAAAGAGAAAATTACTTAAAGAAATTCTTGAAGTTTCAGACCAAAGCACTATTAAAAGAATTTTAGAAAATTACATTAAAATTTCTTCAAACCCAATGAAAAATGAAGGCTCAGCCGATTTTGTAAAACCTGACACATTGATACTCGAACAAGTTATTAGTGAAATTCCTTCAAAAGAATTACGAGAAATATTGAAGGAAACAAAAGAAATCTTAATAGAAAAAGACCTTTTAAAGAGTGCCATGAGAAACATTTCTCACGAAATTTTAGAGTCCGCAATTTCAAGAATGCCAGAATCTGAAATAAAAAAATTTACTCATTATTTTTACGATGGAATAGATGAAAGCGATATTAAAGATTTTGTTTTAGAAACTATTCTTGATGCTGACCCTACTTTCTTCCAAAAATTTATCAAAGAGCTTCCTGAAAAAAGAATAAAAGATTTGATCTTAGAACAAGGTTTTAAGGCTATTCCAGATTCTCATGCGAAAGAAGTTTTCTTTTTAATGCACGAACTTCCGAATATGGATGCAAGAAAAGTTTTAAACTATTTATTTTTGAATTATGTTCCAAGAGATAAACTTTCTAGTGCAATGGGAGTTTTACAAACTGTTGGAATTATAGATAGATTCTTAGCAGAAGCTTCTGCAGTTTTTGGATTCCCTAATGTAAGAGTGTCAGAGATAATAAAAGATATGGTTGATAAAATTGCTTCTTTCACCGAAAAACTTCAAGACATGGTGAACCAAATTATTGATACAATTCAATTAACTCGTGATCAATTAGTAAATTACGTTCAAGATGTTTGGAATCAAATCCCAAATACTACTGTAGGTGAACTTTTAGAAGATGTTATTAAAGAAATTCCTTATCAAGACCTTTTAACAAGCATAAAAGAAGCTTTAAAATCTTTTTCTTTGGATGAGTTGAAAAGTATCGGAAGAGAAATTTTCGATCAATTGGACCTTGGAGAATTAAGGAAAACGTTCCAGGATATTCTTGATGGACTTCCAATAGAAGAAATAAAATCCGCCTTAAATGATGTAATTTTAGCTTTACCTTTAGAAGAAATGAAAAATCTATTAAATGAACTTTCTTTTGCTACTAAATCGGAAATTTTTAGAGAATGTATTTATCCTTATTTAACAAAGGAAGAACAATTAAAATTCCCAAAACCTCTTTCTGAAGAAGAATTGAAATATTATATAAGTAGATTGCAATCTAAAAGAGGAATTTACTGTGCTTTAAAATACATTCCTGAAAGAGAATTAAAGCAAATGTTAAAAGAAGCGGTTTCAAAAATTCCAAAGGAAGATTTGGTTGTGATTTTATCAAATCTTTCTTCGATAAGATTTCATCTTGATAAATTTGTAGAAAAACTTAGTCAGGAGGCTTTGAAAAAAATTCTAAAGGCTTTTCCAGAAAAAGAATTGAAAAACTTTTTCGGTACTTTAGCTAAAAAACTTTCAATACAAAAATTGAGATTAGCTTTGAATATGGCTTTAGCTGTGTTTAAAAATACCGTAAACAAACTTTTCCACGAACTTTTAAGCAAACTTCCTTCAGTTGTGCTGGATGATTTGGTAAAACAGCTCTTGTCATCTTTACCAGTAACAGAGTTGGTTGAAACTTTCAAACAAATGATAAGCCAACTTTCGACTGAAGTTTTAGGTCCGATCTTAGATCAACTTCAGGAACTTTTTGGAACTCTTTCTTCTTTATTTTCTTTGCTTACTGGCGGTCCTGGTTTAAAACAGAATGCACTTATGATGTTGTCGTATCCAACTCATTATTTAACTGCTTGCGCTAGATGTTGTTGGGGATTTCCAGTTTGCAAAGGAATTCCAGGACCTTTGATAATAGGTTCCGTAAATCCTCCGGTGATAGCTTCCGTGTGTAATCCTTGGCCAGTTTTGAAAAGGATGGCGTTAATTACAATAAATGTCGGAAAAATTGTTTTCTTTAAAGATTCTCTTGACAAAGCTTTAAATACTGAGGAAAACATTATTGAAAACAAAATTAAAAAAGATATTTGGCCTTCAGTGACTCAAGATACTCATATTTTTTCTTCAAGACAATGTGTTACAATAGAACCTGGAAAAGAGGGATATTTGGTAAAATGTGAAGATGCCTTAAGATACGGTTGGGTTAGAAAATGCGATCATAAAAATAATTTCGTTTGTTGTAAAAGAAGATAAAAAATGATTTCTGAAGTTTTAGCAGGGGTTACTACAACTTTTCCTTCAATCGGACCTTTGCAGAGGCCTTCTACTTTGGAAGAATTGGTTCGTTACATTTTCATTGTTACTATAGTAATTTTGGGGCTTTTGATTTTGTGGAGATTGATTCGAGCTGGAATTTCGTGGATGTTAGCCGGAGAAGATATTCAAAAAATTCAAGCAGCAAAGTCTATGATTTGGAACGCTTTTTTGGGAGCGATTATTATTCTTTCTTCTGTAATATTTTTGCGCACTTTATCACCCCATTTTACTCAAGTTTCAGTTCCTGTTGAACCACCGAGAAAGGTTACAAAACATGAAGTCATTTCTGGCCAAAAAGGAATTGCTTTTTGTAAATCAAATTGCGCGAGAGACGATGTAAATTGCATAGAAAAAAATTGCGAAAATTTTACCGGAGGAAGCGCAAATGTAGAACAACTTGTTAAATCAGGTTATAATTACTTAATAGGTTATGGCGACCCAGAAGAAGGGGAAAAAAATTATGCGATTTTTTTTGATAAAACTCGATATGAAACAGAACAACCTCTTTCAGCTTCAAAAGTTAGAATTTGGTTGGAAGAGAAAAATCGAGAACAAACGATTAATGATTTGTCGAATATGAAATCTGCTATTGTAGGAAGCTACGATACTTCAGAAAAAGGAAAAGTAATCGTTCATCTTTGTGACACAATAGACCCGATAAAACCTGAAGATTTTTCAAAACACTGCAATACTTTTTCTACAGAAGGTTCCGCATTAATAAAAGAAAATCTTTCGTGTAAATTTTGCGACCGTGTAAGAAAAATTATAATAGAAGAACACGGATACCTGGTACTCACTCAAGATTCAAATTTTGAAGGGTACGCGTTGTATTTACCAGGTCCTCAAACTGAAGCAAGAGTAGGGGGATTGGTTCCTGATAGATGGGCAAAACAAGATATGTGCATAGATAAAACAGACAGACAAGAGAAAAATTGCGATTCTATTCCTGTAGAATATCGTGAATATCTTCCAGTTTACATTCCGGTAAAATCGCTTTTGTTAATTCCAGAATGATGAAAAAAATTTTGGGGAAAATAAAAAATTTTAAAAATTTCATTTTTATTTCTGTTGTTATTTTGGGTCTACCTTTTTTTCTCAATGCTGTTTGGTGGAATCCTTTTTCCTGGTTTGCAGGAGGTGGCGAAATTGTAATCAATGCTTTAATCGCAATCGCTTTGTTTGTACCTCTTTTAGTTAGTAATCTTTTTTTGGCTTTAGCAATCGCATTTTTTAATGTAATAGTAAATCAAGTAATTCATCCTTCATATTCTTACTCGGGATTCGATAATCCAATAATTTCTGCAGGTTTTCCTATAGTGCAAAATTTAGGCAATATTATTATCATTATGGGAATTTTGGTAGTAGGTTTGGCAACAATTTTAGGTATTGAAGAATACAGAGCTCAAAGAAAATTACCAGTTTTAATTATTTGCGCTCTTTTACTTAACTTTTCCAATGTGGTATGCGGATTTGTAATAGATATTTCCAATGTACTCACTCATCATTTTTTAAAAGATACTACTAATTTTGGAAAAGTTTTTTATGAGAATTGGAAAGAAGAGATTAAAAGCTTTACAAATTTTGATGATTTCAAAACGAGATTATTCGGAAAACCGGAAAGTTCCGAAAAAAATACAGCAATGTTTGCAGCCAAAGCTATTACTATGATAATTTACTGTTTCTTATCAGGATTAATTATTATTATTATTACCTTTGTTTTCATTGTGCGTGATGTTGCCATTCCAATTTTTGTTGTTTTAGCTCCTGCTGCCGTAGCTTCTTATGTAATGCCGAAAATTCCAGGGTTGCCAGAATCGTTTTGGGGACACCGAGGATTTTTTGATTGGTGGTTGAAACAATTTTTGGAATGGTGTTTTATTGGAGTGACGGTCGCCTTTTTTTCATATTTGGCCAATGTGTTTATATCAACTCCGGCGTTTTCTTCTGAGCTTTCAAATGTTTCGGATATTAGCTGGTTTCAAGCAGTAAGCCCCTATTTTGGAGCTCTCTTTCTTTTGTATCTTGCTTTACAAGTTGGATTTCAAACTTCAGCTTTTGGGGCGGGAGCTATGATAGCTTTGGGACACAGAGCAGGGGCAGCCTTGAGAGGAGAAGTAGGAAAAAGAGTTGGAGCTGGAGCGAGAAGATTGAGAACTAGTGTTGGAGAAAGAATGGCAAAGTCAGAAAGGCTTCAAAAAGCAAAGGATTGGTACAAAGAGAAAGTGCCCGGTTGGGCGAAAAAGACAATTGAAGGAACAGGAAGGGCAGCAGGAGCACCAATTTATGCTGTTAGAAAAGCAATAGGAATGGCAACTGGTTTCGAATACGCGGGAGTGTTTGAAGAATCAAAAAAGAGATTTGCTGAAGCAAAAGAAAAATTTAAAAAAGAAGGAGCGGATGCAAAAAAATTGGCTCAAACGATTTTGAACCCTTTTATGACTTTAGAAGATAAAGCCGCTGCTTGGAGCTTTGCAAAAGAAACTGGTCAGTTTGGAAAAGTAATCGGAATTTTAAGAGAACAAAATGCGAACCCTGACAAATTACTCGTACGCCACATTCAAAGTATGGCTCCCATTAATCCAGATTTAGCAAAATTATTAGTTAAAATGAATCCTCATTTGGCAGAAGAAATTAAACAAGGGTTATCAAAGAAAACAGCAGAAGCCATAGGATTAAAAGATTTGACCCCAGAGGAAAGAGAAGCGAAAATTACTTTGCCAATGAAAATTCTAATGCAACTTAGCCCAGAGGAATTTGTAAGCGTTAATCCCGAAGCTCAAAAGCATTCTATATTTAAGACATATTTAAGTTCTCCTGATGTAAGCGTTTCTCAATTTAGAAAATTTTTGGAACAGGGAGATCCTGAAGCAGTGGCAGATTTTAAAAAATATGTAAAAGAGCAATTAGGAGGATGGAGTCACTTTGAAAGAATTAATAATAAACCTGTATGGAACTGGATTAAACATTCTCCTGCTGTTCATGATTTAGGTATATTGCGGGAGGGAGAAACTGAAACAAAAAAACTTATTACAGAACCTACTGAAAAGGCTTTCAAAGAAGCAATAGAGGAAGCAAAAAGAAGGGGTGAAAAATTTGGATAAAATAAAAATGCTCTCCCTTTTAGGGAGAGCATTTTTAAAGAGCTTTTATTTTTGTTTTTTCTTCTTTTCTTCCCATTCATATGCTTTTTTCCATAGATATTCCCTTATTTCCGCTTCAGTCATATTTTTAAATGGATTTTCCTTTGTTTCTTTCTCTTTTGGCTTTGGAAGTAGAATTCCTTTTCCCATCTCCCATTGAGATGCAATCTTAGGAATTGGGTTTCCACCACTCCAGACAATTTTTTTCAGTTCTCCCTTTTCAGCTGCTAAATGATCCTGATACCTCTCCGATGCGATTTGAAAGGCTTTTTCTGATGAAAGCCCTTCCTCTATTAATTTCTTAGCGAACTCCTTAATTGCTCCCATTTCATTTTTTTTAGCTTGAGCTTTATTTTGAGCAATCTCAATTTCTATTTCGGTTGAAATTCTTTGATTTCTCTTTCTGCTGGTTTCTTCGTCAAAATCAAAATCATCAATTGTAAACCCTTTGTATTCGCATTCACATTCTTTGAGAAAATTTTTTAAATCTTCACTTTCTGCTATTAATTCATCTAATTTTCCTTTCCATTCTTCTTTTCTTCCTTCGCCTAATTTTTTTGGTTTCTTCATTTCCATAACCTCTTCAAACGTAAGAGAATTTAATATTCCAGTTAATCGATGTTCAACGATCTCTCGAATTTGCTCTTCAAAATCTACTGCAGTTTGAACCGCTTTCAACGAATCGTTTACCACAATCCAAACTCTCGGATCTTTTAAAATAATTTGTCCCCCTTTTTTTAACTCGATCTTAATTTCTTTCCTTTCTTCTTTTTGTTCTTCTCCTGGAAATAACGGAATACTATACTGAACCCGAACTTTAATTTTTTTCACAATTCTGTCTATTCCTGGAATTATGATCCTAAACCCTGGTCTTTTTTTTATCAGTTTTCCAAATCGATCAATAATCCACTCTTCTGGCCAGGGAATTCTTCGTACTGAAACGAAGGTTCCCAAAGTTAGTAATCCTATTATCAATCCTACAAATGTCCACTTTCCTTCAACAGCGAGAATTACCAATCCTACCAATCCTACCAATCCTACCAATCCTACAAACACCCTACTTAACATTTATTACCCTCCTTTATTTTATTTTTTTTGCAAGTTTTACAAATAATGCCAAAATTGCAACCATAGAAAGTACTAAACAGGCAATCGCAAATAGTTTTATTACCAACCATTGTTTTAAAGGGCTTTGTAACCAACCTAATTCGAGGAGATTACTGATCAAATAGAAGCAATTGAAACTGATAATCACAACAATTGTGGAAATACCAGTTATTTTAGAAAAAACTGAAGCAATGGTAGCAAGAATAGAAGATATCCCAGCTCCTATAAAGAGAATTTTATAAAGCTGGGGATCAGAAACGTTAACTTTAAGGATTTTCCAATGATGGGACCATATCTTTGCTATTGTAGGAACGCACAGATGAGTAGTTGAAGAATCGATTCGAAATCCGATAGAGAACCAGTATATTGGAGTTCCAATGAAGCTTCCGACAAAAATGACAAGTAATATGAAAGCAAATAATCCACCTATTATATCATCTCCTCCTGCGGGTATAGACCAATTTATTCCTGAAGAGCTTTCTCTTTCTTCTAAAATCTTTATTATTTTTTCTTTCTCGTCACCTCTGTAACCACCATACCTGTCATATACATCTCCGCTACTACTTACCCTTCCAGCATAATTACCATACTTATCGCGAACGGTACCATTTTTTTCAATTTTCCCTACATAATTTCCGTATTTATCCCGTATTCTTCCACATCTTTCTATTTCCCCTATTTGCCGCCTATACTTATCATAAATATTTCCTTCTAACTCTTTTCTCATTTTCTTACCTCCCTTTTTAATTTTTTTAATGTGCTTTACCTCCTTTATTTCAAAATTTACCAAATTTTTTTCTTTTTGTCAAGCAATTCAAATAAAATTATAGGAGAGATAAAATTTACAATTCACCGAAGTCTATTTACAATTCAACGAAGCCTTTTGTTTTCTAACAACAAACCGAATTTCACATACAAAACATTCTCACATATTTCACATACAAAACATTCTCACATTCTGCAGAATGTAAGAATATTCTTATTCTCAAATTCTTAAGAACATTAGAATAGCAGAGAACATTTTTTAAGATTTGTCAATTATTTAAACGCTAACCTTGTCGCAGGACATACCGGGATAAACTACTTTAAAAAAGAAAGAAAAAGTTTGCGTGCCGAATATAGGTTTTTGGCTTTACTGAGTGTTAAAAAACAAAGAATTAAATTTCTTTATTTTTGGAAATATGAAATGATAATTTTTAAATTTTTCAATTCTCACACATTAAAAAGCCATGGCAAAGTAATGTGTGAGAATTTAAGGGGAATATACATTGGAATGTCCTCCGTTTTATTGACAATTGATTTTGTAAGTTTATTCTTGATTTTTTATTTAACATTTACTAAAATGAATTTATGACAAAAAATTTGACATTGGTTGATGCGATTTTGCCAAAGGTTGAAAATAAAAGTTTGGTTTTATTGAAAGATGTTCTTTTGGTTTTGAGTTTCATCTTACTGACTGCAATCTCTGCAAAATTAAAGATTGAAATTGGGCCGGTTCCGATCACCGGTCAAACTCTCGTTGTTTTACTTTCTGGAGCTTTACTTGGAGCAAAAAGAGGAGCTTTGTCTCAAATTTTTTATTTATTGGGAGGTTTGGTTGGGATTCCCTGGTTTTCAAGAGGTGGAGGAATTGCCTATTTGATGAGCCCAACTTTTGGTTACATTGTTGGTTTTGTTTTGGCTGCTTATATTGTTGGATTTTTATACGAAAGGGGATTTGATAGAAAAATTGAAAACGCAATTTTAGCAATGCTCGTTGGCAACCTTTTAATCTATTTACCAGGACTCTTTTGGCTAGCAAGGTTCGTCGGTTGGGAGAAAGTATTGGCAGTTGGCCTTTATCCATTTATCGTTGGCGATCTCATTAAGTTATTTTTGGCAGGTTTAATTTTGCCATTGTGTTGGAAATTGATTAAAGTGAAAATCTAAAATGGAAGAAAAAAGAATAGATTTTTTAAAGGAAAGAGCGAAAGAATTTTTTGAAGAGGCGAAAGAACTTTTCAAGAAAAAAAGATATAATCTTTCTGCTTTTAATTTGGAACAAGCAATTCAGCTTTTTGTAAAATACTTAATTGGGAAAAAATTAGGGGATTGGCCAAAAATTCATTATCTTTCAGAATTAATTCCAGACTTAGCAAACGCTTACAAAAATAAGGAAATTTTGAAATTTTATCGAGAGAATGAGTTATTTTTTGAAAATTTAGAGGACGCTTATTTTGTATCTCGCTATTTTCCAAAGAAATTTTCAGAAAATTCTCTTTCAATGCTTTTTGAAAAATCAGATGAATTTTTGAAATTGGTTAAAAAAGAAATAAAAGAAAGTTTGTATGACTAAAACTTTTGTCGACATTTTAATAGAAAGGCAAAAAAGGAAGGAAAGATATTTAAAAAATTGGAGGTTTTATTTAAAAAAGATAAAAAGTGAGTCAAAAAGAATTTTGGGTAAAAAAACAAAGATTTTTCTTTTCGGTTCCTTCGTTAAAGGAAATTTTGGGCCAGAAAGCGACATCGATGTTTTGATAGTTTCTAAAAATTTGCCAGAAGATTTCGATGAAATGGCAAAAATTAGAACAAAGATTAAATCAAAAGTTGGAATCTTTTCCCCTTTTCAATTGCACTTTGCCAAGCCAGAGGAATTCGAAGGTTGGTACAAAAAATTCATAAAAAGAGATTTTTTGGAAATAAAATAAGATGGAAAAATTTTCAAAAAAATCCGCAATAAAGTTTGGCTGGGAAATTGCAAAGAAAAAAATTAAATTTTTTATTCCCCTGCTGATTTTAGTTTTTGGCGTTTCTTTTCTTTTCGACTATCTCTCAGATGTTGAAAAAAAAGAAAGCTTTTTAATTAGCTTTCTTTTAACAATAATTGGAGTTGCGTTCTCTGCGATCTTTAGTTTGGGTTTGATCAAAATTTCTTTGAAAATTTGCGATGAGGAAAAACCAAAATTTTCTGATTTATTTTCTCAATATCGATTATTTTTTAGATATTTTTTCGCTTCGGTTCTTGAAGGTTTAATTACTCTTTTTGGCTTTATTTTATTAATCATTCCTGGAATTATTCTTTCAATAAGGCTGGGTTTTTTTGATTATTTAATTGTGGATAAAAACTCAAGAATTATTGAATCTTTGAAAAAGAGTTGGGAAATTACAAGAGGAAACACATGGAATTTATTTTTGTTTTATCTTTTATTGGGACTGATTAATGTTTTAGGATTTTTGGCGTTAATAGTTGGACTTTTTTGGTCAATTCCGACCACAATGTTGGCTAATGCTTTCGTTTACAGGAAATTATCAGAGCAATTAAAGGTCCAAAATCAAGAAAAAATTTTATGAAAGACAAAGTCGTTTTAATTACAGGGTCTGCTCAAGGAATTGGGAGGGCAATTGCTTTGAGGTTTGCAAAAGAGGGGGCAAAGGTAGCTTTAAACGATATTGAAGCTCAAAAAGAGAATTTAGAAAAATTAAAAAAAGAAATTGAGGAATTGGGAACGGAGGCTAAATATTATTTTGCGAATGTAGCAAGTTATGAAGAAGCGGAAAGAATGATAAAGGAGATTGAAAAAGATTTTGGAAGGCTTGATGTTTTGGTAAATAACGCAGGAATTATCAGAGATAGAACTTTAGCAAAAATGACACCAGAAGAATGGAAAACAGTAATTGACATTGATTTGACAGGAGTTTTCAATTGTACAAAATGCGCTTTACCTTTGATTGTGGCAAACCAAGGGTCGATAATTTCTATTTCTTCTGTAGTAGCTTTGGAAGGAAACTTTGGACAAACAAATTATGCTGCAGCTAAAGCAGGAATTATTGGATTTACAAAAAGTTTGGCAAAAGAACTTGGAAGGTTTGGGGTGAGGGTTAACGCTATTTGTCCCGGATTTATTGAAACTAAAATGATAGAATCTGTACCAGAAAATATAAAACAAGCAGTAAAACAATTGACCGCTTTGGGAAGGTTTGGAAAACCAGAAGAAGTGGCAAATTTAGTTTATTTTTTGGCTTCTGATGAAGCTTCATTTATTACAGGGGAAGCGATTAGGGTTGATGGGGGATTGGTAATTTAGTAATTAATTTCTTGCCATCTTACTTTTTTGAATTGGGATGTAAGATAAGGAGTGAAAACTGGTGGGTTGTAAAGGAGGTTTGGGTCAAGATAAGTTTCTCTGTGTAAATATCCTGAAAGGACATGTCCTCCTTCATTTACCCATTGAGTCCCTACTCTTCCTGCAGAAATTATAGAACCTGTAATCGTTAAGCTTTCTTTAATGTTTCCTGGGTAATGATTTCTTGAGAATCTCCCAGTTTGAGCGATAAAAATT
>Ga0080004_1195628_pt1 | contig 27382 bp, 37 predicted proteins | sample WasSprMetagenome_FD_69207 | JGI IMG/M metagenome (GOLD analysis project Ga0080004, IMG submission 69207) | Sulfidic aquatic microbial communities from Washburn Spring, Yellowstone National Park, USA - WS (SPADES assembly) (version 2) | ecosystem: Environmental > Aquatic > Thermal springs > Hot... | reverse complement strand
GTAATATAGTTGGGCTTTATCAGAATTGGCTTTTCAGTTGAAAGAACAGCGTTTAGATCCTGTTTTAGTGATTCAAGCGCTTTGACCGTAGTTTCTATAGGGTCTAAGCCCTTAATTATGGTAACTCTACTCAATTTAACCATTCTGTGCACACTTAAAGGTCAGAATAAAATGCAGCAATTTAACGCTTCCCATAGTTGCATTTAAGAGAAAAAGGAAGTGGAAACATGAAATTTAAGCTTGTGTCGGTGAAGGCCAAGCATTTTCAAGTGTCATAGGAGGCTTACTTCTTTTCCTCCTTCTTCTCCTCTTTCTTCTCCTCCTTCTTCTCCTCCTTCTTCTTCTTTGGCATGGCCATCACCAAAATTTGGTGAGAAAAACGGTTCTTTAAAAATTTTTCGTCCCCTATAAAGTTGTTAAATGTTTTATGCTACAATATTTTTAAATGCGGCCTTGCAAAAAGGCTTTCCTATGCATGAGTGGGCTTTGGCGGAAGCGATAATTTCTTCTGTTTCACAGATAGCGGAAACGGAGGGGTTAAAGGAGGTTAAGGAAGTTAGGATAAAGGTAGGTGAGCTTCAACAAGTAGAAATCGACATTCTAGAGTTTGCCCTATCAGAGCTTAAAATGGACAAGTTGAAAAACGCCAAGTTCATTGTAGAAACTGTTAAAGCCGAATTGCGATGCAGAGCTTGTGGACATAAATGGGTTTTCAATAAAAACGAGCTCGATGAGGAAAAAACCGAAGCCATACATTTTGTCCCTGAAACAGTACACGCTTACATAAAATGTCCAAGGTGCGGCAGTCCAGACTTTGAAATCCTCCAAGGAAGAGGCGTATGGCTTGAAAGCGTGCGAGGGGTTAAATAAATGTTAGACCCGCGCGAGAACATCATAAACAAAAGACTTGAAAGAGTTAAACACATAATTGCTGTTTCAAGTGGCAAGGGTGGTGTGGGAAAAAGCCTTGTCGCCTCCACCCTCGCCTTAATATTGGCTAGAAAAAATTTTGAGGTTGGATTGTTTGACGCGGATTTCACAGGTCCTTCAACCCACCTTATTTTAGGCGTAAAAGATGTCAGACCAAAAGAGGAAAAGGGTATAATTCCAGCCCAAGTTCATGGTCTAAAATATGTTTCAATAGTTGCCTACTCAAAAGAGAACACGTTGCCTTTAAGGGGTGTGGACGCTTCAAATGCCCTCATAGAACTTTTCGCCACGACAATATGGGAAGATTTAGACTTTCTGATAATAGATATGCCTCCGGGAATAAGCGACGCAACACTAGATGTAATTAGACTTGTTAAAGGCATAAAATTCCTAATAGTTACAACGCCTTCTATGCTGGCCTTTGAAACTGTTAAAAAACTTCTGAAACTTCTTGCAGAGCTTAAAGTGCCAGTCCTAGGAGTTATTGAAAACATGAAAATAAATGAAAGCAAGTTCATAAGGCAAAATGCAACAGATATGAGTTTTCACTTTCTTGGATGGTTGCCCTTTGACCTAAAAGTTGAGGACTCATTAGGAGATATAAATGCATTGTTAGAAACGGATTTTGCCAAAAGGCTGGCGGAAACTATCTCAAAAATTTTATTCTAACCTTGTTTTGCAGTTTTCTTAGCCGGTTTCTGTCTTGTTTCACTTGAAACTCGCTTTTTAGATAGCAAAATTTCCTCTACAGAGTTTGCCTTCCCGAGTTCATTCATATACCAGCCTCTATCCCTTGAATAGCTTATTCCATAAATTATAAGGCTAAACCTAGAATAGCTGCGTTGTGAAAAACGGCGTAATAAGGAATAAATATGAACCATTCAGGATTTTTCCAAACTATGCTGCTGATGAGAAGGTTTTCAAGGATACCCTCTACAAAAATATTGTTCCAGCAAGAAACATTAGATAAGCCACGGTCTCATTATGCCTTGACTCTTCAGCTTTCTCGTGTAGATGATGTCTGAAGGGACGTAACCCTCAATATTCTGATTAATGGACATATACCTAAACCTTATTATACGGAAATAAGTATTGCAAAAAGTATTAAAAATCTCAAAAGTGGAGAAAAATCCTTGTCTCCTATTAAGGCTGTGATGTTCGATTTCATTGGCACGTTAGTAAGCGTTAAGGGCTACAACTTAGAAGCTTCAAAAGCAAAGCTGTACAAGGCCATTGTTGACGCTGGCTTTAAAGTAAGCCAAAAGGAATTTTTAGAGGCATATAGCCAAGCCCATGAAAAATACCGAATTATACGCTACCAAAAACTTGTTGAGGTTACAAATGCCATATGGATTTCAGAAGCACTAAACAATTTGGGGTTTAAAACAAGCCCAGAGGACACTCGCATAAAAATCGCCGTCAACATTTTCTTCGAAGATTATCTAAACTCCTTTAAGCTTAGAAAGTGTGCAAAACAAACTTTGCAGGAGTTGTCTGGAGACTGTAAGCTAGGACTCGTTTCAAACTTTACATATGCTCCAGTAATATATGCTGGGCTCAGAAAGGTCGGGATAAACAATTTCTTCGATGTAATACTGGTTTCGGATGCTGTCGGATGGCGTAAGCCCCACGCCAAAATCTTTGAGGAAGCACTAAAAAGACTCGGAGTCGAGGCTCAAGAAGCCCTTTATGTTGGAGACAGCCCAGAAGAGGACATTAAAGGCGCAAAACAGTTAGGCATAAAAACAGTCTTTGTTGCCTCTCAGTTTTTCCCCTTCAAAACGCTATATAAAAACGAACTTAAGCCGGATGCAATAGCAAGAAACGTGTGCGAAGCGAGAAGGAAAATCCACGAGATAATTCGCTCTTTCCATCAGTCTTTTGATGCAAGTGTTAGCGAATGAAAATGTGGAATAGGATAAATTCTGTTCGGCGCTTTCACTTACCGCCAGGTGGCGATTAGAATGCCATGTCTTTTAGATATTGCTGCACTAGTTATTCCGTTGATTATGGGAATGACGGTTGGCTATTCTTTAAGGGGAAGGAAAATTTTAACGCTGAAAAAGTACGCTTGGAATCATTTATAATGCTGATTTTTACTCTAGGTTTTTCTATAGGCTCAAAGTCTGAACTTTTAGCGGTAATGCCAAAAGTAGGGTTAAACGCCGCGGTGCTTTTAACAATGGCTTTACTTTTCAGCATACTCTTTGTAAAAGCTGCCAGAAAACTGGTGAAAATATGATACGCCGCAATGGACACAACACTACCGATAATAGTGCGCTATTGCGGACGAGATGCCCTACTAACAGCTTTCTCCTGGGGCTTCATCTTAACTATGGCGGCACCCTTCACCATAACCGGACTGGCAGCAATCACCCATTAGGGCTTGTCCTTAAACTTTTCAGAGGCAGGCTCTCCACCAACACCCCAATGCGTCTTAGGAACTTTATGCACAACCACTTCAACAGCGCTTTCCGGAACACCTAAACCCCCAAAAACCCTAGTTATCTCCCGTATCAATGTCTCAACACGATCCTTCCCAAAGCCCTCCCACACATAAACATGAACTATAGGCATACACAGACCCCCCACAACCAAATTGGCACTGTCCACGTTAAAAATTTGTGGTGCGGCCGCCGGGATTTGAACCCGGGTCGCCGGCTCGGGAGGCCATTAATTGCCCAGAATGCAAATTGGGACAATTTGATGGGAGAATAGAGAATAAGGAGAATAATTTTTGGAGAATAGACGATTTAGAGCAATTGTTTGAAAGATTTTATGAGTTTTGTTCAGTTGATTTTCAACTCACTAAAAGGACGGCGATGGATCACATTTACGCCTTAAGGAAGTTTTTCAAATGGTTAAATGGAAAGAAGATTGATTCTTTAACTTCTGAAGATTTAAGGAAGTATTTGATGCTTTTTAAAGATGGGAACCAGTATACTTATGCGAACGTTTTAAAGGCTTTGCGGAGGTTTTTCAGGGATTTTATGGGATTAGGACATCTTGTCCAAACTTTCAAGTTTCCACCTAAAAAATTGCCAATAAAAAGAGTGCCGAGCAAAGAAGAAGTTAGAAAATTTTACCAAGCCATCGATAACTTAGAAGAGAAAGCCTTGTTCTTGTTAATAGCCTCTTCGGGGTTACGAAGGAGCGAAGCATTAAATCTAAAGCTCAGCGACATAGACTTTGAAAAGAGAATGATTTTTCCAAAACATGACTCAAAAACAAAAAGGAGCTTCATAACTTTTTACAATGAAGAGGCAGAATTTGTTTTGAAGAAATGGCTAAAAGTCAGACCTAAAAACACAGAAAAACTCTTTCCCATGAGAACAAATAAAAAACACAGAATATTTCTTGAAACAAGAAAGAAAACTGGAATAGATATCACACCTCAAACATTAAGAGAATGGTTTGCCTGCGAGATGGGAAGGGTCGGAGTTCCCGACCGCTTTGTTGACGCCTTCTGCGGTCGTGTTCCAAAAAGTATTTTGGCAAGGCATTACACCGACTTCGATCCAGAAAAACTAAAAGAAATTTATGACAAAGCTAAGTTATGTATTTTAAGTTAATTTTGTAATAAACTTAATTGCCAAAAGATAAAAAAAGTCTTAAAATTTAAATGACAGAATTAAATTTTATAAGTTTGGTTAAAATGGAAGTAAAAAAGACGGTTATTAAAACAATATATCATAGAGAGGTTGCCGATTTTTTTGAATCGACAGGGCTAATTAAAAAATTGGTAGAAAAGAAAATCCGTTGTAGTGTTTGTGGTGATGTAATTACACTTGAAAATTTCAGGGCAGTTACAAGAAAAAAAGATGATCTACTTTTCTGTTGTAATAAAGACTCGTGTATTCGCGATTTCACCGCGTTAGCTATCCATGTATCTACGGAGTAATAAAATACATGTCCTTTCCCGAATTAATTATAGAGTTGATAAGTAAATATGGGGTATGGGGAATAGTCATTTTTCTTATTTTTGTCATTTTTTACCTTGTTAAAGTGATACTTGATGAAGACCTGAGTGCGGTTTGGCGCGCTAGAGTTTATAAACAATTATACAAAATTTCCGGAAAAAGTAGTTTGGAAAAGAAATACATCGAGAATGATATTTGTGGTCGGATAAATCTCGCTCGACGCAAAATGCCTTTTGGAAAGGAACATCTACCTAAAGCTATTAGGATAGAATGGATTAAAAGTGGTAAGGGTGAGGTAACACCTATTAGAGAAGGTGAAATTATTATTCGTCTTGACCCCGCTGAAGCACAAGAGAAGAATGTAGTGTTAATAACAAATGCTCTCGTTAAACAAACATCTTTAGTTGGGATAAGGTATATCCTTGAGAAACCTTTTGAGACCTCGGTCGATCTAAATCTTGTAAAAAAATTGCTTGAAGAAATTGGAAATAAAAAAATTCTTGATTGGTATCTTAAGAATGAGTATATCCCAACAGTCGAAGGCTCCAGTGAGGTAAAAAAATGGAATGAAAAATTAGTTGAAATAGATGAAAAGGGTCTATTCACAAGATTATTATTGGTAGAATTAGATGAGTATTCTAAAAGAGTAGCAGGAAAACTACGATGTGAAGAAATGTTTGAAGAGATTGCTGGTTTAGTTGATTTCCTTTATAAAATATCAACAAAAGCCTATGGTCAAGAGGTTCCATTAGATTATATAACCAGAAATATTAAAACGGGAGCAATACTTGTAGGGGAAACTAGCAAAGTTCTTCTTCAAGCAGAGAGATATTTAATAGCGTTCCAACATAAAGTGAAACAACAGTTTAATTCAATTTACATAATGGTTTGGGATAAGGAGTTTTTGGGCAATATCGACAAAGAAGTTTATGAGCGATTTACTAGATTAACAGAGAATTTGGATCAAAATATTCTAAAATCCTTTAAAGTTTACAAAGATTTTGAGCTCAAATATATATGCACAGATTACAAAGGGAATAGACGGAAAGCAAAAATTATTCGCTATATCCCGGAATATTCATCTGAATAACCTCAAGGCTCGAAATTGTTTTACACTTTAATTTTTCTGGGATGATTATATTAAGAAATAACTTTTCCGAAAGTTCATAAAAAGAAAATTATTCGCATTGTTTGTCTTGCATGCAAACATCCCAACAATAATTCCTACGAATACTCTAAAAGGAAAAATTGGTTGTAAAACAATTATTAAGTGGAAAAAAGAATTTAATAATTTCTTTAGACCATCAAACAAATGTTCTATCATAGATAACTCAGAAAAAAGGTCGCATTAAAATTTATTACCCAAAATCACTTATGAGCAAAATCATTAGTTTTCTAAAAACTAATTATTTTATTAGAGGTTTAATTTTTCTTGTGGTGGGATTTATTGTAAGTTGGATAAGGGTTGGATTATTACTGAAGGCGAATATTATTGTAGGATACGGATCATTGAAACTTATAGCCGATATTTTATGGGTAATTTCTTTAATTTTCCTGACTTTTTCGGTTATTAAGGAGAAACTCGTCTTCAAAATTACCTCCGCAATTTGTATTTTCTTCGGGCTTATTTTTTTGATTTATGATATCATTGTTGAAATTAAGTACGGAGTTTCCCGATATCAAGATGTAACTCAAGAATATAATCAGTGCATTGCGAATTATAGAGAATTACAAAAACAAATTATTGCCCCAGATTATTCACTTGTGGAAAAGTATAATTCATTGATGGTTGAATATAATCAAGAAATACCTAAGCTTAATCGAGGTGTTGAAACGAAAGAAATTTCGTTTTCCGATGCTTATAATAAATTGGCTCTTCTTAGCCGGAAACTTTTAGAAGCTAACGAGTTTTTACTCCAATATGATTCGCAATTACGTAAGTATAATGACGGAATAGAAAAGATAGATTACGCACACATTGAGTGCTTGAATAAAATTTTTAAAGGTAAATCAATTTTAGTTAAGGACTAACCAAATAATTTACATATTCAAAAACCACAAAGATGAACGAGTTTTAAAATTGTTTCCAATTAATTCTTAATACATTACTTTATTATTTTTTAAAACCTAAAAATTAATCTCAGATTTCTTGCAAGTTTCAACATTGGTCTTCAGAGCTTCAATTGTAGATTCAATTAAAGAAAAGAGGTAAATTTTTTAATGGATAACGGATGTTCGAATATCGTCTTGTTAAGGGGTTAAGATGTTGTGATTTAAAAATATCGCTTTTACTCTTATTAAAATTTAAGCCAATTGGTGGGATACTTTTGTATGATTCCAGAAGAGATTTTAGGAAGCATAATCAAACTTACTTTTTAGAACCTTTATCAAAGGTTTAATCAATGAAGTTGAAGGTAAATCAATTACGTTAATAAGATGTTCGAACTTCTCCCTTTTAGTGCTCCTAATAGGATAATGTTCGAACACTAAGTTTGGGAAGACTTTATGAATTTTTCGGGTTTGATCTTTTAATAAAAAGTCAAACGGCGGGTTCAGCTCTATCTTTCTGATTTCTTTATTTTTAACCCATATTCTTTTAAAAATTGCTTTAGCAAGCTTTTTTCTTTGGCTGAAGTTGAATTTCTTATGCAGTTTAGATAGGGTTGAGGCTAAAATCATGCATTTATCTATAAAGTCGAAGTTTGAACTGTAATCTTTTTCAAGAACTGCCAGTCTATCTCTTGCTTCTTTGATCTCCTTTTGATATTTCTGGCTGTATTTTCTATAGATATCCGGAGTTATCACTCTTGAGGCTAGGTTATCCACCAAAGCATCCATTTTAGCTTCATTCTCAGCTATTTTCCTCTTTAACCGTAATATCTCGTTTTTGGATTTGGCTTGAAAGTTGGCGAAGACTTCTTCAATTTCAGCCTTTAAAAGTTTTAAAAGTCTTGGGGAGGGTTCCATTAGATTATATAAGGTTTCAATTTGGCTTTCAAGCATTTTTGTTGGAATATAGGGCTCTGAACATTTTGTGTGAATGTTGTTTTGGCATCTATAATACTTCCCTCTTGGATGATATTCAGCCGTCAATTTTTTCTTACAGCTTTGACAATACAATAAGCCTCGTAAGAGGAAATCTCTTTTTTGCCATTTCTCCTGTGTTATTTTTCTTTCTGAAAGGATGTTTTGAACTTGATTAAAGAGGTTTTCATCGATGAGAGGTTTATGTTTCCCTTGAACCTCTTCACCCCACAATACCATTTTCCCAACGTAAAACTTGTTTCTGAGAATCCTTTTTATCCTTTCAGCTGAAAACATTTTACCCCTCTTTGTTTTTAAACCTCTCTTGGCCATTTCCACTGAAAGCGAATTCAAAGAGTATTGACCAGTAGCATAAAGCTTAAACATCTGCTTAATTAGGTAAGAAGTATTTTTATCCTCAACGACATAGGAATGCCCACTCTCATCCCTAACGTTCTTATAGCCAATGGGAGCCTTTATTGGCCATTCTCCTTTCCTAAATTTTTCCTTCATGCCTTTCAAAACTTCTTCGCCCAGATTCCTTGAGTAAAATTGAGCCATTGCCACTAGGACATTCTCAATGAATTCACCGGAAGGGGTTTCTTCAAGATTCTCTGTTACGGAAATTAATCTTACACCCTCTTTCTTTAAAATGGCTTTATAAACGTAAAAATCGATATTATTTCTCGAGAATCTGTCAATTTTATGGACGATGACAGCTTCGATGCTCTTATCTTTCTGGCATCTCTTAATCATTTTCAGAAATTCTGGTCTATCAGCAGTTCTAGCAGATTCACCCTCATCAACATACTCTCCCAAAATCCTAAAACCATGAGACTTTGCATATTCCCTTATTGCCTTCAACTGAGCAGGAATAGACAAACCCTTTTCAGCCTGCTCCTTAGTTGAAACTCTGGCATAAGCTAAAGCATTTTTCATGGAAATTTCGGTTTAAAAAAGAATTAGTGGAAATTTAGTTTATTTTAAAATTCTTGTTTTTTACACCAAACGGGTATTTTAATATCGCTAACTTGACCTCCGCTGATGAGACTTGTCAACATTTTCTTTTTTCTATCTTCCGTGGCAAGAATATTCCTTTCTGCCTTTCGGAATTCCTGAAATGTTCCTTGTTCAGTAACAAATATTAATCCTATAGAATGCGCGTACTTTTCACAAAAGTCATTAAGACTATTTTTATCCTTCACCTCTTTTGGTTCGGGAATTACTAGATAAGCATAATCAGCACCTTGGTACAGTAAAATCAAAGCTTGTTCGATGCCGGCCCCAAATGCTGGTTCTTTGTATATTATTCTTTTTTTCTTTTTGTACTTTTTTGTCACTTTTTCGTAACCTTTAATCTCATACCCATATAGCCAAAGCTCACTTCCATATGGTCGTTGTTCTCTATGGAATCTAGCTATGTCGAACTCTCGATAGAAGAATGTCTTTTCTCTCTGTTTTTTGCCTACTCGATAAGACCAGCCTTTCCAGTTCCTTGCAAAACAGTCTTGATCGTATAATTTCGTTAAATAATCCCATAACTTCTGATGTATCTTTTGTTCGGTGAACTCTTCGTCCATATCAGGCTCTGTAATGTTAATTATTTCGAAAACTTTAAAAAAAGTTTTTCAAATTCAAGCCTCTTTCTCATAAAATGTGGTGATACTTCAAATTCTTCTGCTAATTCCGCAATGGGATCTAAAGAACTCTCTAAGCGCCCATCTTTTATTATGGCTTTTAATTTCTCCTCGGGTATAAGGAGGAATGCTGCAAAAAGCTCAGCCTCTTTCTCATGCTTGCTCAGGATCCATTTGTTAAAGTGGTTCTTTTTATCTTCTAGAAAGTAGTTGACTTTGCTGTTTCTATGGAATAAGTGGTGGGCTAACCCATGGGCAATCAGATGGCGTTTTTTGTACGGATGGAGATTTGGGTCAATAACTATTATTTTTAAATCTTTGATGTAGCACTCTTTTATTATTCTTCCTAGTGGTTCTTCAACTACTTTAGCGCCAAGCTGGGAAGCTAAAAGCTCTAGGTCATCTATACCGTATTTTTCTCGGATTTCATTTGCTTTTTCAATTATCCACTTCATAATTTTTTCTTTTTTATTTTTTCTTTCACTTTGAGGTAGGCACGTATTATAGCTCTTTTTTCTTTTTCTGGCAAATGTGGAATATCCCTAAATAATGCTAAAATTTCTGTCCTCTTTATTCCAAGTTCTCTTATTTTAGCTTCAAACAGAAGCCCGTCCAGATAACTGAATGGAACTTTTAAAATTTTAGCCATTTTCTTCAATTTATCCTTTGAAGGCAAAAAATCGCCTCTTTCAATTCTGGCAATGTAGCTGTTGTTTTTGTAGCCCAAAGCCTTAGCCAGTTGTTCTTGGGTTACGCCTTTTTCTTCCCTTATTTTTCGCAGAATTTTTCCAAATTCCATATTACCTAAATATAATATTAATCAAAGCAAAGGGGCTTGTCAATATCAGAAATTGCTAATTATCCACAGTCTGGGCTCTTGACATTACCCTTTGGTAATAATAAAATGGCTTAAGAAATATTACATTGATGTAATTATGCAGAAAATATATCCAAACAAAATTAGAGAATTTAGAAAAGAAAAGGGGTTAAGACAAGTTGATTTAGCTAAGGAGTTAGGAATTTTTCAGTCTGAAGTTTCAGACATAGAAACTGGAAAAAGAAAGCCAAACATTTACTTGGCTAAAAAGATTGCAAATATTCTCGGAAAAGATGTAAATGAAGTTTTTCCATCATAAAACATGAGAAAGAAAAAGAATTCAATTTATGAAAAGTATCGAGAGGTTTTGAGAAAACCGAGACTTTCAAATGAGGAAATAGATAAAATAAGGTTTAATGTTAGGCTTTTAGCATTAACAATCATCGAGCACGTTTTGAAATCAAAGCTGGATCAAATTATTTAAGAAAACATGAACTACACAAAAATTGAAAACAGAATATTGGATAAGATTTTAATCTCAAATTTCACGAAGAGGCAGTTGAAGATTTTGCTTTTCATTATTCGCTTTTCCTATGGCTTGAAGAAGCCTTATGCTGTTTTGAAAAAGAAAGATTTCTATTTTGCCGGTATTCTCCCCTACCATGTTGAGGATGAGTTGAAAAAGCTGATTCTTAGAGGTGTTGTTAAGTGGAATCCTAAGCTTGGAATTTTCTGGATTAATAGAAACTTGAAGGAATGGGTTGATAAAAGGCAGAAGGTTGACCTGTTTAAAGGTTAAATTCATGTAAGCCAACATGAAAGGTTTTTGGGCAATTCCGCAGCAAATAGCGAAAAGAAGAGATTTAAGCTTCAAGGCAAAGCTTTTGGCCGGAATTTTATGGTCGATGAAAGATTCCAATTCAGAGGCTTTTCCCTCGAAGAATTATTTAGCTGAAGCATTAGGTACGTCGGTTAAAACAGTTGATAGGGGAATAAAAGAACTTGTGGAAAAAGTCGGCTTAAACGTAAAAAGGAGAGGTTTTGGCAAAAGCAATTGTTACCATATTCCAAACTGGCAGCAAACAACTCTGACTGATCAAAAGAAGACAACTTTTACTAATCATGAACAGACAAAGTTGACCGCTCATGAAGAGGCAAAGCTGACGCCCATAATAGATAACTCTAATAAATATAACACTAAAGTGGATGACAAAGAGTCATCGGCGTTGGATGTCATTGAATATTTTAGAAGCAAAGTAAAAGAGGTTAAGGGTTTTGAGCCTGAAATTGACTGGGGTAAAGACGGCGGTTTAGCTAAAAAGAGGCTTAAGAAATATTCTTTCGGAGAAATCAGGAATTTGATCGATTGGTATTTGGATTCTAAACATTTTGAAAGGTTTGGGGCTTCACTATCCGTTTGTCTTTCTGCTTTCATGATTAACCTTTGGAAGGCAAGCAAAGCTGGTCAAAAGAGCATTGAAGGCTTTTATCCAACATGGCATTACAAAAAATAAAATCTGCGTACAGGAAAGGCTATTTGCGTGAACTTGAAGTAATGAGGATTTTACGTACATCTGGAAAGTTTCAAGTTGTTTTCCGCTCTGCAGCCTCACACTCTCCCTTTGATATTGTTGCAATTTCAAAATCGAAGGTTCTTCTTTTACAAGTTAAAACTGGAAAGTTCAACTTTAATCGAGAATTGAATAAGCTAAAGGCTATTCAAACCCCAAAATCTGTTGAGAAACAGCTTTGGATACTAAATAAAAATTGGAAAATAATTAATTGCTAAAAACATGAGGTTAGAAGCAAAAGAAAAAATAATTTTTAAAGTTCATCCGCATTGGCTTTATGTGGCAATTCCAGAGTTTACCTTAGCGATTTTGGGAATATATTTCTTCCTATTCGCTTATGCCCTACTTCCCGATTGGATTCTAATACTATTTGCTTTCGCCATATTGTTTGCCATGCTAATAATTTTCCTCGATTGGCTATGCACAAACTACTACCTAACGAATTTAAGGCTGACAGAGGAAAGAGGAATTATCGGAAAAAGAATAATGATGGCTCCGTTAAATAAGGTTCAAGACATAACATGTAAATTTGGAATTATAGGAAGAATATTTGGTTTTGGAGATTTGGAGATAGAGTCTGCTGGAACTTATGGAACGATTTTGTTCGACTTCATCGCTAATCCAAGGGAAAGGAAAGAAGAGATTATTAAAGCTGTTTTAGAGTTTAAGGCAAATAGAAAAATTATGGAAAAGAAAGAAGGCAAATAGAACCTTAAAAATTTAAGTGGAAAAAATTTCCGCTCACTAACGCTCGCTTTTTCCATCTCACTCTTGGCTCACGAACTCATAATCTGCATCACCCTTCTCAGTTACGCGGGCCGGATTCGTCATCGCCTAAAGCTGAATAGAAGTATCTTCTATAAAACTCTTCTTTCGCTCGCTCGCCTTTGGCTCGCTCGCTTTCAAGTGTAACTTTTCTTTATTTTAAAGTAGAGCCTCACTCCTATGTCTATTGAGAGCGAGATTAAAAGTGCAGCTACTGCGCACATCATAGCATAGCCTATTGAAACATATTCAAAGCGCAACAATCCGACAAAGAAGCCTGCAGCCGTTGAAAGAAGGATGAATAGGAAATCGTAAACAGCCCTATACTTCCATGCTAAAACTCCCAAAATGATAAAGACTAGCAACAGAAAACTAAATGGACTGAAAAGGAACGATACTTCTTGAAGGTTTTCCTCTCCCGTCCACATTATAGACCCTTCTATGATTGTTCCGCGAACCCATCTTCTAAATTTTTTTGGAGGCTGGGTTGGCGGAGCAAAAGCTTCGCCAAGGAGGTTGAGAGCATGGATTTGGTTGGTTTGGTTGAAGAATTGAAGAGGCAGAAAATGAACAGCCTTGACATAATTGCCGAAGACGAGCATATCTATGCCATACCCGATGAAAACTTTGGCTTGGTGCTTGGAGTCTACAAGACGGGTAGATGGCCTTTAACAGAATGGGCTCACTCGCAATTGGCTGAAAAGACTGGTATTCCAAAGAAGTACTATGATAGGATGCTTGAAGCCGAAGAATTCGAGCTTTTGGCAGACAACATCAACACATGGCTTCGAGATGGAAAAAGGCTGATTAGAATTCTCGATGGCAAAGTTAGAGCCATACTGTCTGACAGATACCGAATAATAGACAACTACGATTTGGTTTTTCTAGCCCTAGATGAGTTTCAAAAGAAAGAAACCATCGAAATCCATAGAATCGACTTGACTGAAACAATGCTATACATTAAAGCCATAGACAGAACATTAACAGAAACAATAAAGGAAGAAGACATAGTTTACGGCGGGTTAGTCATCAGAAACTCTGAAGTTGGAGCTTCAGCCCTAAGGATTGAACCATTCATATTGAGAAGAGTATGCAGCAATGGTCTAATCCTTCCAAAAATCCTAAAGAGGATACACCTTGGAAGGCAAATAACAGAAATAGACGATGAAATAAGCTGGTCAAACGAGACAAGAGAGCTTGAAGACAAGGCTTTCTGGTCAAAAGTCAGAGACGTGATTAGAGCAACATTTGACAAGCAAACATTCCAATCATGGGTTGAAAAGCTAAAAGAAAGCACAAAAATTGAGATCAAAAACCCGACAGAAGCGGTAAACAACATAGTGGGACATTTAGGCTTAAGCGAAGAACAGAAACAGAAATTGCTAATGTACTTTTCAGAATCAACAAAATACGGACTAATAAATGCTGTAACAAACCTTGCAAGCCAAACAAAAAACGTTGACGAACAAGTAAGGCTTGAAGAGTTCGCCGGGGAAATTCTCCAAACTCCATTAAAAGATTTCGAAATTAACGTTTTGGGAAAGTGATTTCTATGGCAGAGAAGAAACTTGACCAGAAGATTGGGCTTTACTGTGAGATATACAATAGGCTTTACGAGACAATTTCGAAAGTGAATCCTGAGCACGCTGTTGAGATTTCAACCGTGATATTTCAAGAAATTGCCAAAGACCTTAGGAGTGAACAGATTTCTGAAATGAGGGCAAAGGGAATGTCTGAACAAACTACAGAAGGCGAGGATTTAGCTACAACAAAGCAAAGGGAAGCATTGCATAAGTTTGGGGTGAAGGACATCCCAGAGAGCATTTCAAAGAGAGAGGCTTCAGAAATTCTTGATAGGCTTGTTGGGTTTTCTAAGGATGGAGACAGCCAATCCATAGCAAAATTTGTTGAGGAGTTGAATGCGAAATGGAAGAAGTCTCAGTAAAGCGAATAGACCAGCTATTCTTTGAAATGAGGCAAAAATACATTGAAGAAAGGGAAAGGCTAAGAGAAAAATTTGCAAAGGAAGGAAAGAAGCTAATCTTTGTCCATGAGCTTTGCGAGTGCTCAGAAAAGCGAAAGATGCGTTTAAGATTTCCAGAAATCGAGAAAGCCACAACCTACAATCCAAGATTTGCTTTAGGACAGCTCGTTGAGGATGCCTTAAAACATAGATTTCAAAACGAAGGCGAAAATGTCTACATGAAAGAGTTAACAATGGATTACGGAAAATATGTCATTAGTGGCATGATAGACATAATTGATACAGAAACGAAAACTCCGATAGAAATCAAATATCAGACATCTCTGCAGAAAATTCCACAAGAACACCATATTCTCCAAATGAGAGCCTACCTTTGGCTTCTAAACACAAAACAAGGAGAGATAATCTACATAAGCCCTGACGGTTTAAAGACATATACCGTGAGTGAGCCCTTAACGGATAAAGAGGTCATAGGCTTAATCACAGAAGAGAAAGCACCGAGATGGCCTGAATGGGAGTGCCAATACTGTCCTTATCTGCAGTTCTGCAACAAAAGCATCGTAAAACATAGATAAACTAAGCCTCTCTAAATAGCTCTTTAAAATAAAAGCCAAAGAGGCTTTAGCCCTTAACCTCTTTGGCTTATTTTTCTGTCTTAATCTTTCTCTTTCCTTTTTCTTTCTATTTCTTTCCAGCTTTGGATTGCGCTGAGAAACCAGTAAACAAGTGCAATTATTACCGCTAACAATTCCCTCCAATAAATATTAATCCATGAAGGAAGCATGTATATGAAAAAGTATATCGTTAAGCCTAAAAGGAGTGTAATTATTAGTCTAAAAACACCTATTAACCGAGGAAGAAACCCTTTTACAGGGAATAATTCTTGTATGCATTCTTGAATTTTTTTGTCGCTAATCTCTTTACCGAACTTTTCAATAGCATTCCAATGCTTTTTACGCTCCAAGTTTAACTTAATCATTATAAGAAGAAAGACAAGTGAAATACCAAAAGCTAATCCGTAAAATTTCGTCTGGATAACCCAGACCAAGAAAACCCCATAAAAGCCTAACAACGTAGAGGCTTCTAACTCAATATGCCTAATATGTTGAAGATGCTCTTTTATACACTCAATCACTTCTCAACCCCCTTCACTCTCATGCTATCTCATGTTAAATATTAATTTTTCAAAACAAATTTTTAAGAAAAATAAATCTAACATGAAAAATAATATCGAAACATTTGAAGATGAGTTGAATTCTATTATTGGGATCTGTGATGAGAAGATTAGGCGTTATAGAGCCTTGCTTGAGGAGTATCAGATGATCAAAGGCTCAGCTTTATCATTGCTCAACATGAACAATAATACGAAGAGAAAGGTTGTTTCATTAATTGACGCCTTAAAACAGTTAAAGTATAAGCTTTACGCCTTAATTGAAAGCGAAAATGCTGAACATGAAGATTAAAAACATTTACTGCCCAATATGCCACCGCCAAACATACTTCACAGGAAAAGTAGTTTATGAAAGCAAGCGAACACAAGTTATTGAATGGCGATGTTCGGATTGCGGAGCAATTTTAAAATCTAGGCATGACAAACTCGGGGAAAAATACAATCAGAGGATAAAGAAAGGAAACCTCAACCCAAAACCCTCCATCTGGATTAGGAAAGGAAACTACTGGGACCTACTTTTCGTTGAAGTAGGAAAGAAACTTTATTGTTTTAAAGCAACGGATGTGGAAAGATTAGAAAGGGACGAAATTTTAGCCATACCAGTTTATGAAGTATTTTAAAAAATCTTTGTTAGTTTTAAAGTTGTTTTTTATGTCGCTCAGCATGATGTTTTTCACATAAAAGTTCAGCGTTCTCAATGGTCGTCGGGCCTCCTTCAACCCATGGTATTTTATGGTGAATATCCCATGTTTTTCTTCGAAGATCTTCCCCGCATACACTACACCTTCCTCCGAATTTTCTAAAAATGGCTATTCGTTCTTCTTGTGTAAATTCTCTCTTTTTGTCTAATGGCGTAAGGTGTCCCACGTATTCCCAAAATCTTTTAAATAATATTTCCTGACGTTTTTGTATGTTATCTTTACTTGTAGTTCCGCGGCTAGCTACGAAGTGAAAATCTATTAGTTCTTGGTCACCTGTCTGAATAGAATTTTGCACATCATTATAAAATTTAATAAGGAAGCTTTTGAATTTGCTTTCTAAGCCTTTCATTACATAATAATGAAGCAAGTAAGAGGTAAGCAAATAAATACTTATTATCCAACTAGGTTTACGCAGTTCCGGGGTGGGTTTTTCTAATGCTTTGTCTAAATAATTTAGTACAGAAGTCATGTCATGAACTAAAGAGGATTTATTATTTAAATTCCTTTCAGCATCAAAGAATTCAAAAAGATATTTTGGCGATATATCGATAATTCCTTTCTTTTGAAGCAACATAATTTGAGCAACAATATGATAAGCTCTATAACGTTTAAGCGCGCCTAACTCGCAAACCTCTGTAAAAAATGGATGTTTAGAAAGATAACGCATAGTTTGAACAATCTCCCCAGGTAAAGCATTAAGTCTTTCCGCAGTATTGAGAGGAATGCCTGAATTAATCCGCCTAAAAATATCTCTAATTTCTTCATCATCCATCCCCATAAGGTAAACTATATGGACATTGTACTCATCAAAAACGTCCCTAACATCAGGTGGTAGGTCTTCATACTTTTTACCTCCCAAACTCCCCGAAAATTCTGGATCTAAAGGGAAATCATTATTAGCATACTCCCATATTGCGTTAAGCCGTTGTTGCCCATCTACAATCCAATATTTCTGCCCTTCTGTACGAACCCAAATTCTACCTATATCCAAATTCCTTAAAATGGTATCAATGAGATATTGCTTCAGTTTTCGTGTCCAAACCATCTCTCTTTGATACGTCTTGTCAACATCAAATTCATTTTTATGACGTATAAGATAGGAAATTGTATGCGTTTTTTCTGTGTATTTGTGCGGAAGCATGCTTTAATTTTTATATTGTAAAGATTAAAAATATTTCTATTATGCTGTAATATATGTGTTTAAAGCCGAAATTTACACTCATTTTATCTCGGCTTTAAACCGAATTTCCTTTCTAACCATTCAAATTTACCTTTAAAACGATAAAACTCTTCAATTTCCTCAATTTTTACAAGAATAAGACTACCGCTTTCTGCTAATTCATGAAGTGCACCTACCAAATACTTTCTTTTCGCTTCATTTATTTGGTCTTCAGTGGAAACTAGGAAAACATGTGAATCCCACCTATCATTAGCATGTTTTAAGCTCAAAAGAGATTTTTCGAGATTTCCTTTTACGTGGACTTCAAATACGCATTTTGGTCCTTCGCGTGGAGGTTTATGCCATACTACATCATATACGTAGCCTTCTTTTCGCCACTTCTTCTCTGGGATGTAGCCTATTATTTCGCCGAGCTCATATATTCTTTGCACTACCTCTTCATGTAAATCTAGCCGAGTTGGAGCGACTTCGGATGGCTTTTTTAAAACCTGATAAATATTATCGATGAATGTAAGGAGCTTTTGAGCTTTCTCCTTTCGAAGCTTAATTGAGCGCATTACAGCTTTCCCGGGTTTTGCCTCGAATTTATAGCCGGTTAACTCATTAAATTTTCCAAGAGGAAGTTTCATTTCTCTAACATCGTATATGAACATTAAGTATGACCATGCTTTACCATCCCGCGGATCTTTCCCCCAAACTTTTTCAGCTATCTTCTCAGCTTCTTCAGCTTGCTTTTCATCATCCTTAAAAGGGTATAGAAATGAAATTTTGCCAACGTATGGAAATTCACCACCATGATAGAATAATGCGTAATCTTCTGGTTTCACCTTCTTCCATAAGCCTTTAAGAGTATCTTTAAAACCCCACAATTTAATACTGTTAGAAGCATAATAACGTTGAATAAGCTTCTTAAGTGAGCTATCTTTAACCTGCAAATTTTCCGCCGGAATACCCTCAATGATACTGTTTCTGATGTGTGTTAAAAGTCCAGGTAGGATAAACACATTCGCCATCTTTTTATTCATAGTTAGTCCTTCGTTTAGGATTAATAATAATTTTCTAAAAATTTTTTATTTATTACAATCTTAAACCCATTCGTCTTCGCCTCTCTATTTAAGAGCTCAATTATTTGTCTTTCCTCTTCCTTAATAGAAGTTAAATTAAATTCTCTAGAAGTTGTAAGCTTTAGAATAGGAATGGGGTTATAATCTTTTCCTTCAATTTTCACATTTTCCAAATTAGTGAATAATATCATTCTTAGTAAACCGTCTTTTATATCGCCAATGGAAGGAAGTTCTTTTTCCCTACTATGCTTTCCTTCAATGAGGTATAGGTTATCGCCATGGACCTCTACTTCATCACATGTAAAGTAGTAAAACCCTCCAAGGTAATTTTTAACAGTGAGGGTTGCCTTAATGCCTGTAAGATGTTCTTTTGGCTGTCTTGTAACTCTTTCTCTTTTTTGCGCTTTTTCAGCTAACCGCCTTGAAAGTTTCATAAAAGTTTCTTTACCTTTCAGTATTTCCATAATCCTTTTTTCAGCCGATTCCCATGAGTGCATTTCAACATTAAGTTCCCGCGAGATGTTTCTATAGCTTTCTAAAGCTATTTCGCATATTTCACCAATATTGTCTAATTGAGATATATTCCAATGCAAGGCATCGGACCGATAGTCTAGCAACTGTTTGATTAATTTTTTTATATAATCTACATCGAACCTCTGGTCAGTTATCTTATTATTAAATCTCGGATTCCTAGAAGCCTTGGCATAATACGATATTACCACGTAAACACCTAGTAGGCTCATTAAAGAAATAGTATCCCATTGTAGGAAATCTCTATCTCCATCTTTTCCTTCATCCTTCAATAAAGGTATAATTGTTACTTTTTTACCAGCAAAACCTAGTGTGTCATAAACCCTTGCGTATGGATAAGACCTTGTTCTCTTCGGAGAAACCCACCAGCTCATAGCAACTTGACTCCCATCAACCCTCAAAATAAAAGAAGTCTCGCTTTGCAACGCTTGTTCAATGTTATCAAAATTGAAAATATTAAGTTCTCTACATAAAAAAGGCTTATATTTTATTCCTCTAATCTCTGCAAGAATATTTATTTCCTGCATTTTTTTGTCACCGACCTTTGTTCCTTAACCTTTTTTTGAAGCCAAGTTCTAAGATGTTTAGCGTCATTTCTAATGACAATTTCGAAAGATGAATTTGGTTCTAATAACTTTGATTGCCCGATTCCCAGCTTCTTTTTTACAATATTTAAAAGTTCTAAATCAATTTCGTAGCCAATAGCTTTCCTTCCTAATTCCAAAGCTACTTTTAAAGTAGTTCCAGAACCCATAAATGGGTCTAAAACAGTTTCGCCTTTATAGGAAAATAATTTTATCAGTCTATAAGGGATCTCTTCGGGAAATGCAGCAATCCCCTCTTCCAATCTGCCTTTTAATGGCAAAACATTTGTGATGTCCCAAACAGAAAGATACCACTTACCTTGATTAAATTCTCTCATGTCAATTTTAGAAGCTTCGAATTTAGGTGTTATTTTCGGGTACTTATACTCGCCATTTTGCAAAATTAAAATTTCCTCGTAAATATTATCGGGATAGAAATACATAGGATATGGATGTTGAATTTGAACACCGCTTCTGCGACTTATTCTAATGTAACCCTCCGGCTTTCTCCAAATTATTCGATCACGATAAATAAAACCTTCTTCTCTCATTATTCTCACAATATCGGCTGGGACTGAATATAATTTACCTTTTATCCGGACGTCTTGAGTAACAAAACAAGCAATTCTTCCACGCGCTAGAACGCGGCGGAGTTCTTTCCCTACATCTCTCATTAACTCCAGAAATTCATCGTAAGTCTTAAATAATCCAGGATAATCAAAAGGCGCATTAAAATAAGGTGGCGACGTGACCATTAAATGTATTGAGCCATCCGGTACTTCCTTCATGTTTCTACAATCGCCAAAGATGATTTTGTTTTCCATTACTCTGCTCATTTCCTCATCTTTAAAATATTTTACTCTCATTTATTTTTTTTACAACTATATTGTTTACTGTTTAATTAGTTATTTCGAGCCAACGATTAAACTTACCTTTTTTTAAGTCATTTATATCAGCTATCATTACTTTTAACGACTTTCCACTTTCCTCTTTTTTTAACCTAAATAAAGTTTTTAGGGCAACTTGAACAACTTTCTTTTTTGCTGCTTCATCGCTTGCTATAATGTAAAGCTCGTCTGTAAGTGCCAGATTCTTTCTAATGTTAGTTTCTACCTGTTCTTTTGGTGAGCGATGCTCGATTTCTATTCTTAATGTTTCACCGTCCTTTTCCGCAACTAAGTCTGTGTAGCCTCGATGACTTTCTGTGAGGCTTGTTTCTATTTCCTCTTCGGCTTTTACCTTGTAGCCTTCTGGTTCAAGCCATTCCTTAATTACTTCTAAGGCTATTGCTTTTGATGGTTTTCCTCCACCTCCAAGCTCGTTTATTGCTCTGTCCGTTGGCATTCCAAATTTTTCTGCGAAGGCTATTTCTCCCCATTTTGAAAGCCAATAACAAAAGCTTCTTCCAAGCTTTGTAAACTCTATTAATCCTTTACCTCCCTCTTGAGGCAATTTTGCAAACTCGTAAAACTTCTTTTTAAACTCAGAGTATTTTCTTGTTGAACATCCCCATTCCTTAAGCTTCTTATTTCCTTCTTCATAAATGTCGGCAGCATTATAATTTCCTACGCCAATAGCCCACAAAATTGCCCTTTCCAAAGGGGTCATTGTGGCAATTATCTCTTCCAATGTTCTCGGCTTTTCCTCACCCTCTACAACCTTCTCTTTAACCGCTACTTCTTTCAATTCTTTTACGGGCATCTTCCTTTTCAGCAAGTATTTGCTTCCAAAAGCGGTGCGTCTAAGCCTTTCCTCAAATTCCTCTTTCCCAACTTCAAACTCTTCATAAGCTGGCAGAACATCAACAGTTCTAAGCGGTAAAATTCCGCCTTCAATCTTATGTTTTGCGTAAAAGCATCTGTTTGGAAGTTGTTGAAGCTCTTGAAAATATTTCTCCCACTCTTCAGGATAGGTAAACCAGTCATAATCAGAATATTCTGGCGAAAGCCTAACAGCCTTAACTTCCATCCCAGTTGTCTCAAAGGCTTCCTTAGCCAAAATCTCAGCGTCCCTTCGACAAACCCTAAAATAGCATTGGATTCCGCAGTTTGTTAAAACAGAATCTTGCAATTCCTTCGGTAATTGCGATAAGTTTTGATGAGCCATGATTAAGACTAGACCATACTTTCTAGCCTCGCTTAAAGTGTCAATAAACTCTTCAGTTGCAAAGTTTTGAAACTCATCAATGTAAAGGTAAAATGGTACTCTCTTTTCCCTTGGAATGTCGCTTCTTGAGAAGGCAGCCATTCTAATCTTTGTCATCAAAAGAGAGCCAATTAAATCGCCATTTTCTTTCAGCCTTCCCCTATCAAGCTTTATCAGCAAAATCTTTCTGTTATCCATTATTTCTCTTAAGTTGAATGATGATTTTTGGAATGAGAAAATCTCCCTAATCCTATCATCTGACAAAAAAGCGTTAACTTTGTTTAATGTTGACTCCATCCACTCTTCACGTGTTCTCGGAGCTAGGGCATTAAACCTTTGAAAATATCTTTTGGCTATTGGATGGGTAACCCTTTCTAAAACATTCTCTCTAAAATCATTGTCAACCAAAAAGCGTGGTAAATTGTCTAAAGTTAATTCAGCCTCTATCAAAGCAATAAGCGTGTTTCTGAGAAGGTCTTCCATTCTTGCTCCCCAAGCATCAATCCAAATCTTCTTGAAAGCCTCAACAAGCTCAGCAGCAATTTCGGCAGAAGAAACACCCTCAAGCTTCTCCAATGGATTAAAGGCAACAGTAAACTCTTCATCAGTAGGGTCAATCAAAACAACCCTTTCTTGAAGCTCATCTTTAGGCAATGTTAAAGCCAAATAGCCCTTGACATCCTCAACCAAATCACCATGAGGATCAATAACCCCAAAACCATTGCCCTTAGCTATATCTTGCCTAATCAAAAACTCAAGAAACTTTGATTTTCCAGTTCCAGAAGCCCCAACAACGTAAAAATGAATCTTCCTATCATCTTCCTTAATTTTTGCTAATTGCCACTCCTGCCTATTATCAGACCAATACCAACCCAAATTTATAACGTTCTCTTCATCAATCTCAATAGGCTCTTCTTCAACTTTCTCCTCTACTTTAACTTCCTCTTTCTTTTTCCTCTTAAACAGCCTTTCAAGAATCCCCATTAACTTACGCCTAAGAATCCTCTGGATTTCCTATCGACTTTTGAGAAGTCTTGTCCAAGACTAGTCATTAATCTTTCAACAGCCTTTAAAAGTGAATGGTGAACTAAAGTTACATAAGCCGTTAAATCCTCTTGGGCAAACATTTTCAAGTCCCAGTGGGCACCATAAGTTGTTGGTGTAAAGCCAAGCATCTGTTTAAAGAATCCCGGCTCACAAGTCAAATACCAAGAAACGCCAAGGTCTTTGCCATAATCTCTTGCTCCAATATACATTCGAAAGTCCTTCAAATAATCGCTGTAAACCATTAAATAGTCCCTTTCAATGAGCTTGCTAAATAACCCTCGTTCTCTTTCCCCAGTTTTAACAAAAACCTTTTCAAACTTAAAAGCTTCAGGATTCCTCTCTTTAATAAAATTGATCGTCATATTGTAAATTTCCTCGGCCTTTCCGCTTCCGCCCTCAATTAAAGCAGACCAGCTCTCAACAATCCTTTCTTCCCTCATCCAAATCTTCTTCGACATACCCATCCCCTCTATAAAATTTTTCTAGAACATTCTTATAACATTTATTCTCCTTATTCTCGCATTCTCCATTCTCAAAGTCGCATGCTTTGCATACGAAATTCTTAAATAGCCAAAGTAGGCCAAGGTATACCAAGGGATACAAAATGCCAAAGACTACCGTTAAGGTAGATAAAGATTTGGTTAAAGAAGCCCATGAATTAGGCTTAAATGTTTCTAAAATCTGCGAAAATGCTTTAAAAATGGCAATAGAGCAACTAAAACCTCTTTATAAGAAAAATAACCCGGAAAATAGGGAAAATGTGGTGCGGCCGCCGGGATTTGAACCCGGGTCGCCGGCTCGGGAGGCCGAAGTCCTACCAGGCTAGACTACGGCCGCAGTAAAATGCACCTACATCTGTTTTACCATTTTGGTTTTGAAGTAAACATGTATTAAAATCTTCGCTGAAAGAGGTTATAAGCTAGCGTTGTTTTGGGACATCTTTTGTAGCGAATACCTTTAAAAGAGATTTTCTAGAGAAGTGTAGCGGTGTGGAGGTTGCTATTTGCCTAAGGAGTTTACTTATGCTGGTGCTGGTGTTGATAGAGGGCTGAGGGCTAAGGCGAAGGGTGCTTTGCGTTTTCTGAGGAAGACTTATGGTTTTAGTCGTTATGGCGGGGTTGTGCAGCTTCCCTATGGAATAATTTTTCCTTTTCGTGATGGTTGTTATTTAGATTTTGTTATTGAGGGGGTTGGCACTAAGGTTTTGGTGGCTCAGTTAGCCAATAAATATGACACGATAGGCATTGATGGTGTAGCGATGGCTGTTAACGATGTTATTCGCTCTGGGGCTAGACCTTTGGCTGTTGTGGATAATATTCATGCTCAGGTTTCTGACCCGGTTTTGGTTAGGGAGTGGATGAAGGGCATAGCGAAAGGCGCTGTGGAAGCTGAATGTGTTGTTCCAGGCGGCGAGATTGGCGATGTTGCTGAGCTGATTAGGGGCTTGGTGGAGGGGAAGGGTTTTGACATGGTTTTTGCCTCTGTCGGCGAAGTTTCTAAAGACAAGATTATTTACGGGAGGGATGTTAAGCCCGGGGATGTTGTGGTTGGCTTGCGGAGTTCCGGAATTCACAGTAATGGCGTGACTTTGGCGCGTAGGGTTTTGTTTAAGTGTTGGGGTGGCAGATATGACCCTTTTGATGTTGTTGAACCTCTTGAAAGGGAATTGGTTTATGAGGTTTTGGAGCCCACTAAAATTTATGTCAAGCCCTTCCTGCGGGTTGCTGACGAAGTTAGGGTTAAGGCCGCAGTGCACATTACTGGTGACGCCTACCTTAAATTTAACCGTTTGACGCTTTTCTCGAAGGGTATAGGCTTTGAATTTGACAACTTTAAGCCTCAGCCCATTTTTGAAGTTATCCAGAGGGCTGCTTCGGAGCTGGGTGGCAAAATATCAGATGAGGAGATGTTTAAGACTTTTAACATGGGCTGGGGTTTCGCGATAGTGGTTGGGAAACAAGACGTGGATAAGGCGGTTGACGTTTTGGAAAGGTCTCGAGTGCATGCCGAAGCAATAGGGCGTGTGACGAGTGCTCGTGGAATTCGAATCTTCTATAAGGGTAGGAAGATGGTTTTGAAAAGGTAGGTTTGCCTTTTCCGTGGTGAAAGTGTTTAAATCGGCTTTGGGTTTAATTTTAGCCTATGAGGTACCGTCTTAAAATTGAGGTTGGCTTGAAGCCCGGGCACAGCGACCCAGAAGGCGAAACCACAGCCCGTTTGCTTAGGGAGCTTGGCTACAAGGTGGAGAGGGTTGGCGTTAGCAAAGTTTACAGCGTTGTTGTTTTGGCTGATTCTCGGGATGAAGCCTTGGCGAAGGCTGAGGAGATGTGTAAGAGGCTTTTGGCTAACCCCACGAAGGACAATTACACCATAATGGTTGAGGAGGAGAGATGATCGGAAGCCTCTACATTCGCAGGGAGACGCCTTTCCCGCTTTTTGAAGTGGCTTTGGCTTCTGCCACTGACCAGCAGTTGCTGGATGTAAGCCGTGAGCTTGGTTTAGGTTTAAGCCTTGAAGAGATGAGGGCTGTTCAGAAATACTTTATTGGGAAGGGCAGAGACCCAACGGATGTTGAGCTTCAAACGGTTGGGCAGACTTGGTCTGAGCATTGCTTTCACAAAACCTTTAAGGGGGTAGTAAAGTTTGATGGGAAGGAAATTGACAGCCTCTTCAAGACATATATTGTGAGGGTGACTAAGGAGCTTAATCCCCGCTGGTGTTTTTCTGTTTTTGAGGATAATGCGGGCATAATCCATTTTGAAAGGGATTACGGAATAGCCGTGAAGGTTGAGACCCATAATCATCCTTCGGCTATTGAGCCTTTTGGTGGCGCAGCCACTGGTGTGGGCGGCGTCATACGCGATATTTTGGGGGTTTGGGCCGACCCAATTGCGTGTACCGATGTTTTCGGCTTCGGCCCGTTGGATTATCCTTATGAGAGGCTTCCACCGGGGGTTAAGCATCCAAAATACGTGTATATGGGCGTTGTTGCCGGTATTGGAAGTTATGGCAATAATATGGGGATACCGACGGTTAATGGCGCCATATGCTTTGACGAGAGCTATGTGGGCAATGTGGTTGTCTATTGTGGATGTGTGGGGCTTTTGCCACTGAAAAAGTTTAAGAGAAACGCCAAGCCGGGCGACTTCATTGTTTTGGCTGGAGGCAAAACTGGAAGAGACGGCATCCACGGGGTTACTTTTGCCTCTGCGGAGTTGACGGAGAAGTCTGAGGAGGTTTCCAGACCAGCTGTTCAAATTGCTAATCCCATTGAGGAGGAGAAGCTTAAGAGGGCAATAATCGCCGTAAGGGATTTGGAGCTAGCTTCAGCCATAACAGACCTTGGCGGGGGCGGCTTATCTTCCGCTGTTGGCGAAACAGCCAAACGTTTTGGATGTGGCGCTGTTGTTGAGCTTGAAAAGGTGCCGTTGAAATATCCGGGTTTGGCTCCTTGGGAAATTTATATTTCCGAATCCCAAGAGAGGATGCTTTTGGCTGTTCCGCCAGAAAACCTTACAAGGGTTTTGGAGATTTTTGAGGGCGAGGATGTTGAAGCCACTGCTATCGGGCGGTACACTGATGACGAGATTTTGCGCATTTATTATTGCGGAGTAAAGGTGGCTGAGCTGGATATCCCGTTCCTTTTTGAACCACCCAGAACCGTTAGAGTCGCTGAATACAAGCCACCAGTGTTGACAGAACCAGCCTTTCCAGAGCCAAAAGACTTGACCAGCACTGTTTTGAAGCTGCTCTCTTCGCCGAACATTGCCAGCAAAGAAAGTGTCATCAGAACCTACGACCATGAAGTTAAGGGGAACACCGTCCTCAAGCCATTGCACGGCGAGTTTGGTGGTCCAAACGATGCGGCTGTCCTAAAGCCCATAAAAGATTCATGGCGGGGTTTGGTGATTTCTTGCGGCATAAATCCGCAATATGGGAAGATTGATCCATACTGGATGGCGGCTTCAGCCATAGACGAGGCTATAAGGAACAATGTGGCTGTTGGCGGGAGAAGAATAGCCCTCCTAGACAATTTTACATGGGGCAACCCTGAAAAACCCGATAGGCTTGGAAGCCTAGTTAGGGCTTGTGAGGCTTGCTATGATTTTGCTAAAGCCTTTGGAACGCCCTTCATTTCTGGTAAGGACAGCTTATACAACGAGTCGCCTCTTGGGCCGGTAACGCCGACGCTGCTGATAACGGCTGTTGGGATAATTCCAGACATCCGCGTTGCAGTTTCATTGGACGTCAAAGAGCCGGGCAGCTCCATCTATGTTGTTGGCAAAACCTACCATGAGCTTGGCGGCTCAG
>Ga0080004_1126164_pt1 | contig 27392 bp, 25 predicted proteins | sample WasSprMetagenome_FD_69207 | JGI IMG/M metagenome (GOLD analysis project Ga0080004, IMG submission 69207) | Sulfidic aquatic microbial communities from Washburn Spring, Yellowstone National Park, USA - WS (SPADES assembly) (version 2) | ecosystem: Environmental > Aquatic > Thermal springs > Hot... | reverse complement strand
GGTAAGCATATTACTAGTCCCAGGATATGTAGATGTCGAAGAGGTTGATAAAATAACAAGTTATATAGCATCATTAGACACAGAGATTCCAGTGGTCTTACTAGCATTCCACCCAGATCATTTGATGAGAGATCTTCCGCCTACAAGCATAGACCATGCGTATCAAGCTTTGAAAATAGCAAAGAAAAACGGAATAAAAAATGTTTATATAGGAAACAAATGGCTACTAGGACCATATTATTGAATACAACGGTCCACAATGATCCATAGGAGACAAATATACATATCTCTAAGTCTCGTAACTCTACTTCGCAACTAAGACACGAATCTAATCAGTATAGATCATGCTAAGTTATCGTAAGATAACTTATTATTATTTTTATTATGACAATAAGTTTGAGATAGTCTAGAAATTAAAAAGACTCACATGGTGAGGCAACATATGAATAAAAAAGATCAGATTAAGAAATATATGGCCATAGCAAGAGACCATCTTGAAGAAGCATTCGAATTATTAAAACAGAGAGATGTTCATGATGCAGCGGAGAAGATATGGGCCTCTGTTAAAAGTGCGACCGATGCGTTGGCTTTGAAATATCATGATACAACATGGCCTCCTCAAGGCGTCAGCTGGAGAAGATTTGTTAGAGAAGCTTTTATAAAAGCAGGGCTGAAAGAAGAGGAGGCTGAGAAATTAGCAGACTACTTTCTTGATGTGAGAGGAAAACTTCATGGTGAGGTTTTCTACGGCTTCTTCTATGAGGATGAGGAGCATAGACCTTTAATAGAGAAGGCCAGAGAATATATATTGCTTATAGAGAGATTAATAGCTTAATCATAATTCGAGACTAAAACATTATTTCTCAGGAAGAGAGAAGAATATTTCAAAAGATTTTTAATAGACTTTCTGGCAGATCATTATAACAAATATGTTTAGGCTATTACCCGTTTGCTGAATCTCTTTTGGTCTCTTATTATCTCAGTTATCGCATTAAGATGTATTCTCCATACATAGTTTATAAACATTCATTAGAGGATCTGTCGTTGAAGAACATCTTAAAAATAAGAAATTATATCAGAGATCGTTTATTATTTTTAAAGATCTCTGGCAGGTATAATGTGTTATAGTTAATAAACATATTCATAAGATCTTTTTATGTTCTCATATTTCTATAGCTATATCTTTCAATGCCTAAAGAGATCATTGTTAATCCAAATACTATTAACGTAATCATTGCTCCAGCAGGTATAAATGTCCACCAGGCTCCTGCTGCTAATGACGCGGCTCTTCTAGCATAAAAAAGTATTGTGCCTAGACTTATTGTCGAAGGATCTCCAAGTCCTAGAAAACTTAGTCCTGCCTCCAGTAAGATGGCTGATCTTATGCTTGACACAAGACTTGCTAATGTGATCGGCACTGACGCTGGGATCAGATGTCTGAATATTATATGTTTTGTATCAGCTCCAAGAGATCTTGCAGCCTCTATATAGCCGCTTGTCAATACTTGTAGCGTATATCCTCTGGCGATTCTTGTTATAGCTGGCCAACCTGTCACTGCTAAGATCAGAACTATATTCCATATATTAGGTTTTAAAATGGCCACTAGTATAAGTGCTAAGACTAATGATGGCATTGAGAGTAGAAACTCTACTATTCTCATTATGATAAAATCTGTTAATCTGCCATATACTCCCGCAATTATTCCTGTAAAGATCCCTATCACGCTTGTTGTCAAAGCAGCCACAACGCCTATGAATAATGATGTTAAAATACCTCTTGAGAGCATTGCAAAAACATCTCTACCAAGATCGTCTGTGCCCAATAAATATTTATTAGATGGAGGATGAAGAACAGGACCTTTTATAGATAAAGGATCGAATGGTGTAATAATGATTCCTATCACAGCAAACATTATTGAGAACAAAATCACTAGAAAGCCGATCAAAAGATTCTTATCTTCTAAAATCAATCTTAGAAAAAATAAAGATCTTATTCTCCAACACCTCTCTTAATCCTCGGATCAATAAAGTAATAGCTTATATCAGCAAGAAGATTCGCTATAACAACAACTGTTATCGTCAAAAGAAATATTCCTTGTAGAACAGGATAATCACTTTTAAGAATCGAGTCATATAATAATCTGCCTATGCCATTCCATCCAAAGACTGTCTCCGTGAAAACAGCCCCTGTGACCAACAATGGAGACTGATTAGCTGTTATGCTGATCGTGTGTATAAGAACGTGTCTTAATATATGATTTTTTAATATTCTCCACTCACTTAATCCATATGCTCTTAATGCTGATATAAAATCTTCGTTTCTTAATGCCGCTGTTGTGTTTCTTATATAAATATAATAGCTTGGTATTAGAAATATTGAGACTGTCATCATCGGGGCTATAAGATGATTAATATAATCAGATATATAAATCCATAGATCAACATTTACTCCATAGTATGAGGTCGTCCCGCTTATAGGAAGGATCCCATATACATATCCTAAATAAAATTGTATTATAAGAGCGATCCAGAAGACAGGAGCTGAAAACAATAGATATAGAACTCCTGTGAAAACTCTGTCAAAAAGTCTTCCAGCTCTCCATCCTGCTAATAATCCTAAGAAAGTTCCTACAATTGCTGAGATTATGATGCTGGATGTCATCAATATTATTGTATTAAAAAGTCTCGGGCCTAAGATGACTTCTGTAACTCTCATTCCTGTATAACTAAATGAATATCCTAATTCTCCTCGGAAGAGATTTGATATGTATAGGATAAATTGTTCCCAGAGAGGCTTGTCTAATCCAAAGGATCTTAAGATCTCTTTTCTAGCTTCAGGATCAAGCCTTGGATCAAGCATTGATAAAGTAGGATCTCCAGGTAAAAGTCTGAATATGAAGAAAGCAACTATGACAGCAATAAGAATTGTAAGAAAAACATATATTAATTTTGAAACTAGATATCTAAGAAAATGCATTTATATCATCTTTTTCTACTTCTATAAAGTATAAATGCTCCTAATAATATTATTACTATGATTATCACCGCTATAGATACATATAATGTCATCATCTGCTCAGCAGGAGATGTAGTCAATGAGGCAATTGCTGTCTGAGTAGGAGATGCTGTTGTCATAGTGGTTGTGATGATAGGCGTCGGCGTAGTGGTTAATACAGGTGTGGTAGTTTGCGGAGTTGTTGTTGGTGTAGAAATCTCTTTAGGCCCTACATATACTCTTATTCCATCTGGCCCTGGCACCCAACCCGCCTCTTCAAGTATTTTCATAGCTTTCTGAGGATCATATGGGAATGTTATGTTAGTGTTTGCAAAATCTTTATGCCATTCTTTATTTAGGATGGTGTAGACTGGTATCCCATATCCGCCTGCAGCTCTCTCAATAACCTCTGTCCTATTGATCGCGTAGTTGATTGCTTCGAATATTCTTGTGTCATTATATCTACGATAGTTAAATGCTATATATATCAGCCATATATCTGGTGTTAAAACAACTTTTAAATTAGGATCTTTCTTGACATCTTCAATTAATGTGAAGCTTGTCGCATATCTCTCTGTATCCACATCTCCTCTCTTAATAGAATAATATCTGGTCTCAGCCTCAGGAATAACTCTCACTATCACTCTCGTAATCTTAGGAGTCCCAGGCATAAAATAGTTCTCGTTTTTGTCAAGAACAATGCTTTCTCCAGGTGTTCTACTAACAAATTTGAAAGGTCCTGTGCCTACAGGATTTGGATTAGCCCATGAAATATTCTGATTCTCCCATATTCGCTTCGGCACTATAAATTGAAAACTTGTTGCAAGACTTGTGAGAAAGAACACAGAGGGGCTCTTCAACACAAATCTCACAGTATAGTTATCTATCTTCTCAACTTTCTCAACAAGCTGTGAGACTGTCCCTAAGAATCTCGGGGCTTTATTCTTTATACCAAACTCATATGTAAAAACAACATCGTCAGCTGTCAGCTCAGAACCATCGTGGAATTTAACGCCTTTTTTAAGATAAAATGTGTATATCTTGCCGTCTGGAGATATCTCCCATCTCTCAGCAACCCATGGAACAACCTTAAGATCTGGGCTTAACGCCACTAAAGGATCATAGATCAGTCCGAGAACCCATATGGATCTTAGGTCTGTGGCCATGAATGGGTTTAAAGTTAATATATCTGATGGAAAAGCTATTCTAAAGACGTTCTCCTCAGACTTATCTGATTTATACATATAAAGAATACTCCATCTATTGTAGGCCTCGAGTATGCCACCTGGCATGAGCGTATAGTTCTTCCACTCAGCTCTTATAACTTGAGTGTTGATACTCAAGTAGAGAGGTATGAAAGGTCCTTTAGATAGATTCTCTTGAATTATCCATGCAAGTCTTTTAGCTTCATCTAATGAATTTGCTGACAAAACCTGATCTATCAATTTGTCAGTATACGAATTGTTATAGCCCCAATAATTAGATCCTCCTGGAATAGCATTTCTACTATGAAAAGCATTTAACATTCCAGTAGGATCAGGACTTTGAGAAACTGCCAAAGCAAAAGAGTCATAATCAAATGTATTCATGATCCTAGGATACATTGCCGACGACTCAAGCTTAACTATCTTAATCTCTATCCCAACTTTCCTCAGTTGTTCAGCAACGACCTCAGCTGCTTTATCAGATAAAGAAAACCATGATAATGATAACATCTCGAAGGATAGTCTAGCCCCTTTGCTAGGCCAGGCCTGGGCATGAGCAATAGTTTCGCTATTGTTTGTTGATAAAAATACTCCTATACTTATTGATATCATGATCATTAGTATTAATGATACAAGAGATCTTTTGATAAAATCTATGCTAGATTTTTTATAAACCATATATCTTCAGACCTCAGGAGAATATTCAGTAAGAGAGTTAATAAAATTTCTATAAATACTTCTTCTAAAATATTTATGAAGGTGATTATTTTTGTCTCTTGTGATCTCGAGGAAAGAGATTGAGAGAAGGATCTCTCTTATAACTGAAGAGATGCGTAAGAGAAATCTGGATGCTCTTTATCTTGCTTCAGCATCTAATATTGCTTACACAACTAATTTCTTTCATATTCCTACTGAGAGACCTATTGCGGCTATAATATTGTCTAGTGGTGAGAAGATTCTTTTTGTTCCTCGTCTTGAGGTTGAGCATGCGAAACTTTATTCATATGCTGATCAGGTGTTATATTATAATGAGTATCCTGATGAGAGACATCCTATGTATGTTCTTGCAGATCATCTTAAGAGCCTCAGGCTTGAGGGAAGGAGAATAGGTTTTGATGTAGATGGTTATGGACATGTCTTTGGTTATAGAGGTCCTAGACTTAGTGAGGTTTTTCACGCCTCATATAGTTATGAGAGAGATCTTGTTGAAAAAATTAGAATGATAAAATCTGATGAAGAGATCAGATTGTTAAGAGAGAGCGCTAAATGGGCTGCACTGGCTCATAGATTGCTACAGGAGTACACCAGGCCTGGAGCTTTGGAGGACGAGATTTCTCTGAGAGCAAGTATGGAGGCTACGCTTGCAATGGCAAAGGCTTTGAGAGGAATATATAGGCCTGCCGGATGGAATAGTGGTGCTAGAGCAGGTTTCAGAGGACAGGTGGGCGTCCACTCATATTATCCACACTCACTCACTATTCACGCGATAATTAGAAGAGGAGATATTCTTGTCACAGGAGCATCTGCAAATATAAGCGGCTACAGCGCTGAACTTGAGAGAACAATGATTGTCGGCAGACCAAGTTCTGAACAAGAGAAGTTTTTCAAACTAATGTTAGAAGCTCGTGAGACAGCTTTTAAAAATATAAAAGCCGGAACAAAGACTAGTGATGTTGATAAAGCTGTGAGAAAATTTTTTAAAGAAAAAGATCTTATGAAATATTGGAGACATCACACAGGACATGGAATAGGATTAGACTATCACGAGGCGCCATTCTTTGATAACGTAAGGGCAGGCCTCGCCCTTCAGGGCGGGGTATATTTATAAGCTTTCAATAGAAATATCTATGGTCGTGATGAGATGTATAATATTTTGAGGGTCTGGGGGCTGATACCTCAGCTGGACATCCATGCCTTCAGCCTGATGATCATAATGAAAACATTAATCCCTCACCAGAGGGCTAACACTCGAGACCCAGAGATTCGAAACCTCGCCCTTAAAGGCGGGGAGGGGTCATTGTAGAGCCCGGGATATATGTTGAAGGATTAGGAGGTTTCAGACATTCTGACACTATTCTTGAGACTAAAAATGGATTTGAATTCATAACTCACTACCCAGATCAATTGGATGATCTAGTGATGGAAGTCTAGAAGAATTATTCAACACGGTACACTATAATCAAAATATCATATTAGTTTAGTATTAGTAAATGTTATTATTAGTAAATGCAATAACAGTCCTCTTCACAAGAGATGCTTTCAGCCTCTCTTTTAATTTTTCTCTTAATTTCCTAAATAATAGGACGTTGTTATCATTGCAGATACTTTCTAATTATATAAGCATGTATCGAATAAAGATCGCTAATAATACCATTCATGTTTTGATGGTGTCCTGTGAAAATAATTGAAATAATAAGAATAATATAGAAGTATTTTTAGTAAAAGAAAATCAATATTTTATTTAGATGATAATTAAAGGTTAACGTAACCATTCTACCATCCTTTAGTACAAAAAATCATTATGATAATTGTTTAAAAAGCCATACGAATTTATATCATAGATAATAAACTAATGTCAATTAAATTAATTATTAATATTAATGAGGCAGATTCCTAGCATAATCATGTAAGTTTAAAAATTCCATTTATTTTTATTTATTAAGTGATACCATTTATCATTTAACAAAAAATATATAAAAAATGAAATAATTAAATTTTTACTCTGCTTAAGACACCTTCATACATGTTCTCATATACCTTGAGAATTCTCTCTTTAGTTAATTCTATAGGGCTATTTGGTCTAGGCCATTCTTTAAGCGTTCTTTCTGCAAGTTTTTCTAACTCGACTTTAGAGATGCCTATGTCTTTTAATGATAAAGGTATATTCAGTTCTTTAACGAGATTCCAAACTTGTTTTACAACTTCTAAGGCTCTTGAATATCTGTCAATTTCCTGTTTTATCTCTAGTATATCTGCTATAACGTTGTATTTATCTATCATCACTGGAAGATAGAAATCCATTATATATGGGAGTGTCATTCCACATGATATTCCATGATGTATCTTATATGTTGGGCCAAAAGTCTGTGCAATGCTATGTCCAAGAATCATACCTGACATTGTCAAAGGAATGCCTGCCAAGGTTGCTGCCATAGACATATAATATCTAGCCTCTTCATCTCCACCTCTCAAATATGCTCTTATTAAATAGTTAAAGACCAATTTAATAGATTGAAGAGAAAACATATCTGATACAGGACTTGATCTTAAAGATATCATCGCCTCAATGGCATGACTTAAAGCATCTAATCCTGCTCCCGCTGTTATTTTCGGTGGCATCGTATATGTCAACACAGGATCCACTATAGCCATATCAGCAATTATATGTCTAGAAGATATACTCATTTTCCGCTCTCCTTCTGAAACGATAGCAAATCTAGATACTTCAGAACCTGTGCCGGCAGTCGATGGCGTAAGTATGAGAGGCGTTATTCTTTTGGGTATCTTTTCGACGCCGATAAAATCTCTAACATTTTTTTCAGGATTATCTATTCCTGCGACTAAGATCTTCGCTAGGTCAAGCGTAGATCCTCCTCCTATACCTATGACGATATTTGGCTTTAATTTCCTTCCGGTCTCGATAATTCTCTCAGCGGTACTTATGCTAGGTTCATACTCAACCTCAGACACCCATTCTACATGAAACTTATTCTCAAACAATGATTTATCTAACATTTTTATACTATCTAAATTTTTTATAACAGGATCAATAAGGATCAAGATTTTAGAGCCCTCTGAAATTCCGAGACTTTTTATATAATCGGCCATTTTTATTGTACCATTTACTTCAAATATTATTTCTTTAGGTGTTGACATAACAAGAGGACGGCTCAATAAGTTATGAAATGAATACATACATTTTTCACCTTTAACACATAGGTCTAATAAAAAATTGGCATAAAAGCTTATAAGATTTTATAAGTATATTTACAGCGTAGGAGGTTGTCAATATGATCTCTCAAAATAAAGCTATTACCACATTAAACATTATATTAATAGCAATAATAATAATTTTAGCAATATTTACGGCATATTTTGCATATAGTTACTATACTGTAGGAGGGCGAGTTATTCCTTTAACTATAACGGTGCCTACTACCTATACAGCCACATTTACATATACAGCCTCTCCTGTGACACTTCCTGCGACACAAACTGTTGTGCCAACGAATATTACACCTACACCTGTGATCAAAATAAAGATAGGACTTTTATTCCCGCTTACAGGCTCCTTAGCACCTTTAGGAACTGACCAGGCTGTTGGTACAAAACTTGCAATCGATATAGTGAATGATATACTCGGAGGTGTAATGGGAAGATATAAAGTTGAATACATATTAGCAGATGCTACAAGTGATCCTACTAAGGCAGCTAGCGAAGCTGAGAGACTAATTACTGTAGAGAAAGTAAATATAATAGTAGGAACTTATGCGAGTCCGTTGCTTCTTGCGGCGAGCGAAGTCGCTGAGAGATACAAAGTGGTTTATTATGAGGTAGGAGCTATCACCGATAGTGCAACGCTAAGAGGCTTTAAATATCTGTTGAGAAATATGCCAATAGGCGGAGACTTCGGTATAGAATCATGTGTGTTTGTACATGATGTCGTTGCAAAAGCTCTTAATAAAAAACCTGAGGAGTTAAGAATAGCTATAATTCATGAAGATGGTCCTTATGGAACTAGTGTAGCTCAGGGAAATGAAGCTACATGTAAAAAACTAGGTTTGAATATAGTACTTAAAGAAGCATATTCTTCATCTGCTACAGATTTGTCAGGTTTGATTCTCAAGCTTAAAGCTGCTAAGCCGGATGTGTTGCTTCACACAGGATATTATAGTGATGTAGTACTTTTCTTCAGACAAGCTCAGGAGCTAGGTTTTAAGGTGCCAGTGATCATAGGACATGGAGCAGGCTATGGACTACCAGCCACTTATCAAGCGCTTGGAAAAGCCTTCGATTACATATTTAATATAGATCCTCCGAGCCCGTGGTTGAATCCTGAGGCCATTAAAGATCCTTTGATAAGACAGATACATGAAGAGTTTATAAAAAGATTTAATGCGACACGTGGTTATTTGCCAGGTACACATGCATATATGGGATTACATATACTACCTCTCTTGCTGGATATTTTGCCTAGAGCTATACAAAAATACGGATCAATTTCTTCGGATGCCATTATGATGGCTGCGTGGGAGACAGACATACCTGATGGGTATACTGAACATGGATATGGCGTCAAATTTGCCAGGCCAGATCATCCTGAAGACACCGTGTTAGGAAAGTTATACAGAGATAAGCCAGAGTTACATATAGGACAAAATATAAGAGCTTATCCTGTTGTTCTTCAATGGATCGGTGGCAGAGTCATAGTTGTATATCCAGATTTTCTAGCATTACAAAAACCTGTTATACCACTACCTCCAGGACACCCCCTAGCTCCATAGGTAATTTTAGAGGTAATCAAAAATGTTTTTTTTAACTCCTGAAATCATTTTACAGGCTACAATTAACGGAATCCTTTTAGGAGGATTATATGTTTTATTAAGCATAGGCTTAAACCTCATAACGGGTGTTTTAAAAATAATTAATTTCGCTCATGGAGAAATTATTATGTTAAGTATGTATATAACTTTTTGGTTATCTCTCATTTTAGGTTTTAATCCCTTCGAACTTGTAATTCCTATATCAATTTTAATGGGTCTCATCGGTATCTTGACCTATATAATACTTATTAAACCATCTTTAGCCTCTTCTGATATTGAGATGTTAATGATAACGGCTGGGTTAAGCATGTTTATGCAAGGGCTAGCACAGGTCTTATGGAAAAGCGATTATAGAATATTAAAAGTGTATGCAGGAGCAATAGCTTTAGGGGGAATATACATATCAATTCCTTTATTAATAGCTTCTATAATATCTTTCGTAACATCGTTAGGCTTATATCTATTTCTAATGAAAAGCGTTAGAGGGGCAATGATAAGATCTGTAGCACAAGATCGTGAAATGAGCTCATTACTAGGTATAGATTCCGAAAAGATATATTATCTTGTTACATTTTTAAGTTTTATGACGGCAGGAATAGCAGGAGTTCTCTTGATCTCGATGTTTCCAACATATCCAACAGCTGGAGTTATATATGGATTGTTAGCATGGTTGATTATGGTTATAGGAGGACTAGGAAGTGTAATAGGCTCTTTTATAGGAGGAATGATAGTAGGTATTGCTGAATCTCTTATAGCAACCTTTTATAACGTTGAGCTTGCTAGAGCATTTATTTTTATAATATTTGTTATTATAATAGCTCTGAGACCCTCAGGTTTATTAGGTGCAAGAGCGAGAGTGTAATATCATGAGAAATATCCTCAAGATCAAAAATTTTATTTCAATATATCCCCTGATAATCTTAGTCATGGTAGGCGTGTCTCCGATTTTTTATTACAACGATTGGGCAATTCATCTCATGATTTTATCATTAATGTATGCCGTAATGGGCTTGGGATGGATCTTATTAGCTCTTGCAGGTAATGTATCTCTTGGCAACGCTATTTATTTTGGTTTAGGTGCCTATTTCACCATTTTCTCAATCATGAAATGGAACTTATCTTCATATGAAGCTATCGGAATAATCATACCAATATCTTCGTTAGCTGCTATTTTTATCGGGTACTTAACATTCAGATTTGGTATATCAGGAATATATTTTGCTCTTACAACAATAGCTTTCGCAGAGATCTTAAGAGAGCTTTTTATATTTTTCAGAGAATATACAGGAGGTTCTTTGGGAACATATATACTATTTAAAGATTCCTCATTAATTGAATATTTTGCTTTTGACTCTAAATTGCCGTATTTATATTTCATAATAGGATTTACATTTTTAGTTTACATTATTTTAATTATTCCTTCTAGGACAAAAAAATTTTTAATGACGTTAAGAGCTATAGGCGAAGACGAACTGGCAGCTGCCGCACTAGGCATTAATTTATCAAGATATAAACTAGCAGCTTTTATTATAGGATCGATATTAACTTCTCTAATGGGATGGCTATATATTCATTACATGAGATATATTACGCCAGATGTAGGATTTGGTCTCAGCCTTTCATTATATATCGCCTTACTGGGTGTTGCCTCAAATTTAAGGCTTGAACATGTGGTTTTGGTGGCTATGATCTTAACGCCATTAGGGGAGCTTCTGAGAGCTGTTACAGGTGCTTTATTAGCAGGTTTAGACATATTAATATATGGTCTCTTGATAATGCTTATAATTATCATCAGAGTTTTAATGCGGAGAAGAAGGTGATTTCATGAAAAAAGAGGTCATATTATATACACGTGAAGTAAGCAAATATTTTGGTGGCGTGAGGGCTTTAGATAATGTATCAATAAGTATATACGAAAAAGAAATTCTCGGAATAATGGGTCCGAACGGATCAGGAAAGACAACATTGATCAACGTTATCACTGGATATATAAAACCTGATAAAGGAAGGATCTATATGAGAGATGAAGATATAACCGGACTACCTCCTTATTCGATCGCGAAATTAGGTATTGTAAGAACTTTCCAGATCCCAAGACCTTTTAAAGAAATGTCAGTAATTGATAATGTGATTATATCAATTATGCATAGTAAAGGTTTAAAAAATGAAAATGAGATATATAAAGAAGCTTTAAGAGTGCTTGAGGAGGTTGGTCTTTATGATAGAAGAAATTTAAAAGCAAAAGATCTTAGCGATATAGAGAAAAAAAGATTAGAGCTAGCAAAAGGATTAGCTGCAGAACCTAAAGTATTAATGTTAGATGAGGTAATGGCTGGGGCGAGAGGAGAGGAGGTGGAGAATTTGATAAGAATCATTCGAAAAGCTAGAGAGAGAGGTATAACAATAGTTGCTGTAGAGCATATAGTTAGCGCTCTGACGAGACTTGCAGATAGGATCATAGTTCTAGATCAGGGCCGAGTATTAACGGAGGGCAGACCGGAGGAAGTAATTAATAATCCTCTTGTGAAAAAAGCTTATTTGGGAGAAATATGAATGATTACATCTTAAAAATCGCCGATCTAAGCGCAGGCTATGGAGATTTAGCTATTTTACATAATATAGAGCTTGAGATCAAACACGGAGAAAAAGTTGCATTAATAGGTCCTAATGGTGCTGGAAAATCAACATTGATTAAGGTCATTGGTGGTCTGATAAAACCTCTAAGAGGAGATATTTATCTTCAGGGGGTTAGAATAAATGATCTTAGCCCTCATGAAAGAACAAGGCTTGGCGTAGCTATAGTGCCTGAGGGCGGGAGAATTTTCCCAAAGTTAACTGTATACGAGAATTTAATAATCTCAGCTAAAAGAAAAGATGATGTCGCATTTGAAGAAGTGTTTGAGTTATTTCCTATATTGAAAATAAGAAAGAATCAGATAGCTGGTACTTTAAGTGGTGGAGAGCAAAGAATGCTTGCTATTGCTCGGGCACTTGTTTTAAGACCTAAGTTATTAATAATAGATGAGTTATCTCTAGGTTTGGCTCCAAAGATCATTAATGATATTTATAATGCATTACTAGATTTATGGGAAAAAACACGTATGTCATTGTTAATCACAGAACAATATGTTAAAAAAGCCTTAGAGTTTTCTGATAGAGCATATGTTATAGAAGGAGGTTCGATTGTCTTGAAAGGCGATTCAAAGGAATTAATTAAAGATCCTAGAATAGTAAAAGCTTACCTAACTATATGAAATATATAGAGGTCTATAAGGAACTGCCGTAGATACCTTAACATCTATTATACAAGGCAATTCTTCTTCAAAACACTTTTCGAGAGATTCCCTTAGATCTTCGTATCTATCTACTTCAAAGCCTTGTCCGCCAAGTCCTTCCACAATTTTTGCAAAATTAACCTCTGAAAACATTGATGAATATACTTTGTTACTTCTCTCCTGGATCTTTTTTATCCACCCTAAAGATGCATCATTTAGTATTATACCTATCAAAGGAATCTTAAGTCTTCTAGCTGTCTCTACTTCTACGATAGAATATGCTACACCTCCATCTCCTGCTACAGCTATACACTTCGAATAATTTAACTTCAGATCATAACTTGCTAACATGGATCCTATACATCCAGGAATTGCGTATCCTAATCCTGCCATTCCTCTAGGAAAGAGAAATCTTCTACCAATGTCTCTTACAGTAAGATATCCTGCAACCCAACCTGAGGCGCTAGACGCGTCTGAAACTATTAAAATATTCTTATTATATAATACAAAATCATCTATAATTTTCATCACTTTTTTGGGGTTTAATCTGCTCTCTTTCTCAAATTCGTCGGGAATATATACCAGTCTTTCAGAGACTTCTCTTTTATACCTAAAGATATTTTCTAACCAATTCTCCTTATACTTGTAATTGATTTTTGTAAGATAGAGAGATAATGCTTCCAGAGATAGCTTAACGTCTCCCGCAACTGGCACCTGACATAAGAAGTTTCGACATAATTCCACGGGATCTATATCTATATGTATTACCTTCTGATCTTTCGAAGGTATGCTCCAGTTCATTGTAGTTATTTGATCAGCGTTAGACCCTATGAATATCAGTAGATCTGCCTCTTTTATAATTTTCTCTGCTATATACCAACCACCTAGATCCCCTAATACTCCTATGGAGAGAGGATGTATCTCGGGAAAAGCCCCTTTTCCATTAATGGTTGTTACAACTGGTAAATTAAAAGTTGTTGCAAACCTATAAACGCTCTCTACAGCATCAGATAAGAATACTCCTCCCCCAACTATTATCACTGGTCGCTCAGATCCTTGTATCAATAAAGCAGCTTCAGCTATTTTCTCAGGATCTGGAGAGATTCTTATAGCAGGAACTTTGGAAAACTCTTTCTGAGCATATAGATCTTCGAATTCCTCCTCTTCAGTTAAAACATCATATGGCACGTCAATAGCTACAGGTCCAGGTCTGCCCGACGTTGCTACTCTAAAAGCAAATCTTATCACAGAAGGTATTGATTTAACACTCGTTAACTGAACCGACCATTTTGTTATAGGCTCAAAAATTCTTACTTGATCTACAGCTTGTGATGCATTTCCTCTATAAACTGTTGTTGACAACCATGATAAAGGGTTATTGCCCATAAATAAGATTAATGGTATAGACGAATTGTAAGCCTCAGCTACCGCAGGTATCGCTCTTAAAGCCCCTGGACCTAATGTTGCATCTGCTATTCCTGGTTTATTAGATATTTTAGCATATGTGTCAGCTGCGAAAACAGCATTTGTCTCTTCACGAAATAAGCAATGAGATATCTGATCTATATGATCATAAACAGCCTCATATATAGGAGTAGTCTGAGCACCTGGCACACCAAAAATTCTTTTGACATCATATTCAATTAACATCCTTACAAGAGCTTCAGCGCCCCTCATATGTTCATCCCCTGATATAAAATTATATTAATTAATTATTTATTATACAACGGGTTAATCTATATGTTAAAGATACTTATTACTGGAGCTGGAGGTTTTATAGGAAGACATCTAATAAAGAGACTCACTGAATTAAATGATCTTGAGATTTATATTATAGCCTTGGATATGGTAGAGATGCCAAAGGAGTTTAAAGAGATAAAGAATTTAAAGTATATCTCAGCAGATATTATTAATGAATCTATGTTGTTTGATCTATTCAAAGCGTATAAACCTGATATAGTAATTCATTTGGCGGCGATCTTAGCAGATAAATGTGAGGAAGATCCGGATATATGCATAAATGTAAATATAAATTGTTTTCATAACATACTTAAGTCTTCTGTCATCAATAATATAAAGAGAGTCATATTTGCCAGCTCTATAGCCGTCTATGATCCTCAGGTTCCTGAACCTGTTAGAGAGGAATATGCAGGAAGACCTTCAACATTGTATGGAATTACTAAATACTTAAGCGAACTTTTAGGTCTTTGGTATCACAGGAAATATGGTTTAGAATTTATAGGACTACGTTTTCCAGTAGTATTTGGTCCGGGAAGGACCGGTGGGGTTTCAGCCAAATATTCAAGTAAAATGATCGAAGATGCATATAGGCTGGGCCTTATTGATCAAACCATTGATCTAGATGCTAAAGTTAACTATCTCTTTATCTCAGATGCTGTGAACGCTTTAGTAAAAGCTATTCAGATCCCTTATTCGACATCAAAAATATATAATATATGTGGCTTCGCCTATTCAATCAGGGAATTTATATCTTATTTAAAGAAATATTTACCCTCTTTAGAAGTGAGAGGGAATGTTTATATGAATGTTATAGCACCTGCTGTATATGATATTACAAAAGCTATAAAAGAACTACAATGGAAGCCCACAATAGATCTTGAGAGGGCTATTTATATCTATTTAAAATGTCTTTCTCTTAAAGATCCCTATTGTTATTTAAAAGAAGATACTTAGACAATATATCCTATATTCATTAACGAATTTATATATAACATTTTCTGTCTATGTAATAGATTATTGCTAATTCTTATATGCTAAAGCTTTTAAATTTTGGCTATAATTATAAACGGCTGATTAAAAATGTCAGAGCCCTTAATAATAAAAAATGAAGATCAAGAGTATTTCTATCATAAAAATGATCCTAATAGAATTGTTAAATTAATCTTACATCCAGAATTCGGAGGCCCACGAGGTGTCGCAGTAGGCGTTACTGTATGTCAATCAGGCTGTAAAGGTTCGATACATGTTCATCAAAATAGTGATGAGATAATGATAGTATTACATGGAGTAGGTAAGTTTATAGTGAATAATAAAGAGTATACTTTAAGAGAAGGCGAGGCAATAGTGGTACCTAAAGGTACTCCCCACGGATATGAGTCATTAGATCCTGCAACGCCATTTGAATTTATATGGATATACAATGATCCTTCGGATGCTAGATTTCCTGAAAATCTATGGATCCTTGCAAGACCTCATAAATTAAGATCAAAATGAACATACTTCTAATCAATAATTTTTAAGCCTATAGAGTTTATGAACCGGGGTTAAAAAGATAATTTTTTGTAAGATGCATTAGTTACCCTCCGGACATTAAGGGAGCTAGAATGATATCCTCTTCAGCTTCACATATTTCTGATTCTTTGTCTAAAGAACTTCTATTATATATTATGATTACATCATCTAAAACTTCATATAGACTTGGATAAAGATTTTTCAGAAATCTTATGAGATCGCTCAATTTTACGCATTTTTTGTCTTCGTTAATATTTAGACATATACGTTCCGTAGAGAATAGCTTCTCTAAATTACCTAAAAATCTTACGCAGATTTGATTCATTATAGTTTAAGCCTCTTTTTTATCTTATCAACAGCTGTTTTTACTTCCTCTAAACCTAATTTTCTTAACGTCTCTTCTGTAGGTATACCCAGCTCATTCCAGCCTAAAGCTTTATAGTATTCTTTTTTCAGTTTCTCTAACTCATCTCTTGGTACAAAAGAGCCTTTATAAGGTCCGCTGGGTAAAGGCTTATAGAATCTTGGCGGATTATCATCATGAAGTCTAGGATCCCAGTATATATCAGGACCTCCAAGCAATAGTAGGATTCTTTGTAATGTAAGGATCCTAGGTCCTATATCCTTATATATTGTGTCCTTAGTAAACTCAAGCCCGGTGACAGCGCCTATAAATGTAGCTAAAAGCTCATCATAACCGCTGCCAAGTGTTGCAAACTTACATACTGGAGCACTATCCTGAACAGCTCTCCAACTTTCTGAAGACATGCTATCAGCTGGAAGCCCTCCCACAGACATGTGATCTCCCCCTTGTACTGAGACAGCATATGCTATAGGCTGATAATCTCTTCTACTTCTTATTCCATGAGCTCCGGGAGCTATACCTTTTACATGTACAGTATATTTGGTTATATCAATGTTTTTAAGTTTAGAGATCTGAAGAGAAGCCCTATATACACCTTCTGCAAGAATATTGCCAAAGCCTTTTCTATAAGCTATATCAAACATCAGTCTTTCAACAGCCTCTGCGTCTCCCCATCTTAGATCATACCCGATATCATTTTTATCTATAACTCCTTTTTCATACAACTCCATTGCAAAAGCTATCGTACTACCGGTTTGAATCCCGCATAAGCCAAGATAATCTGCAAGTGCTGATAATCTCGCGATGGCCTCGGTGTCATATATGCCTAGATTAGGACCTAAGAACTGTGACATTTCATAATCAGGCCCGTCGGTTATAAGGATCTTATCTTTATACGATATTTTACTAAGATGCATACAAACATTTAAACAATAAGGACAGCTTCTGTGAGGCTTTGTCCATATCATCAATTCAAACGCCATATGAGTTACTGTTGGTCTATCATGCCATTCTTCCTGCCAATTCTTAACAGGTGCTGAACTTCTTACAAATCCATAGTCCCATAAAGCTTCGGGCGTTCCCCACAATCTGAATCCTGATAATCTCATCCTAGGATATGCCTTATCTATCATACTATTTAATAATTTAACAACTTTATCTGGATCAGCTGGTCTAGGATATCTTTCACGACCTTTTATAACGACAGCTTTTAAATTCTTTGAACCCATCACAGCACCATAACCGCCGTAGCCTGCGCCGTGAGTTAGATCTGCCATAACAGCGGCCGTTCTAACTTTATTTTCACCAGCAGGTCCTATATAGATAAACTTTGGATAGTCATCGGAGCCCCAAAGCGAGAAATTTATTTTTATATCTTCTTTTAAAGCTTTAAACAGATCTATGCCGCCCAGACCCCAAAGTTTTTTTGCATCTCTAATCTCAATTCTTCTATCATTAACATATAGATAGACAGGTTCTTTTGCAGCTCCTTTTATGATTATTCCATCATATCCACTTCGTTTTATCTCATAAGTCACACCTGTGGAGATGCCAGAGGCTATTACACCAAGGCTCTGAGGACTTTTGCCAGATATTATAAGCTTAGGTCCTGGATAATATCCTGTGAGAGGACCTGTCATGATGATTAACAAGTTCTCAGGATCCAAAGGATCTAACTGATCCCACTTATGACCTAATTCCTTCCACAATATATATGCGGCTAATCCTCTGCCTCCTAGAAACTTTTCATAGATCTCTTCATCAATTTTATATTCTGAGATTTTATCGCTATCCAAATCGACATATAATAACTTGCCCCATACGCCATGCATAAAGCTACACCTCTACGCCTAAAATCTTTTTTACCAACATGGTTTGTATTTTATCTGGTGCAACTGCATATAACTTAGCTCCCTGACCGGGATGTTTAGGCGCCTTAATAAGAGCATTATGACCTAGTTTTTGACAGATCTTGACACATTCCGGTTCGTCTCCTCCACATAAATCGCATATTAGCACATATTTAAGATCTTTCACTCTCCTAGGTATATTACCAGGACATGCTTTTATACATAATCCGCACGCTGTACACTTATCTTTATCAACTATGACAGCCCCTGTTTTTTCATCAACATACATAGCATTGAATACACAAGCATCTACACATGGATAGTCAGGGCATTGAACACAAAGCTGAGGAACAGGGATTCCTGGGATATATTCAAATATCTTAATTCTAGAGAACAAAGGATCTGGTACGCCTTCATGCTTTAACGCACAAGCGATTTCACACATTCTACAGCCGGCGCATCTCAAATAATCTATTTGAATAAACGTTTTCGGCTGAGGCTTTGAAACTACCAACTTAATTTATTCACCGTACAAATATAGAAAGACAGAATATATAAATGTTGTTATTTTTACATGACAAAAATTATATTTAGTAAATTACCTAATAGCTATACATGACAAGTTTATTAATACGAAAATGATAGTATAGTACCATTGAAAGACTAAATTAACATTTATTATTTGTATAATACTATTAATATGAGGTGTTAAAATAATATGGTGAAAGATGTGAGAATTATAGATGTAAAAACATACCCCCTGGCAGTGGCTAGGCCTGGTGTAAGTGTCGAAAGACCTGATCATTATTTACCTTATTGGAGAGAGCTTGCAGAAGCTGGTGTAAGAAAATATTACTACTCTCTGATAGTAGAAGTAATATCCTCTGACGGTGTCTCAGGTTATGGAGAGGCGATTGTCAGAGAAGTTCCAACGGCTCATAAAGAGATCATAGAGAAGCTTCTTAAGCCTATAATTATTAATCAAGATCCTCTAGCAGTAGAAGATTTATGGCAACGTATGTTCGCATCTCTTAAGACTCGTGGCCATTTTGCAGGCTACTTTATCGAAGCTCTGGCCGGTGTTGATATGGCTTTATGGGATCTGATGGGCAAGATCCTTGGATTACCTATTTATCGTATTCTCAGAGGACCTACTATGGATAGATTAAAGGCCTATGCTTCGTCAGTATATTGGCATTACTTAAAAGGATTCTCTGATAAAGATTTTTTAGATGAGATCTCTAGTCTTATTAACCAAGGGTTTGATCAGATCAAAATAAAAATAGGATGGGAGAAGTTAGTTAAGATAAAAGATTTTTCTATAGAGAGGGTTTTACGTAGTATTAGAGATAATGTAGGATATGATTTAGATATCATGGTTGATGCTAACTCAGCGTATAGCGTAGGTGAAGCATTAAAAGTAGGAAGGATTTTAGAGAGATATGAAGTTTTATGGTTTGAAGAACCGGTTCTTCCATACATGATTGAAGGGTATAAAGAGCTTAAGAAAAAATTAGGAGTAATGATCGCAGGAGGAGAATCATTATTTACAAAATATCAATTCCTGGAATTTATACGCAGAAAAGCTATAGATGTTCTTCAGCCTGATATAGCCAGAACCGGTATATCAGAGTTTATTAAAATAGCATATTTAGCAGAATCAGAAGGTCTTTACGTAGCTCCTCACACAGGACTTTCCGGGCCTGGTTGCAGAGCTGCAACTATATACGCATCAGCAGCTCTGCCGAGAGAGGTATTTTTAACATACGAGTACATGTATAAAAGAGATAATCCGTTAGCTGAAGAAGTGCCGATAAAGTCAATAGAGAACGTTGAAAAAGGCTATGTAATAGTGCCGAAAGAAATAGGAATAGGTTTTGAACCGAATAAAGAAGTCCTATACAAACATTTAATCAAATAATAAATTAAATAAGAATTCATCTAAAAGATCTCTAGTTAAACTTATTAACTTTTTTAAATTAAAAAATTAGGGTGAATTGTGTGAAAGCTACTTCTTCAAAAATGGTATTGATATTAAGTGTAAGTGCTGTAGTAATAATAGCCATAGGAATTATAGCTTATTATTTCTATATTGAAAAACCGGCGGGTGAAGTTAAGGAAGTAAATATTGCAGTATTTATGCCTTTATCAGGAGAACAGTCTGTGTATGGACACGATATATTACAGGCTATACAATATGCTGCTGAGGAAATTAATTCCCAAGGAGGGATCAGATGTTTAGGAGGTGCTAAAATAAATCTAATAGTAGTTGATATAACAAGTGATGCCAGCAAAGCGGTTTCTATAGTTGAAGATACATTAACAAGATATAAAATATCTGCTGCAGTCGGTCCTGGACTTAGTTATCTTATGATAGCTGTCCAACCAATATTCATCAAATATAAGATTCCAGCTGTAACAGGAGCTATAAGCGTGGATATATTAAAGAAAAACCCGAAAGGAGAGCCCTGGGTGTTTATGATGGGACCGACATCAGAGATCTTTGGAGGAACTTCAGCGAAGTTTTTAGATGAAGTCAGAAAGAGATATAATTTAAGTATCAAGATCGCAATAGTTCATGGAAGTACTGAATATGAAGTGAGAACTGCAGACGGTGCATATTCTAGATTTAAAGATTTAGGATTCGATATAGTGCTGAAAGAACAATATAGTACGCCTCTGACTGATGCGACCCCCATAGTACAGAAAATCGGTGCATCTGGAGCTAATTTCGTTTATCCTGTCTCGTATTTAACTGATGCTATCCTTATAATAAAGACAATGAAAGCTCTTGGAGTAAAAGCGATTGTTATAGGAGGTGGAGCGGGATATTTATATCCATCATTTTATGAAGCTTTGAAAGAGAAAGTTGCTTACGTCATCAGTGTCGCGCAATGGAATCATGATTTTTGGCCTAAAGAAAAGATAGAAGAGTATAAGAGGAAATTCAATGTATTGTTCCCTCAGGAACAGGTTGGTGTTAACTATGCGGGAGTATATACTCTTAAAGAGGCTATTGAAAAGGCTTGTAGCACTGATCCTGTAAAAATTGCTGAGGCTCTTAGAAAGATAAAGATAGATTCTGGTCCTGCAGGTCCTCCTATGTATTACGGCGTTGAATTTGACGAAACTGGATGGAACAAAAGAGCGGTTGCTGTAATGGTTGAATGGACAGCTGATGGCAGACTTGTGACAATATATCCATTTGATTTAGCTAAGATGTCTTTTGAGCTACCTAAATAGAGAATTGATAAGAAATTGGGGGCTAAATAAATGGAGAATATATTAGCACAGGCAATAATAAACGGTGTAGCAGTTGGTAGTATTTACGCTATTATAACTGTTGGATTAAACATAATTTTTGGTATAATGAAAATAGTTAATTTTGCACATGGCGAGTTTTTAATGATTGCTATGTATATAATTTTTTGGATGTACTATTATTTAGGCATAGATCCTCTGTTGGCTTCTCCTATTTCTTTGGTAATATCTTTATTGCTAGGATATATTACATATAAAATTGTGATCAATAGAATAATAACTAAGGAAGACTATGTACAGATAGCAACAACCATGGGTCTCAGTCTTCTATTAATAGGCTTAGCTCAGTTATTATGGAGCCCTGTGTATAGGGGGATTACTACACCATATGCAACTTTTGGTATAGAAATAATAAAAGGGGTATATATGTCTCTTCCTCATTTAGCAGCTCTCTTATATACATTAGGCGTTTCAGTATTTTTATATTATTTTCTTAAATTCACGAAAATAGGATTGATATTAAGAGCAACTGCGCAGGATGTCATCGGCGCAGAACTATGTGGCGCAAACACAAAGAAAATATACCTATTGGCGTGGATTCTAGGCATTGGCATAACGGGTGCATCAGCGGGAATATTAGCCGGCATATATTATACACATCCATATATAGGTCAAACTCTTGTTTTATACGCATTTATAGTTGCAGTCATAGGAGGATTAGGAGATTACATAGGGGGACTTATAGGAGCATTTATATTAGGAATGGCATTATCAATTTCTACAATATACATTTCATCAGATTTAAGTTTAGCATTAGCTTTCTTAGTATTCATACTGGTGTTGCTTATCAGACCTTCAGGTCTCATGGGTGTAAAAGTTGTTAAAAGAGCTTAGCAAGTCTAATAAATATTATAAAACTATTGTTATAATACTACTAATTTTAGTCTTAGGAGTATTACCTAATTTCACAGGTTCTGCGGTAATTAGGTTATTAATTCTCACTTATACGACACTTATAATGACAATTTCTTGGAACATTGTAAGTGGATATACAAGATTTTTATCGCTCGGACATTCAATGTTTCTAGGGATCGGAGCATATACTTCAGCTATATTATATACAAAATATAATATTTCGCCATGGATTGGTATGATCATATCATTAATACCAAGCGCTCTATTAGCCTTCGTAATAGGAGTTCTGACTTTTAGACTTCATGGAGCATTTTTTGCGTTGACCACAATAGCTATACTTCAAATACTAATGTTAATAGCCCTTCATTTCAAAGATATTACAGGTGGTGCTTTAGGCATAATATATCTTCCAAAAAATGATCCGATGAATTTCTTTTTTCTAGATATCGCGTATTATTACTATATAATATATATTATGCTACTAATATCATTATATATAAGCTACAAGATTGATCAAGGGTTTTTTGGTAAAAGTTTAAAGGCCATTGGAGATGATGAGATAGCCGCATCTACGATAGGCATTAACACAATGAAAATAAAAATATTAGCCTTCATCATTAGCTCACTCATTGCAACACCGGTAGGAACTTTTTATGCTCAATATATCGGTTATATTATACCCCAAAGCGTGTTTGATTTAAACCTTTCGATCAGAATAGCAGTAATAGGTATGATAGGAGGAGCCGGAACATTTCTGGGTCCAATTTTAGGAGCTATAATATTTGTACCAGCTGATCAATTATTAACCACATATTTATCTTCATATTACGGATTAAATCTTGTTATATACGGATTATTACTTATGATATCAGCAATATTTTTACCTACAGGAGTCGTGGGTTTTATAGGGGGATTCACTAAATGGCTAAAGAAATATTGACAGCTAAAAATATAATTAAAAAATTTGGTGGTCTCATCGCACTCAAAGGAGTCTCAATAGGTATCAGACAAGGAGAGATCGTAGGGATCATGGGTCCTAACGGAAGCGGCAAAACTACTTTGATTAATGTTATATCAGGTGTTTATATGCCAGATGAGGGGAGAGTTATTTTTGAAGGAAAAGATATCACATATATACCTTCGCATTTAAGGGCTAGAATGGGGATTTTAAGAACTTATCAAACTCCGAGACCTTTCAGAAAATTAAGCGTAATAGAAAATGTAGCTATAGCAGTTAGAAATAATCCAAGGTATAATCGTGAAAATGTATATAAAGTATCGAGAGATATACTGACCTTTGTAGGGTTAGAAAAATATATTGATGCACCAGTTTCCTCTTTAAATACGTTTATGCTTAAGAAACTTGATCTTGCAAGAGCACTCGCTTTATCTCCAAAACTTTTAATGATCGATGAAATGGTAGCCGGACTTACCGAGGCAGAGGCCCTAGAAGTCTCTAAGCTAATAAAAGAGTTACACAGACAGGGAATTACACTAATGATAGTGGAACATGTTATACCGTTTCTAGCAGAGACCTGTGAGAGAATAATAGTATTAAACGAGGGTAAGATCATAGCAGAGGGAAAACCTGATGAAGTTATATCTAATCCTGCTGTAATTTCATCATATATAGGGTAGGAAATATGCTACAAGTCAAAGATCTTGTAGTGAAACTATCAGATCTTGAGATAATAAAAGAGTTATCAATTAACATCGAAAAAGGAGAAATAGTATCTATTATCGGCCCTAATGGATCTGGAAAAACTACTCTTCTAAATACACTAGCTGGAATTTATAAAGCATATAAAGGTTCAATTATATTTCTTGGTTCAGAGATCAATAATTTAAAGTTGCATGAAAGAGTATCGAAAGGACTAATTCTCGTCCCTGAAGCACGTAATTTATTCCCTGAAATGAGTATATATGAAAATTTAATAGCTGGAGCCTTTCTAACTAAAAATAAAAACAAAATAAAAGAGAGACTTGAGATAGTTTATAATATATTTCCATGGATGCGTTCGCGATCGAAACAATTAGCAGGTACATTAAGTGGAGGTGAACAAAGAATGCTTACAATCGCACGAGCATTAATGAGCGAGCCCAAATTATTAATGCTTGACGAGCCCTCTGCAGGATTAGCTCCTAAGATAGTCGCAGAAGTATATAAGATAATTAAAAGGTTGAATGAAGAGCTAAATATAACTATTCTCCTTGTAGATCAAAATATTAAAAAAGCTTTAGAAATAAGTTCAAGGTTCTATATATTATCAAATGGAAGAATAACTTATGAAGGTAAACCAACTGAGGCCATAGAAAGAGATATTATAAGAAAATATTTCGGATTATCACAATAATTTTTCATCTATTTCTATAAATTAAATTAATTGAAAACTCGTCAGTTTAAAAGTATCAAGATCGATATGTTCTTAGAGAAATTAATATATACCTAAAACGAGAAAATTTTTTATGATTGATATATGCTTGTTTCCTCCATAGATCCTAAGAATATCGCATTAGTATTGCACGTGAAAGATAATGTAGCAGTCGCACTCACAAATTTAGCCAGAGGGCAGGAAGTAATCATTAAGAGAGACAATGAAGAGCTAAGAATCATTTTATTAGATGATATTATGTTTGGACATAAATTTGCTTTAGAGGATATTCCAAAGGGTGGATATATAATTAAATATGGTGAGGTTATAGGAAGAGCCACTAGACCTATTAGAAAGGGTGAACATGTACATATCCATAATGTCGTGGGTTTGAGAGGTAGAGGAGTTTCTGAGGTAGATATTAAATGAAGATATGGGGTTATCCCAGACCTGATGGAAAAGTAGGTATTAGAAACCATGTAGTAATAATGCCTACTGTACATTGCGCTAGTGAGACAGCCAGAAGAATCGCTGAAAACATCAAAGCGGTTTGGATAGATAATCAACATGGCTGTGCCCAGCTAGGATTAGATTTAGAAGTCACAGAGAGAACTTTAATAAACATAGGTAAGCATCCTAATGTTGCAGCAGTATTAGTAATAGGGTTAGGCTGTGAACAAGTGAGGCCAGATAGAGTTGCTGATAAAATAGCATCTGGAGGAAAGCTTGTGGAGCATTTAACGATACAAGATGTAGGAGGCACTTTAAAAACTATAGAGAAGGGAATAAATATAGCACGTAAATTTATGCAAGAGATATCTAAACTAAAAAGAGAAGAGGTTGATATCTCAAGCATTACACTTGCAGTAAAATGCGGCGGGTCTGATGCTACCTCAGGTATCATAGCAAATCCTGTCGTGGGTTATGTTGCTGATAAGCTTATAGATTTAGGAGGGAGAGTAGTCTTCGGAGAAACTCCAGAGATCATAGGGGCAGAGCATATATTAATAAGAAGAGCGTTATCAAAGGAGGTCTCAGATAAACTACTGAGGGCCGTTAGAAAGGTCGAAGAGAGAGTAAAAGAGATGGGTGTCGATATACGCGGAGCCAATCCATCTCCTGGAAATATTTTAGGAGGAATAACAACATTAGAGGAAAAGTCTCTTGGAGCGATCTTGAAAGCTGGAACTAAACCACTTGTTGAAGTCTTAGAATATGCTGAACTCATTCCAAACACAAGGGGTCTATACTTTATGGATACGCCTGGTTTCGATATAGCCGCCGTAGTTGGAATGATAGCTGGAGGCGCTCAAATAGTAATCTTTACAACAGGAAGAGGTACACCAGTGGGCTCGCCTATAGCTCCTGTAATTAAAGTTACCGCTAATCCCGAGACATACAGACGAATGGAAGATAACATAGACTTTTATATTGCTGTAATAGAAGGTAAAGAAACAATTAAAGATGCTGGCGAGAAATTATTTAAAGAAATGATTGAAGTAATTAATGGGAAGCTTGTCAAAGCAGAGATTTTGGGTCACCAGGAGTTTACTATATATAGAATAGCACCATTTGTTTAGACAATATTGTATATTGTATTGTATTAAGTTAGATTTTTCAGAGAAGAAAATTTAATATTATTTGCTAAAAATGTTCTATTACTTGTTTCATAATTTATTAAATTAATTAATTGCAGACAATCTTCCTTATCTAAGGTTAACATAGTTCTATATCTATCTAGAATCTTTTTAATAAAAAGTTTATTTACATATCACATAAAGTTTTGAAGGTAAGTGATAAGAATATGAAGACACGCAGATCAGATCCTTTAAACGTTAGAGATACAAAGCTTCTATTAAACAATGGTAGTGTTAAGACATGTAGAAGAGTTGATTCTGAGAGTTTCTCATGTGAGGTTGCAGAGTTAACCATCAGATCTTTTGATCATGATTATGAAGGTCTTCTAAGTGTCTCTCTGAAAAATCTTGAGAATATAGATATTGATAACATAATTATATCTCTTGATCTTGGCGATGTCAAAAATGTTCTGGGTCTCACTCTAAATCCTATGACTATTGATCAGGAGCTTTATGGCAGAGCATTTAGATATTATGATCTTCTTGCAATAGACAGATCTCCCGACGTCTCTCCTCCTTCTGATGACATGATTTATCCTTATAAACTTGATGAGATTGATTATGAAGAGTTTCTTAGAAGAACGCCTTGCTGGTCTTATCCTTATATATCTAATGATTTTGCTCCATACACAATATTTGCTTTATTAAGATTAGAAGGATCCTATCTTTCTTTAGCAGCTGTCTCAGGCATAGAGACGATATCATATCTGTGGACAGGTTTTT
>Ga0080004_1125384_pt1 | contig 27396 bp, 17 predicted proteins | sample WasSprMetagenome_FD_69207 | JGI IMG/M metagenome (GOLD analysis project Ga0080004, IMG submission 69207) | Sulfidic aquatic microbial communities from Washburn Spring, Yellowstone National Park, USA - WS (SPADES assembly) (version 2) | ecosystem: Environmental > Aquatic > Thermal springs > Hot... | reverse complement strand
TATTTAAGATTCTCTTCTGGGCTTCAATATATTTTTCAATGGTTTCTTTAAAGACTGTGCCTATTGTTGAAACGTAGTAGCTGTGCGTCCATAGAGACGGCAGTCTAAGTAGGAACTCCCTTCTAAAGATGTTTGAGCTTCCACCCTTAATTCTATTCACAATCTTGTGAACTGGTATTGTTGGGTAGGCTGATATGAGTAAGTGGACGTGGTCTAGGTTTATGGCAAGCTCAAGAACCTTAAATCCCAAGCTCGTCTGCAACCTAATAAATTATCTGCTCAAGCCTCTCCCTAACCTTTCCCACGAAGACTGGCTTTCTCCCCTTCGGACACCAGACTATTTGGTACTGGATTAGAAAGACCCTGCTCCTCAAATGTTGATAGGCTTCCACAGACCTACATAACTCGTCGCCATATTTAAGCCTATCGACAATTCACCTCACAATTAAAACCGTAAGCTTTCTTGTCGATTTCATGTAAAGATGATCGGCAACTTAAAGACTTTACATGTTAAATTGCCAGATCTGTTAAAAGTAACATAAACTTCTTATTCCTGATTTTTTAATAATCATAAAATTCATGAGAGTTGATGAAAATTGCCCGTAAAAGTTGTTAAGGTTGAGAACCAAAACTTTCTTCTCTTAGAGAGGATAATGTACACTAAGCGTTATGCTTTATCGCTCGATAGAAACAGGTGTGTTGGCTGTGATCTTTGTAAATTAGCCTGCCCGAAGGAGGCGATAAGAATCGTTAAACCATCAGACTTTAAGGATATCGAGGAGCCCCCGAAAAGGATAACGGTAACTGTTCTTGAGGATAAATGTAATTTCTGCGGTATATGTAGCGAAATATGCATTTTCGGCGCATTCAAAGTGAGCTTAAACGGTGAGGAGCAAAATCCAGTTCTAAAGAGCGAAAGCTTTCCAAAGATAATTCATGAGTTTGAAGTTGATGAGAGCAAATGCCCGATTGGCTGCAGAATATGTGAGGAAGCATGCCCACTTCACTTAATTAAGATCAGTTTTGATGAGGTTAACGGTAAAGTTAAAGTTAACGTGGATAAAGATCATTGCCCAGTCTGCCGGATATGTGAGGTTAAATGCCCCTACAACGCGATTCACACAAGAAAGATTATTTCTGGACTAATAAAGGTGAAAAATGAGTTATGTCCGGATGGATGTAGAGAATGCGTTGATGCATGCCCAATATCTGGAACCCTATTTCTCTCTAACGATGGGAAAGTTAATGTTAATGAGGCATTTTGTGTTTACTGTGGCGCATGTATAAATGTATGTCCGGTTGAAGGCGCCATAGAAATTAGGAGAACCTCCTTAAATCATGCGCCAGTTAAATCCGGCGCATGGAATAAAGCCCTAGAAAGATTAACCTCAACTAACGACATGGTTAAGGAACTCCGCAGCAAATCTGGTTACAGAATTTATGACTCTGTTAAAAGACTTCAAATTATGGGGCGTGTTAAGTGATGAGCAGTGAGTTTAAGCCTGAAGATGTAAGGATAGGTGTTTTCGTCTGCCACTGCGGTTTAAACATAGCTGGCGTAGTGAACGTTAAAGAGGTTGTTGAATACGCGCGTACACTACCAAACGTTGTCTTCGCTATAGACAATAGGTATACATGTTCAGATCCAGGCCAAGAAGAGATAAAAAAGGCCATTAAAGAATATAATCTTAATCGTGTCGTTGTCGCAGCATGCTCGCCTAGAATGCATGAGTTCACATTTAGAAGATGCGTTGCTGAAGCTGGTTTAAACCCGTATCTTTTCGAGATGGCGAATATTAGGGAACATTGCTCATGGGCCCATCCAAGTCACCCTAAGGAGGCAACTGAGAAAGCTAAGGAATTAGTTAAGATGGCTGTTGCAAAAGCTAGGCTCTTAAGCCCGCTTGAACCGTTAAAGGTTCCGGTAACTCCAGCAGCCCTAGTGATAGGTGGGGGAATAGCAGGCATAAATGCAGCATTAGATCTAGCTGAAATGGGCTTTAAAGTTTACCTGCTGGAGAAGAGGGAGAGTATAGGTGGACACATGGCTCAGCTAGATAAGACATTCCCAACACTAGACTGCTCAATCTGTATTGAAGGCCCAAAGATGGTTGATGTTGCCCGCCACCCAAATATAGAAATAATTTCATTTGCTGACCTAGTTAAGGTTGAGGGTTACATCGGTAATTTCAGGGTAATCATTAGGAAGAATCCACGCTATGTTATTGAAGATAAATGTACTGGATGCGGCGAATGCGCGGCTGTATGCCCCATCGAGTATCCTAATGATTGGGATATGAATTTAGGTGTTAGAAAGGCTATATCTGTTCCATTTCCGCAAGCTGTTCCATTAGTCTATACGATAAACCGAGACTACTGTATCGAATGCTATAAATGTGTTGACGCTTGCGGCCCGCGCCAAGCAATAGATTTCGATCAGAAGCCTGAAGAGATCGAACTTAAGGTTGGCGCGATAATAGTTGCAACTGGATATGACATTTATATTCCAGAGGATGGAAACCTCTATGGATACGGAAAATATAGCAACGTCATAACGAGTCTAGAGTTTGAGAGACTTATTTTAGCGGCGGGGCCAACTGGCGGGCATGTTGTTCGAGCATCTGACGGTAAAAGACCTAAAGTTGTTGCATTCATTCAATGTGTCGGTTCAAGGGACGTTAATAAGTACTCATATTGCTCAAACTTCTGCTGCATGTACACGCTTAAGCATACAATTCAGCTTAAAGAGCATTACGGAAATGACGTTGAAGTCTTCGTATTTTATATGGATTTACGCAGCCACTTCAAAGGATACGAGGAATTCTACCAGAGAGCTAGAGAGATGGGTGTAAACTTTATTAGAGGAAGAGTTTCAAGGATCGAGGAAGACCCAAAAACAAAGAATCTGATAATACACGCCGAAGACACTCTGCTTGGTGAGCCGATAGAGCTCGAAGCCGAAATGGTTGTCCTAGCAACAGCGGCGATACCATCTAAAGGCTCAGATGAAATTGCAAGAATCCTAAATATAACTAGGGGTGCAGACGGATTCTTCATGGAGAGTCATCCTAAACTTAAGCCATTAGATACGCCGGTTGACGGAATATTCCTAGCTGGTGCATGCCAAGGTCCTAAGGATATTCCATATAGCGTCGCTCAGGGATGTGGGGCTGCTGCAAGGGCGGCAACAATACTTTCGAAGCCTTCAGTTACAATTGAGCCAATAGTATCAGTTGTGGATCCGGAAAAGTGTAGAAATACTAAAGTTAAGTGCGGTATATGCGCAATGAAGTGCCCATATGGGGCTATAAGAGTTGAGTCAGGTAAGCCAGCTCAGGTTATAGCGGCTATGTGCCATGGCTGCGGAACATGTGTTGCTGAGTGCCCAGCTGATGCGATAACTCAAATGCACTTTACAGATGCCCAGATAATAGCCCAAATAGATGCCGCCTTAGAGGCGAATCCAGAAGACAAGATTTTAGGGATATGCTGCAATTGGTGCGCTTATGCTGGAGCAGATCTCGCTGGGACAAGCCGCTTCGAGTATCCGCCAAACATAAGAATTGTTAAGGTTATGTGCTCTGGACGAGTTGACAGAGACTTTATTCTCCACGCTTTCAGAAAAGGCGCTGGAATGGTTCTTGTGGGAGCATGCCATCCCTACGACTGCCACTATATCGACGGAAATCTCAAGATGAGGGTTAGAATGGATGCTTTAGCTAAAGCCCTAGAAAAAATGGGGCTAACCCCAGACAGATTCAGGGTTGAATATGTCTCTGCAGCTGAGGGCGTGAAGTTCGCGCAAATAGTTCGCGAGATGGCTGCCAAACTGAAGGAGATAGGGCGAGAGAGGATAATTGCTGAAAATGAGAAGCTACGCCCCTACCTAGAACGTATGCTCAGCAGGAAAGGATAATTTTTGTCGATGCTTTTGTATCCACAATAAGAGGGCCAATTTTTTCATCTTTTGATCCGAAGGGTTAGTTGGCGCAATTCTTTTTCGCCAATTTTTCAGACATTTTTCATGTCCAAAATCATAATGGGCACGCTCCCTCAAAGATTTCCCAAAAGAAGATGCCAAACAAAAACTAGGAGTCCTCTTGAGGTTTGCTGTTTCTGAAGAATAGATGAAAAAACTATCTAATACCCAACGCTCCGAAAAACTCGTTTAAGATAGGCGAGCAGCATATGCTGTCACCAGATGAAGAAAGCGTATAGCTGCATCAATATCTGTTACACCAAGCCTGATAATCCACATACTTTATCAGCGTTTCTTAAATTTTCCCGTCAACTTCAGGCCAATCGCTAAATTACACTCACAGTCCATCAATAGATCAGCAAATAGTTGGAAGAGTTGCCCTAATCTATATGCTTAGAGGGCTTCCTTGACTAAGCTCTTAACTCCAAGTGAAACTTCTTCATCTATGCCTCGTAGGCTTAGTGATGAAGAAGTAGAGATTGGAGAATCCCCCAGCGTCAGCCGTGGAGAGTGTCAAAATTTAATATAAAAAATGGTGGGGCTGGCCGGACTTGAACCGGCGACCTACGGGTTTCTCCACGCTCCAGACGGTCTTCATCCCCTAAAGGGGTCAGCAAACCCGTTTTCTAGCATCTGGAGCCCTTAACGGCTAACGGCTTTAAGCCAATTATGCAGTCGTCATACCTCTCTAGCAGCCCACTATATGACATGTGCGGCTGATGCTAGACTACAGCCCCACCATATAATTTTCTGAAAAATTTCATGCTTATATATTTTATGTGAAAAATTAAGGCGCGGCAACTTAACATATAAAGCCTTTACATACTAAGTTGCCAGGTCGAATTTAATGGGACATGTCAATAATTGACTTGCATCCAGCATACTCTTAGTTGCTGAAAAGATTCTGCATAATATGAACCGCTAAATTTTCATTAGATTTTAGTAAACTTAGAGTTTTTAAGTTAACCCTTTATTAGAAATGCTTTTTACAGCCGAAAATCTCTAGCTGAAATATGAGCGGATAAGCCCTCGAGCAGCATAACATAGCGCATAGACAGGTAAACTGGGAAACAGGCGAAGGATAGAGAAACATATCAACAAAACCGAAAATTTTGATCTACTATTCACGACACGCAATGGCGAAAAGGCTTTTAAGCCTTAATGTTGATTAAACGGTTTGGGCATATTGCTCTTACATTGCCTAAAAGAGAGAAGAAATAAAATAGTGAATGCTACATATTTACAGGGTTGATGCATATGAAGATCTATATAATGACTGATCTAGAGGGGGTTGCTGGCGTAATTAATTTTGATGATTACTGCACTCCTGAAGGCAGATACTACGAGGTAGCTAGAGAGCTACTAACAAAGGAGGTTAATGCTGCCATTGAGGGGCTGCTGGAGGCAGGGGCAGATGATTTCCTCGTGGTTGACGGACATGGATATGGAGGTATAAATCCCATGTTACTACATCCGTCAGCTAAACTTCTAGCTGGGAGACCTCTAAAATATCCGTTTGGATGTGATAGAAGTTTTGACGCTGCAATAATCATAGGGCAGCATGCTAAGTCAAACACTGATGGTGGACACTTATGTCATACAGGATCTTTTGAAGTTGAAGACTTATCTATTAATGGTCTCTCTTTAGGCGAGTTGGGATGCAACATGCTGGTTGCCGCATACTTCAATGTTCCAACGATCATGGTTAGTGGGGATAAAGCTGCATGCGAAGAAGCATTAAAGCTAGTTCCAAATATTGAGGTAGCTCCGGTTAAGGAGGGAGTTAAACGTGGATCAGCCTCCGGACTTACAGGGGAAAAGAACAAGCTCTTCAACGGCGCCGCCATACATCTTCATCCTCAGAAAGCGCGCGAATTAATAAGGGAAAAAGCAAAAAAGGCTTTGGAGAGAAAAGATGAAATAAAACCCTTCTGGTTAAACCCACCATATGAACTCGTGAAAAAGCTGCGTCCAACTGAAGATGGGAAACCGGCGAGAGTAGGTAGAGTTAGATCCAATGACCTAATAGAGTTGCTTAATGCAAGAATAGAATATGAATAAAAAATTCTTTCATTTTTAAAGGCTAATAAAAATTATCCGAGAAAAGTATCCAGGAATGGATAACTGAAGTCTAAGCTTCGCCATGTCTTCTATTTCTTTTTGACAAGGCTTATATTCTATCTTTACTTTTTTCTGTTTTGGTGTCATTATGACTGAAGAATTAGCCAAGAAAACTGAGAAAACGGTTAAGACAACAATAACGTTAACCGGCAGCCTATGGAGAGACGTTAAAGTTTACGCTGCAAAGAAGCTTGAAGCTAACACAAGTTGTTGAAGCAGCCCTAAAAGAATACATTAAAGGTGAAAGCTAATGGTAACAAAAAAGAAAGTAATTCTAGTATCTTTGGCTTTAAGTATTCTTGTTTTAATAGGCGTAGTGTTCGGAGAATCTATATGGAATATAATTTCAAACATTCTTGGTCCCCATTCAATTCACGTTGGTCCCAAAACAAGTCAACTTCTCACTATCACCGCCAGCAATCCCCCTCAAAGTATATCGTTGGGTCAAACGGTTAATATGACATTAACAGTTGAAAATTCCACATCAAGTGATGTTCAAGGCTATGTGCTGATTAATATAACATCAACTTCGAGTTTCGCTTCCAATAACGTATCCTTAACACTTAGAAGCCAAAATTTTGGAGGATGGAGTGGGGAGTTTCCGCTCACCGCAGTTTACATCATATCAGGAGGCTACGTATATAAAACATCAACAAAATTCACATGGAAGGCTGGATGCAGGGACACCGCTAACCTATACATTGTATTTAATAAGCAAGGAGACTACGTGTTGACAATTGCGATAAGCTCAAATTAAACACTTCAAAAATACCTAGTCTTTATAATACCTAACCAACTTTCCATTAACCAGCTTGAGAAAAGCGTTTATCGCTTCTTGAATGTCGGTTTCAGAAGCCTCTGAATAGGTTACAAGCTCCAAATAATGGCTGTGAACTTTTATGACAGCCCAATGCAGCCTATCATGGTGTAGGACCCTTCTTTCCACTTTGTTGGGGTTTAGGCTTGAACCATAGTTGAAGGCTGCCTCAATGGAGGTGGTGTTAGCGGGGTGGTGGCCTGCTTCTAAGGTGGATGAGGTGGGAGCCTAAAAAGGGCGATGAACAACAAACCAATGAACAACTTAGAAGCAGGAATCTCCCGGCTTCAGCCGTGGAGAATGTCAAATCTCATAGATTCACCCCACCTAAATTCTCTTACACCATTTTTTATAGCGTTCATATAATTCATGTTTTCCATTAACTGCCTTCAGCATAAGTAAGCTGGAATATGCAAATGTTATTTATAGAACCAGATTACTGGGAAAATTTTCAGCTTTAACGAGATTAAGTTAGTCTTCATTTCATGAGAATAGTAGGTTATAAGCGCCTCATCCCCAACAAAAGTAATGCTTGGATAAGCATATGAAAAGTTTATATCTGTTTCTATATTTTTAACATTCTCCCAGTTTTCCCCCTCATCCCGCGATATGGCTACTGTTAGCGGCGTCCTTTGAGGGCCCCGCGTATTATTCCAAACTAGTAAGATATCGCCTGTTTCAGGTATTCTTTTTATTGATTGAGGGGAGCATGGAGATATAAGTTTCATCGGTTCAGGTTTACTCCAAGTTTCCCCATAATCATCAGAGAAGGCTCTGTAAATGTAACCTAGGGTTGTTCTAAACCACATCATAATCCTTCCATCTTTCAACTCTATGAGACCAGGTTCTTCAGCAGTAGCTTTAGGCAAACTAACTTCCCCCTCGGATCTAAACCATGTTCTCCCACCATCATCGGAATAAAAGCAGAAAGATACCAATCTCCGCATAGCCCAGACGTTAGGCGTATATGCCGCTGGCAGCAGGATTCTTCCATTTGAAAGCTGAATTGCCCTGTCATTATTTATAGTGAAATATCCTGGATAAAATTCTCCAATCGAAGTAGGATTAGACCACGTTTTCGCTTCATCAAAAGTCTTTTTTAAATAGGGGTGAGAGTCGCGTTCAGAATTCTTTACTAGAAAGAAGAGGGTAATTTCACCAGTTTTAAGTCTAAGTAAATCGGCTTCCATCACGTTTTCACAACCAATATTCTCCTGTATTGTGAAAGGTTCACTCCAGCTCCTACCGCGATCACACGATATTTTTCCGCTTATTCTAGCTGGAGCCATATCATGACCTCCATAATGATAAAAATCCGTGTAGGCCAATAGCAACCTTCCATCCGATAATTCTATAATATCAGCCTCAGAATTTCTAGGATTCTTATCACTTGCAGGACAAACCGTAATCTCAAAAACTTCCTCACTAAATTTCTTCAATCTTCAAGACCCCATATTATTTGAAAACTATATAGGTTTAAGATTTATGGCTTAATTTAGGGTTCCTATCTGCATGAACACATGCAGATAAATCATAAAGTTAATGCTTACAGATATAAGAAAAAATTTAACTAATTTAACAGTCATTAAAATTAGCTAGACTAAAGCAACATTGGTGAGATAGGTGACTAAACGTATGCTGCTTCTTACAATCGTAATAATCATTATTTCTCTAAGTCTTTTACTCGGCATATTACATTTCGGTAAACCTGAAGTGCTTTCACTTACAATTTACCCAAAAACTGTGAAAGAGGATGAGCCCTTAACAATTTCCTTAAAATTAAAGGGTTTTTTCATAAGTAAGGTTTCCGCATGGATTATTAGCCCGAACAATTCGAGAATACCTATAACCCTTGAAAATGTGAATGGTCTATATCGTGGAACATGGATTGCAACCAGACCATTCGAAATCTACCAAATAAATATTGAAGTTGATGGACCATTCACAAACATAACTAGATCCGAATATATTAGAGTTGTTGAGAATTGTGGTTCCCGATTAATTTCAGTGCTACTAGACGTGGATGATCAAGCCGCTAAATTAAAGGAGAAAAGAGACTTCTTTCCAGTATATATCAGGGAAATATTACGTCACGCAGGTTTCCCCTATGAAACTATAGATAAAACATCCTTATCTTCCAATATTCCATGCAAAATCTTAATTCTACCATACAACACCTCTTTCCTTCCTCAAGAAAGGGAGAAAATAACGGAGTTTGTGGCATCTGGAGGGATTTTAATAGGCATCGGAGGTTCATCTGGTTTAGAGGAGATTTTCGGGGTTCGAAGTTTAGGGGAAACCCTTAACGAGGGATATATTAAAGTAGTTGATAAAAATCATCCCATAACCTCAAACCTCACAAGTAGCCTACATGTGTTCGGTGAAATCCCATTATACTCAGTGGTTAATGAAGGAGTGGAGGTTCTAGCTGAAATTGCGAATTCAACAGGGATCAAAATTGGAAAGCCAGCAATAATAGTAAACAGGTACTTTGAAGGTTTGGCGATTCTATTAGTTCCGGATCTCATAAGTTCAATTGTCAGAATTCAGCAGGGTAAGAGCGTTACATGTGATGGCCCTTGGCCTGTCAACGATGGCATCCTTAAAACTGACGATGGAGCAATCCTAGATTACACTATTGACAGAGAAGAAGTTTCCAGTCATAAAGTTTTTCTTCATCCAATCGCTGATGAAGAGAGGGAAATAATCCTTAAGTCCATACTTTATGCAGCATGGGATAAAGGTATACCGCTACCTTTCCTCTGGTATTGGCCTGGGGAAACAATGGCTGTGGCGCTATACTCACATGATTCAGATGGAGGGGATGAAATGAAAGCTAATCTTTTACTTTCGAATTTATCTAGCTTAGGAGTAAGATCCACATGGTGCATTCTCCACGGGGAAGGATACTCAAAAAGCTTTTATGAGAAGCTTAAGGCGGGAGGTTACGAAATAGCTCTTCACTATAATGCCCTTCCACCTAAATATTCATGGTCTAAAGAGGGCTTTATCGCTCAATATAATGCAGTATCTGCGGAAACTGGTACGCGCCTCATAAGTAACAAGAACCACTACCTCAGATGGGAGTTTTGGACTGACTTTTACCGCTGGTGTGAGGAGAAAGGAATAGAGCTAGACCAGAGTAAAGGCCCATCTAAAGCCCATAACTTGGGCTTTCTTTTCGGAACCTCGCATCCATATTTCCCCATAGATGATTGGAGCAATAGAAATAGATTCTTAAACGTCTTAGAAGTTGCGCTCCATGACCAAGAAATGTGGCGTGGGTGGCCTGATAATGAAGTAATAGAAGTCTTAAATAGTTTTACATATCAATCATACAAGCATTATGGCGTAGTCCACCACCTCTTCCATCCAGCGCATATTCAGATAACACATCAAATATTAAAAGCCACAGTTGAGTTTACTAAATCCCTCAATCACATGAGTATCTGGACAGCTAGGGAGATAAACGAGTGGGAGAGAAAAAGAAGGGAAGTAAGCTTCCAATCAATCGCCCTCTCCAAGAACTCCTTAGCCTTCCAAATCTTCTCCCCCAAAGAAGTCGAAGGCGCCACAATCATGCTTCTCATTCCCAGAAACTTAGAATTAAAGAGGAATTGGCTGCTTAAAATAGACGGGGAAAAAGCTTCATTTAATTTCACTCAAGTTTACGGCTTTAACGTAATGAAGTTCACTAGAAAAGTTGAGGGCTCTATCCATGTGGAGCTATACTTCGCTTCCATCACAGATGAGTCATAATCCCATCATTAATAGAAATATTTGCCTAAATGTTGCAAAACATCAGCCTGCAACATAACCGTCCAGAAAAGCAGAGAAGAGTGAAATTAACCCATTTAGGCGATAAATTTTTAAGCAGCCCATCTTTTACTTACTTAATCCTTCAAGGGATTGATGCTATGGATCAAAAAAAGCATCTATTTTTCCTCCTATTTTCCATAGCGCTTCTTCTGCTTCTTCCAATAAAGAGTTCTCTCGGAGACTTCAGTTCTACTCCTGTGGAAACTGGGATAAATGTTAGCGCTGTAGAACAAAATAGTTCCCCTAGCTTATTAATAAAAGTTTTTGATGCTCTTTCTAACGCTCCAATAAGCAATGCAACAGTAATTATTTGGAATTTAAATGTGCCAGAAAAACCTAAAGTTGGCGCCGGAATATATTTCACGGATAAAAATGGTCTTTGCGTGGTTTCCGGAGAATATCTGCAAATAGGACATATTTACCGCGTGTATGCCTATAAGGGAAACTTCGAAAGGAACATTGTGGAGTATGTTCCAGCTAAATGCGAAAGAGATATAGTTATGTCTGGCGGCTCCGTCAACATATCCCTAGCCCTAGTTCCTGGAGCGCTAATCAGCTTGGAGGGAGCAGTATACATTGTTCAATCGTCAACTCCTGAGGAAAGATACATAGCTGTAAAGGTTATTTTGGATAAGCCCCTTAACTATTCATTTATTAGCGAGTACGGGGCCTCACCAGATGCTTTTTATCTTGGCTTAAGTAAGAGGATAGTTATTGTTCCCTCTAGGGTGCCATTTAAGCTTGAAGCTGAAGTTTTCTATTTCTCTAAAGAACGTATAGCGATAGAAAAGGAAACCTTCTATATAGATAATAATTCTTTGCCATTCATTATGAATCAAGGATCCACATTATCTATTAAGCTTCCAGCTTATAGTCTTAGAAGGAGCTTGGAATATGTTAAATCGCTGTGGCTAAAAGCTTCATCGACAATTGACGAAGCGCAGAAAGTTGGTTTCACAGTTTTCAGTGAAAGACGGATGCTAACGGGTATTGCTGGAGAGATAACTGAAGCTGAATCTCTCCTCTTAAGGGCGTCAAAAAAAGAAGATTTTGAAAAAATATGGCTAACCCTTAGGAAATCCTTTGGTGAACTAAGCTTCATATCAATGGTTATACAAATGAAATATTTGGTTGGAAAGACAAATGCAGTCTACCTCTCTGGAGTAATGGCTGTCTTCAGCGTTGTTTTAGGCTCCTTCTTCTTCGAGGATAATAAAAGAAAACTTGCTTTAAGCATCTTATTTTACATAGCATTTATAGCTATTCTTTACATTACGCATCCAGGAGCTCATGTAATAATAGGTGAAAACCTAAATATATTCTTACAATCGGCAGTAATCTCACTGGCAGCAGTTCTAATAATAGTTTTTGGGGTTCCCCGCGTTTGGAAAGAGAGAAACATTGAGGGTGAAGTTTCCTGGAGAAGCGCCCTTTCAATAATTTTCTCCATGAGTAAGCGGCAAATTCGACGTAAAGGAATACGTAATGCTCTGGTGATTCTTTCAGTTTGCGTTTTTATATTAGCATTCACCTCGCTTACCTCAGTTGGAACAGTTTACGGAGTAGTCTCTGAAAGGATAAATGCTTCTCCCCCCTCTAATGGCATCCTCATTAATAGGTTGGATCCCTCCTCAAATGTTTTTCTGCCCCTCGGATCCGGCGATGCCGACACCCTCTCAAAGATTATATCAGCATACAATGTCACTGTTAGATTAAAGAATCTGCCAAGCTCAAAACCTATCGTCCGCATCACGAATCCAAAAACTAACGATAACTGGCTTATTTATGGTGTGCTGGCGATTTCACCCACCAAAGAATCAACCTACACAAAAATACATGAGACTGTTACTGAGGGAGAATATTTAAGCGAGGATGGATTCTACGAGATAATTGTAGAGTCAAGTGTTGCAGAAAAATTAAATGTTAAAGTAAACAGCAATGTAACTTTAGAGGTCATAGGTACTGGAATAACGGTTAACGCTATAGTTAAGGGTGTAATGAGCCGCGAAAAATATAATGGCTTAACCGATTTAGATGGTAAACCATTAGGTCCAATACGATTCCTCGCAGACGGCTCCGTAAGAAGATGCAATAGCACTGAAACCGCAATAATTAATTTAAAAACTGCGGAGGAAATTCAAAAGTTAATTGATGCACGCTACATTCTTCAAGCCCCCAGGTTTGTTGTTCCCTCCGAGATTGTCTTTCAAGTAGGAAAAGGAGAGAATATTGAGAATATAGCTAAGTCAATAATTCTATTTTTCGGATACAACGTTTTCGTGGCTTCAGGTAACTCCATAACATACTATCATATTGGCTCTTACCTTGAGGTTAAAGGCTTCGCTGAGATAATAATTCCCCTAGTTATGGTTGTGTTAAATATAAGCATGGTCATGGTTAACAGTCTCTACGAGAGGAGAGGAGAGATTAAAATTCTCTCCATGCTCGGCTTAAACCCCACGCATATAAGGTTAATCTTTCTGGCTGAAGCAACAATTATCGGCATGGTTGGTGGCAGTGTAGGTTACATGTCTGGACTGAGCTTCTACAGGCTCATCACCCTCCTAGGGCAGGATTTAGTAGTGAGGGAGAAACTTGAGTGGTGGTGGAGCGCTCTAGGGTTCACATTAGCCATAATAATTTCACTAATCTCAGCGGTGAGACCGGCTTCTCTAGCAGTACGAATGTACACACCATCAAAAGTAGAGAAACTTAAAGTAACTGAAAAAGAGAGAATTGCGCGTAAAGAAGAGATATTCAGGGCATATCAAGCTAGAGAATTAAGTATGCCAGTGAAATTGCTGCCAGGCGAGAAAGATTTCTTCATCAATTACTTCCTCTCCTCCCTAAAAGAGTTGAGCACTAGCCTGATTGAAAGAGTTGAGAACATTGAGATCCTACCTGAAATAGAGGATTCGAGGGGACGCCTTATAACAGCGATTAAATTCAATTATTGCGTCGGGCCGCCGGAGAAAAGAGTGAGAATAAGGAATACTGTAACTGTGGTGAAAAGTCCAGATGAAGAATATTACCGCGTCAGGCTATCATCAGAACCAGAAGTTCCAGGAATCCCAGAGAGCATGATGGAGAGAGTTGTAGATTACGTTAACGATGTAATAATGTATTGGGTTAGAAACAAAGATAAAATTATTGGTGGAAAAGTTTAACAGTTCCTTTTCTAGCGTTAACTTTCATCCCCCATTTTTTATTAGGAGATTCTTCAGGTTGAAGACTTCACTCTGACATTTTATCTCCGCACATCGCCTAAACCGCGTTCAGGATTAATCCTCGCCGCGCACAACATCATAACTAATAAAATTACGCTAAACGGAAGCAGTTTCCATACTCATTAGACAGAAAAATTGAGGAGAGGGTCACAGCCTAAAATTATGAACCCGCAACTTTTCAACTACAGATTCATATTAAAGCAACAAATTAGCAAAGGCTTACTTGTGAAGATGCTTAAAACATTTTTATGTTTCGAATTCACATGCATCATACGCTAAACTCTTAAAATCGTTTCCTCCATCACTTATTCTTCTGGTTCAACAAATTTAAAGGGCTGCTCAACATACTTCTGGTAAATCCTCAGTTTCTCGACAACTGGCAGAAGCCTCTCAGCGGTTTTATTCAAGAGTTCAACACCGAAATCTGGATCCACACCGCTTCTTGGAGGTTGATGCTGAAGCTCATGTGTAAAATGATATCCAACCATACCGTAGCGTTGAATCTCCCGAAGCTCTTTTAGAAGACCCTTACCCTCAGCCTCAGCGTATCGATCCTTAAGCATACTAACATCGGGTATCGCATGCTCCTTTCCAAGGATCTTCATGGCTCCAAAGGCTAAAGTTGCTTCCAGCCAAGCTCCATCCTTTTCTATTCCCATCTCATGGAGAATTATCTCAGCAGTTTGAAGGGGATTCAAATAAACAACTGGTATTCGCTCCCATTCAAATAGATCCCTTACAACAGCTCCAATAGGAATCAAATTCGGTGCATGAACGCTTATAATAAAGATCCTTTTAAAACCTTGTCTCCAAAGAGAGCGAACAATATCTTTTAAAATTGCTGTCTGAGCCTCAATAGTGACTGTTATAGTGCCGGGAAAAGATGCTGTGGCACCTGCAAAATTATACATAAGAGGGGGCAGAGCGATACCTCCAGTCTTCTCAGCCATCAACTTTGCTATGGCGGTTGCAATATAGGAGTCGCATCCAAGAGGGATTGGACCATGCCCCTCAATGGTCCCAGTGGGAAGGAAAGCAGCGTCACATTTCTTTAATCTTTCAACAACTTCTCGCCAGCTCATTTCATCCAACATAACTTTTTCCATTAAAATTACCCCCTCAAAACTTCCTTATTTTGGCAGTAATTTAAGTCTTTTTCGCAGTCAGGACATATCAAACTTATAAAGATGTGCACTCAAAAAACCAGAGCTTTAGATCTGGGATGAAATGGGCGAAGTTTAATCATCAATGAATTTCAGCTTAACATCCAGTAATTTAGAAATCAGAGTTTTGGACGTGGCAACTTAAGCTCACCTCCTTAGGTGGTTGTAGTATAAGGGTGAATAGTTTTATTGTTAGGTTTCAGCATGCCATTGACCTCCTGAATCTCTCGCTTCTATTAATTGGGTTTGATGTTATGTTATTGAAGAATATTTTGTTCTCTGCTTGAATGATGAGTATACTGATTCTATCTCCGAAAGGATTCAGCATTATATGGTAAGCCTAGCTCCTCCAGCGCCTGCTTAAGCCATGAAGCATTATCAACAATGAATGTTGGCTTACCATCACAGTAATTTAATACCTCACGTATGAATTGCTCTGCTGCTAACGCATTCCTTGATGGGTAAACCCTCATGGATCTTATTTCATTTCTATCAACATCTAACGCTGCGTAAACCAAGTATTCATTAACACATGTTTCATCTATTTTCATCTATGGCTATTAGCCTCCTAAACATCCTTGAAGGGTTGACATTAACTTTCTCGCTAAATTTCCTAACCCACTTCCAAACAGATGTCTTAGAAACCTTATGGATCTCAGATAGGGCTCTAGCAGCCCTCCTAAGGCTTGAAAGCTGAATATAGAAAGCTAAACCCAAAATTTTAAGCCTCTAACGGAACCCTATTCCCCTCAAAAACACCTTAAAGACCTAATACTCAACATGAGAAATACTCGAACAAGAAAACACATAAACCTTAAGTTGCCACGTCCATAATAGATAGTAGCAAGCTTTATATAATCATCGACCCTTTCTAAAATATTATTTGGTGATTTCCTTGTCGGAGAAAATTAGGGTTTCTCCGAGGGCTATAGTTGTCGGCGTGATTTTATCTATAATAATTTCAATATGGGTTAGCATGAGCTGGAATGTGACATTGTTTACTCCACACTGGAACGTTGGTGGCTGGGATGGAAGCGTTGACTCAACCTACGGGAGGCATCCAGAATCATCTCCATACGCCGCCGGTTGGGGTAGGTTCATTACAGGCCTGTCCGTCGGCTCCCTACTACTATTTATAGTTACATTGATTAATATGTTTAAGCCAGTTTTCGGGAGAAGCGACATTGCAGTAGTTTACATGATGGTCTTCGCATCATGCTTCATGAACTCGATAGGATGGGCAAACTCATATAACTCCACGATACAAATGTTCTTTACGTATGGTTGGATGGGTGTTTTTTCGACTGTTAGGGCTCCGCCGCCGGATGATGCTGCGAAGATAGTTGCGTGTATGGCTGATATTATGGGGTGTGGGAAAGATAAAAGTTATTGGAGTATGGTGTTGACGACTTGGTGGTCTCCGGTGAGGTGGGATTATATTTTGCCGATGGTTCTTTGGGGTGGGGCGCTGCTAAGCGTATTATGCCTACTTGGAGTATCAATAGCGCTCTTAACAAGAAGATTGTATGTGGATGTTGAGGCACTGCACTTCCAAATATCAGAAATATCAAGGGACCTAATAGATACAACGCAGAGAGCTGATGGAAAACCGAAATTCTTCAACAAATTCTTCCTAATAGGATTCCTAATACAATTCATATGGATAGCGATAGGAAATTGGCCTTGGGATATATGGATGTTCTTCTCAGCGGGGCCAGCGCCATGGGGCTCTGCGAGGGCAAGGTTTGGGGACATCTATATTTACCCAGTCTATGACGCTACGCAACTAGCTCTACTACCATGGGTTCCACTACCAATCCACCTACACCCATGGTTAATCGCCTGGGGAGCGCTGCTCCCAATAGATGTTCTAACAGGGTCAGTTATAGGATGGCTAATATTCTTAGTATTAATCCCAATAATATACACAGTCGTACTAGGACTGTGGACGCCGATGCCGACAGGACAATGGGGCTATATAGTGAATAGGATATATTATGCTCTTGTGCCTGGTGGTACACCTAATGTTGGCTGGATTATCTTCGGTGGAATACTGGCGCTGGCAATATTCCCAATAGTTAGGAACATTGGCACGATGGGTCCAATATTTAAGGCGGCGATAGGTAAGGAGCCTCCTGAAGAGTTTGATCCAGATAGGCCTGTTAAATATGTGGTAGCTTTCTGGATGCTGGTGGCTTCAATAATTCTATATGTGCTGCTGGCTGCTGTAGCAAATGTCATGCCAATATGGAGCCTACTATGGATACTTATACTAACACTAATGATGATTGGAACATACAGGTATGTTGCTGAGACAGGAGGCTATTTAGGTGTAGGGTGGGGCCACTCATTCCACTTCTCATCATGGCCGCAGCAGGAGACGGCAATATTACTTGCAACATTAAATCCAATAGCGCCAATAGTACGCGTCCCACCAACAAAAGAGACAGTGATGACATACACGTTTATAAGCTATGGCATGAGTGCTGATGGAGTGCTAAGCATGACTCCATTCTCAGCTGGATATATAACTCTAGAATCATTTAAACTGGCGAAGAGTGAGGGGATAAGGCTGAGAGACATTACGATAGCAGTACTCATAGCGTTAATAGTAACAATGTTCGCGCAGGGATTCGGAACATTCTTCTGGAACATAGTATTCCCAGCAGACAAATTCACATTCTATCCGGCAGTTGGATGGCTGGGTTCAGGCTTCTTTGCTCTATACCACGTTAGGAATATCGCTACAGGTGTTCCATATTCAGCCGACCTCTCAAGATATAATAACCTCGTGATGAATCCAGGTCCAACAGACGCAGTAATAAAAATAGTTATAGGGGCGGCGATGGTAATAGGCCTAATGCTTGCTAGAGAAAGATTTCCATGGCTTAGGATAAGCGCGGCAGGAATAATATTGGGCGCAGACTTCGGAGCAAAGTTCTGGGCTCCATTCCTAGTCGGATTAGCAATCAAGTATGTAACATTGAGAGTAGGCGGAGTAAAATTATTCGTTGAAAAAATAAGGCCAATAATGATGGGATTCCTATACGGATTCGGACTAGCAAACATAATACACCTAATAATCTTCGTACCAGCATTCACAAGAATAAACTATGGATTACTCTGAACAATCTACCTACTTTTTTTATTTTTTTAAAAGAAATTTCAAATCTTTTCCCATAAAAAAAGGAGAAAAAAGGGGAAATTAATTCGAGAGAAGCGATTCCAAATTTTTGTAGAATATTTTTTCGTAGCATTCAGCGCTAAGATTCATGCTTTTCAGTAAGTTTAGGAGTGAATGTTGTGGTGAAAAAAACGCCTCCAGATCCGTGCCATATAAAAGTTTACTCTTAAATTTCTCTAGGAAGATTTTGCCGAATTCCAAATCTCTGTTTATAGCGTTGTATCCGGAAAAAGCGGATAAATCTCCGTATATGTTTGGGAAACTCTCAAATAGGAAGATGATTTTTCCAGGGTTCTTTATTGGACCCTGAGGATAGCTAACTCCAGGCGGAAACTCTGCAGATATATGTCTCCACCATCCCGGCCCATGCATTATAAAAGTTAGATTATCAAATTTTTTGGCGATTTTTTCCAGCCCGCTTAAATCTGGATCTAAAGCCCCATAGGAATCATTTTCTGAAGTGGCTAAGTGAAATAGTATTGGAATTTCAAATTTAGCGCATATATTAAAAAGCTTCAAGTTTGCTCGATGGTTTAACGGTATTTTACACGTGTATTCTCCGAAACCTTTGCATCCCATGTCGATAAAGAGGTGCATCTCCTCCTCAAAGAATGGCTCCCTTACATCTAAGGCACAGAAGGGTATAAGCATATCAGGGTATTTTCTGCATGCTTCTAGCACATGCTGCGTGGGCATCATTACAGACGTATTATTCCAACTATAAACTGGTAAAACTATAGCTCTTGACGCGTTCGTTTCGTTAAGAAAAGATACTAACGTATTTAACGTCACTTTATCCCATGGAGATTGCGGATTGTTAATTCCCATGAAATTTCCAATATGAGTGTGGCAGTCAAATACTTTGAAATTTCCTTCCAGAATCAGTCCCCCTTCAACTGCTTCTCTTCCTATAATAGTTTGCTACTTTGCTTATAGCTCTAAATATGTCATAGACGTCTTCTTCCGTGTAAAACTCATTTATCGGCAATGTAATTAAATCCTTAAGTATTTTCTCAGCGTTTGGGCAATCGCCCTCCTTATAGACAATCCTCCTATTATAGCGTGGGCAATCAAAGGGGCAATGAGAGGATCCATATGTAACTTGCTCTTTAAGCACTCTGAATAAATAGAGCGGCTTCCTAATGTATCCGAGACCAGCGGGGATTCCTTCAGCTGATAAGGCTCTCACAAATTCTTCAGGGCTCACCTTTAACGTTTCTCTATCGATTGTTAACGGATAAAGCCAGTAAGAATGAGCTGAGCCAGGCGGAATTTCAGGTGGATTCACGCCTTCAACCTCCCTTAAAAGCTTCGTCAGCAAGTCGCCAGCTCTTCTTCTTCTTGCAACAATATCTCTTGCCCTGCGTACTTGAGCTAAAGCTACGGCGCCCTGCAGCTCAGTCATCCTATAATTCATTGCCAAAAAGAGGTAACCCCTATCATCAGTTTTTTCTCTAGGCCAAGCCTTATCAGCAAAGAGTCTGGCTCTTTCAGCTAGCTCATCATTGTTAGTTATAGTTATTCCGCCATCACCGCAGGTAATCTGCTTCGATTGCTGCAGGCTAAAGCAGCCAAAATCACCCATTGTCCCCGCGAGTTTCCCCTTATATTCGGCTAAGTGCGCTTGAGCGCAGTCTTCAATCAAATAGATCCCATGATCCTTGCAGATTTCTACTAATCGATCCATTTCGCCACATTGGCCAAAAAGATGTATTGTCATAACAGCAACGGTTCTATCAGTTATTTTCCGCTCAACATCATCAGGATCTAAACCGTAAGTTTTTAGTTCTATGTCAGCAAATATTGGAATACAATTTTGGTATAAAATGGGAATAATGCTGCCAATATCGCTTATTGGTCCAACTATCACTTCAGAGCATGGATCCGGGTTTATTGCTCCCAAAGCCACATGTAATGCTGCTGTTCCCGACGTGGATGCTATCCCATGTTTAACTCCATAAAGATTCGCAAACTCCCTCTCAAAAGCAGCTACCTTTGTCCCGCCAACTCTATTTAATCGACCGGACCAGATGACGTCCACTATTTCTTTAAGTTCTTCGGGGCCTATATCTCTCCTACTTGGGAAAGGCCTTGTTCTAACTTTGGGGCCACCGTTTATCGCTAACTCCTCCAAACATTACACCTCACTTAACCCTTCAATTACATATTTATTGCTTTTTAAAATTAAATATATTGCTTTTTAAAATTAAATAATATCTCTACATTTTTTACGGATTTCTTATCATTCTAGTCATTCCCCATCCGCCTACTGGCTCACTGCTACGCTTAGTATCTCCTGGAAGCAGTTCCCTATAGTTTTCGATAACCTTCCTAAACGCATCCGCATACTCCTTAATTATCTCCGGCCGATAACGCTTAAACCATGGAACGCTGAATACCTTTTCCTGAATGCCCTCTGAAACTGGCAAGCTTCCATATGGCTGCCTTATATCAACATTTGGTGGACAATTAGCTATACGTGTTGGCTTACCGTCTCCATAAACATCTATAGTGTTGAAAAGCGGGTGTAAATGTAAAGGAAGATTACATCCAGGGCGTGCAGGAACCCCTTCAGCCCTTAAAGCCTCGCAGAACCGATAAATTGATAACCCTTCTAACTCCTCTGAACGATAAAGACCGTGAGGAGCATACCATCCGCCTTTAGTTGTTCCTGAACCTTTAGGCGGTCTATGAGATCTAATGCCTGGAAGACCCTCAATCAGATCCCAGAAGTAATTCATTGCTTTATCGATTTCAGCCATCATCTCCGGATAATGCTTTAACATCACTCGGCCGACAGCTGATGTTAATTGATGCATACGATATTTATACCCACCCCAAGGTAATCCAGCACCATACTTAAGATCTTCATATGTTAAAAGGTGATGGCGCTCGTAATGTCCGAAGGCGATAGCCCGCTCATAAATCCGCCTATCGTTTGTTGTAAGCATCCCGCCCTCCCCGCAAGCCAGAGACTTGCCAGACATTAAGGAGAAGCATGCAACATCTCCGAAGGTACCCACCATCCTACCTTTATATAACGCGCCATGAGCATGAGAGCAATCCTCAATCACTTTAAGATTATGTCTCCTAGCGATATCCATTATAGCATCCATTTCAGCCGGCATTCCAAGATAATGAACAACTATTATTGCCTTTGTTCTAGGAGTTATTCTACGTTCAATATCGTTTGGATCAATACATAATGTTTCAGGATCTATATCTGCAAATACAACCGTTCCACCTAAGGAATACACTGGCAGACATGAAGCCCAATAAGTGATGCTTGGACATATTATTTCATCACCCTTGCGTATACCTATACCGAACATAGCTGCATGTAATGCCGCCGTGCCGTTGTTATGTGCAAGAGCATATTTTACACCTAACCACTCAGCAAACTCCTTCTCAAATTTTTCAGTTACGTCAATATCAGACATTTTACCCGCCCGTAGGACCTCTAAAACAGCATCCTCAACTTCTTTAGTAATTCTAGGCCAAGTGAATATGTCACCCGGATCCGATTGCACAGCCTTAGGCCCGCCAAAAATTGCTAAATCACTTTTCCCCATCAAGATTCCCCCTTAAGTTGAAAGGGGAACAGAAAAAGTATTTAAATCTTACGATGGATCGGGCGGAACGTGGCAACCTAAAAATATAAAGCCTTTATATGTTAAGTTGCCAAGTCTTCAGGGCGTGTCCAACTTATTCGTAGATCCACCACTATTTTTAGGCAGCACATTATTATTCATTGTATGCTCTATCTTGCTTCAATATCCTCCTGGGCTTGCTATCACGCCACATTTATCCATAAAGCATAAATATGAATTGCTTAAGAGAACAATCATATGTTTGATAGACTATTATTTATAGGTGACAGTAGGGATATAGACCATTTTGAGGGAAAAGTTGACGCCAAAGATATGGCTGAGCAAATGGCGAATGCTGGTGTTACATGGCAACATTTCACTGGGATTTCAGGCTTCATACGCAGCGGACAAGAGAAGCTGCACGCATATTTTTCCATAAGCGATGACTATATAGATTCAAAACATGATTTATTACGCGAGTATATTCCTGAAGCCCATAAGAGGGGAATAAAAATATTTTTATACTTAAATGTTCACTGGTATCCTAAAATATTCCTCGAGAAAAATTCTGATTGGCTTCAATTTAAAAGTGATGGTGAACCTAAAACAGGCCTTTATGATCTCCCCGATAGCGTCACTCCATGCCCAAATAGCCCGTGGCGCGATTGGATTTTCAATGTAGCCGCAGAAGTCGCAAGAAAATATGATATTGACGGTTTCTTTCTGGATGGACCTGTCTTCTTTCAAGATACCTGCTACTGTAAATTCTGTAGGGAGAAATTTCACTCACTCTTTAATGAAGATTTAACATATGAGAAGCTTGGAGACCTTAAATATAGATGGAAGTTTATTGAGTTTAAATACAAGAGTTTAGGGGATTTTCTCAAAGATTTCAGGCATAAAATTTCAGAGATAAGGCCGAGCATCCTAACATATATGAACGGTGGGCATCCGCAAGCTAATTGGATTAATGGTAGAGATAATGCCCGCCACGTAGACTACCAGGATCTTATAGGTGCGGAGGGAGGCTTTATTGGCGGAAGACTAATAGATCCAGACAATAATTTTAGGCGGACAAGTATAACCTCAAAATTCCTCGAATCCGCTGCTAAAGGAAAACCCTCTGTCGTTTTTAGTGACGTGGCATTTAAGCCGTGGAGCGCCTACCCGATAACTAAGGCTGAAGTCGACCTTATGGTGGCTTCAATCATAGCAAACGGCTCAAGCCCACACTTCGTTTATCACTATCCTATCTTAAAGGAGAGATATTACGAGTATATTAGGAGTAATTACAGATTCTTTAGAAGCATAAATGGTCTTGGAAGCAGCAAATCAATGGCAAGAGTGGCCCTACTATTCTCTCAGACAACCGCCGATATGCTTGCTGGAGAACAGATCCCAACAGACCTAACTCAATTCAAGAGCGTAAGTGAGATGCGTAGAGCTTTCTCATATTCATTCTATGGAGCGTCAGAAATGTTATTTCGCCTCCATATTCCATTTGACATAATACATGAAAGAACTATACTAGAGAATTCCATTGATAAATATGATGCAATAATTCTACCAAATGTGATCTTCATGAATGAGGAAATTGTGAAAAAGCTGATAGACTTCTCTCAGAAAGGAGGAGCATTAATAGCAGATCAAGAAACATCTCTATTTACTCCTGACGGAGAATTTAGGGGAGAGTTTGGATTATCAGAAGCGTTAGGAGCCAAATTTATTGGAAGAGAAGACCTACCATTCTACGATTACTTGTATATGCCCAGCGCCGCTCTAATTCAACATAAATATGTGCCAACAATGCCTAAAAAAGTGAAAATAAAATCTCACGGCAGAATATTAGCCTACTTTACTAGAAAGAGGAGGGGCGTTTACGCCAATCTAACAGAGCCTGAAGATCCAGCTGTTACAGTATATGAAAACAGCTCTTACATCGCCGGCAACTTTTTCGAAACCTATTGGACCTACCGTTTTCCAGAATATTTAAGCATACTTAAAAGTTTATTGCCTAATGAAGCATTTATACTTGTTGAATCTAACCTACCGGGAAGTATTGAGGTGGAATTTCGAGGAGACAACAGTAGGATTTTCATGTTTCTAATAAATTATACTGGTGGAATGGAGAGACCCATAAGGGAAGTTGTGAAGATTAAAGATGTCAGATGCAGGTTAAAGTTAAAAGGAATATCTAAAGCGTTCTCCCACGCTCAAAACTTAAACTTAAAGTTGAAGGAAGAAAATGGTGTAACGGAGCTGGAGATACCAATCCTAGAAAACTACGATGTCATAGAGCTCATTTAAAATTCTAAAAACATCAATCATTTCATCAAACTCTCAGAACAATACAGAAACTAGCACCCTCATTCATAAAGCATAAAAAGGGGAGAGGGTGACAAGTCAAATTAATGGTTAAATTCCATTAAACATAGCAAACTAGCAAGACCTTACATGTTATTAAGTCGCCATATCCCATTGAACGAAAAAGTTAAAAATATGAATTCTCTCATTTTATTTTGGATTGCCGGCCAAAGGGCGCGGGAACCACCCAAACCCATTCCGAACTTGGAAGTTAAACCGCGCTCCGTCCCCGGTTTTAGTGCGGTCTTCGGCCGCGCGAAGCCGGGGAAGCTGGCAATCCATTAATGTTTATAATCGTTTCTGGAATCTTTTATACGAGAAAATGTACAAGCATGCACGGTATCAATGTGCAGATGTCTAAAATAAACATTCCTGTTGCCTGATTAATTTTCTTGTTTATTTTCTCTCTGTGGGTTGGGGACTTATTGGGTGGTGAGGCCCTGCTTAACCTAATCTTTCTTGAATGATGGTGGGTTAGGCGCCCATCCAATAATACAACATGATAATAAACCTATAAAATTGAGGGTAGGCGGCTGAAAACTGAAGAATTAAGCCACAAAGTTATTTTTGTCAGTTACTTCACGTTTTTGAGAAGCTAGCTTCGCTTTAGCTTGATTCAACGCGCTATTTATTTTTATCCAGTGGCTTCCCTTCCAGTATACTTGTCCACACTTGCTGCAAACCCAGAATTCATTATGGATTCTATAGGTTGATGGAGGAATTTTATCTTTAACCGCCTCTTTATTGATTGGCCTTATTTCCGCATTACACTTTGGACAACGTGAATAATTAATATTTATCTCAAGCTTAATGTTAAGCTGTTTTGAGAGATTAGCAAGCTTTTCAACATGGGTTTCTCCTTCAACGAAAATTGCCCTAACACCATGAATGTTAGCTTTCTTAAAAAACTGGTAGTCTTTAGTTAGTAGGATTCGTTTCTCTTCGGAAGCCACCTTTAAAATTTCATCATCACTCATATCGTTAAAATATTTTGTATCATAACCTAACATTCTAAGCCATCTGGCTACTTTGCCGAGCATACCGTCAACAACAAACTTCACTCAGCATCCTCCTTCAACACCGTCTCCTTCATCTTCGCTCTTATAATTTTTCCACTTCCAGGCTTAACTACTATTTCACCCTCATCCATAACTAGGATACCGCTTACAAAAGTTTTCACTGGTTTACCCTTAACACGCCAACCATCAAACGGCGAAAACTTAGCCTTCGAATAGAATTCTGATGAGTCCATAATCCACTCCCTCTTCATGTCAACTACAACTAAATCAGCATACATACCCTCAGCAATTAAACCCCTACTCTTAAATCCAAATATTTTAGCTGGGTTCACTGAAAGCAATTTAACGAGCGTAGATATCGATATTTGACCCCTATTAACCATTGTTAGCATTAGGGGAAGCATGGTTTCAAGCCCAGCAATACCAGCTGAGATATCCCATACCGATGAACCCTCCTTCTCCTTAAATGCGTGAGGGGCATGATCAGACGCCACAATATCGATCATGCCGCTGATTAGAGAACGCTGCAGAAACAAGACTTCATCTGGCGGCCTAAGAGGCGGATTAGTTAAGGCTATACCGCCAAGCTTTTCCATATGTTTGTCTGAAAGAAGAAGGTGATGCGGCGTAACTTCACATGAGATTGGCAATCCACCACTTTTAGCTTCAGATATAATTTTCAGCCCGTCAGCAACACTAACATGACATATATGTAAATGCACTCCAGATTCCTCCATTAATTTTATTGCGCGTTTAATCCCCATGATCTCAGCCATTCGAGAATGAGCCTCAAGATAGGCGTCTAAATCTTCCTTACCCATCGCCTTTAACTCCCTAATCTTTTCATGCAAAAGAACAGCATCCTCAGCGTGAACAGCAACCGGAATACCATTTTTCGCCGCCTCTTTAAATGCTTTTATAACCCCCTCTTCATCATTTGGATCAAGCCCGCCGACTTTATGAGATAAGAAAAATTTGAAGGCTTTCGCACCAATATTAACCAACTGTTCTACTTCATTAATGTTTTCAGGGAAAGCTGAGTAGAAAGCTACGTTAATAACAATTTTACTGGAAGCTGCTTCCATACGCTCCTTTAACGCTGCTGGACTCGCTGTTACAGGCCTATTATTCGGCATATCCATAACTAGTGTTACGCCTCCATTGGCAGCCGCGCATGTTCCAGAAAAGAAGTCTTCTTTGTAGGATAGCTCTTGATCCCTTAAGTGAACATGTACATCTATGATTCCTGGAAGAACCAGCATGCCATCTAAATCCATTTTTTCAGATGCCCTCGGCAGATTTGATTCCTTAGAAACTTTAACGATTCTCCCATAGTTGATAGCTATGCCAGCATCAACTATCCTATTAAATGCATATATTTTTGAGTTCTTAAGAACTAAATCAACTGACAAGATTTTATCGCCTATATTCTAATAGGAATAATGAAGATAAAAATTATCTGCAACAGAATACTCACGCTAATATTCAGCACTAGTTCTCTCCGCGTAGCAGTCTTCACAAAGGTAGGTTCCATCAGCCTCCCGAAGATTATCTGACCATTCCCCACAATTATCACAGTATCCAGCTAAGGGAGGGTTCTCCTCAACCTCTTCTCCAGCAGTTATCTTAGCCCTCTCCTGAATTATCTCTATGAGTTCAGGAGTTACGGATAATATATCCTTGCTGGAGAGTATGCCAACTAGCTGCCCTTTATACATAACAGCTAATCTTCGAATATTGCGCCTACTCATTTCCTTAGCCGCTTCACTTATTGTTTTATCAGCATCTATCGTTATTAGCGGAGTACTCATTATTTCCTTCGCTTTAACAGCGCTTGGCTGAATATTTTCCGCAACAACCCTTATAACAAGATCCCTCTCAGTTATTATGCCCACTGGTCTCCCATCATTAGTGCTTACAATAACGCATCCAATCTCATTATCTCTCATAAGTCTGGCAGCTTCATCAGCAGTTGAACTCTCATTAACTGTTATCACAGGACTCGTCATAACATCCTTCACTAATATTCTGGATCTTATCTCAAAGCCGGACATCAGTTCATTCCTCTCCTCTCTCCAAAGAAAAATTTTTAAGTTATTATTTAAGGCTTTTT
>Ga0080004_1160170_pt1 | contig 27412 bp, 25 predicted proteins | sample WasSprMetagenome_FD_69207 | JGI IMG/M metagenome (GOLD analysis project Ga0080004, IMG submission 69207) | Sulfidic aquatic microbial communities from Washburn Spring, Yellowstone National Park, USA - WS (SPADES assembly) (version 2) | ecosystem: Environmental > Aquatic > Thermal springs > Hot... | reverse complement strand
CCTATCGCCTCCAAGGCCTATCGCCCTCCTAATGACGCGGGCCGGATCCTGCTCGGCGAGATAACAGTAGATCGCTGTTGGGACGGAGTTATGCGCTTCCACCATGTTCCCGAGAGACCTCACAATACTCATCCTATCCACCCCGGAGTCGATCAGCCTTGGAATCAGTTTGAGTTTCAGCTGATAGATCTCGCTCACAGGGAGTTGTATGAGCTGCTCTGTGAAATCCTTTGGGTCGGCATCCTCGCTTGGATCGAGCCTCACGGCAATAGCGACGGAATATGCCTCAAGTAAAGCGCCCTCGATCGCCAGTGGATGATTATGCGTGGGCTTGCATGATGCCCTAACAGCCTCCATGAGCTTTACAACATCATCGTGGTAGAGGAGGCCGATCGGCGCAATTCGCATCGCAGCCCCATTACCGAGCGACCCGCCTGGATACAGCCTCTTATCCAGCTCGAGAGGCCCCTCACCACGCCTAATCATCTTGAAGATCCTCGGCGGCCCCGGCCCATATCCCCTCCAAGGCTCAACCTCATATGCCTCGAGAAACTTCCACGCGAGCTTCAGGGGGTCAACCTCACCATAACTCTCTAGAAGATGCTCTGCGAGGGCTATCATCATGGCAGTGTCATCCGTGTATCTCAATTCGGCATCTGAGCCGTAGCCGGCGCCAAGAGCATCTCCGAGCGCTGCCGAGAGCATGCAGCCGGAGAACTTTCGCTCCAAGTTCATCTTCATGTTTTTCTTGGGCCGCGCTAGCTTAGCCTATATATTGGGCGTTCTCCATATCGAAGTCCTTGACAATCTCGACATTGTCAAGGGAGATTAGATCATCCTCATTGATGAGCTGTTCAGCAATTTCAGCGAGCTTTCTTGGTGCCATCTTATACGCTAGGTGATCCTCCCCAAGGGCCTCCCTGATCACCTTCATCGAGAGGGTTGTCACTTCATCCTCATCCAGCACGCCGAGGCTGTGAAGATACTCATGGAGTAATATAAGGAAAATATACGAGTTCGCTTCAAGCCTGCTCCTCGAGAACTTTATGATCGCCTGAATATGCCTCCTGTTCATTATTATCGCGTTGGACCCCACCTGATGCATGGCGCCGATCTCGCCCGGCAGATCCACTAGGAGAAGCTCTAGGCCCGCGCGTCTAACCCCTAAAACCTCCCTAACAGCCCTCTTGACGATGCTAAATATCTCCCCAAAGCTCTCTGCCTTCTCAAGCCTAGCCCTAAGATCCCCCCTCACGTGATCCACCTTCAGGAGCTGAACGCCCCGGATAATAGTGTAATATGCTCGACTATTTAGGTATCTTGCCCGCCGCCGCTCGGGCTTATCTCTAAGTATCTCCACCGAGATTAGCCGCATTTGACCTAGCAGAATTTTATTGCACGGAATCTCCTAACTAAGGCGGCAACATCGCGTCTTACCCTCTGCGGATTCTCACCATCTAAGGCCCTCTTAATCAGCCTCGCTATCCTAGCCATCTCCTTCTTTCCCATTCCTCTCCTAGTAACCTCTGGGACGCCGAGCCTCAGCTCGGCATCAGATATTATACCGCATTCCTCGAGCCTATCCCTGAGCCTGATCCTCTCCTCGCGATTGGGGAAGTTGAGTATCGTTTGATGGGACTTCGTGTAACCGTGCTCCCTAGCCTTGACCGGGACCCCGAGCTCATCCAAGCTCCTCGCAAGCTCATAGGCGTTCTCCACAATCTTTGCCGCATACTTCCTCCCGCACCTCATCATCTCCTCGAAGCAGACCGCGAGGGCTCCAATTTTGTTGAAGTGAATATTATCGGCGATCTTGTGGAAGATATTCACAGTTATCTTCCGGTAGACCTCCTCATTATTTGTTAGTATCAGGCCGCCTTGAGGTCCTGGGAACGTCTTATGAGTGGAGGCGAAGAGTATGTCCGCACCCTCCCTTAATGGGTCCTGGAAGACCCCGCCAGCTATAAGGCCGAGGACATGGGATCCATCATATGCGAGGAGGCCGCCATATTCGTGAACCGCCTCGGCAATCTCCTTGACCGGGTGTGGAAAGAGCATGTAGCTTCCGCCCAAGACAACAAGATCCGGCTTCTCAGCCTTAATTAGCTCGACAGACTTCTCGGGATCTGGGATGAGCATCTCCTTTACCGCCGGGAGATAGACCACCTCCGCGGATACCAGATCCGGGAGCTTGTCAGGGGCATTCCCCATATAACCGCCGAACTCGGGTGCGAGGGCCGCCATCTTCCTATCCTTGACGAGGGCAGCATATGTTAGGAGGGCGGCAATATGGCCCGAGAGCGGCTCCAAGAAAACGTACTCCGCGCCGAATAGCTTCTTGGCAAGCTCCTCAGCATACTCCCAGAGCTCATCAATATACCTCGTCCCTGCATAATACCTCGGCCGATAGGAGTATCTCCCAGCAAGATCCGTCGCGAGGGCCTTCAAGACATTCGGGCTCTGAACATTCTCGCTCGGAATCAAGTTCAGTGTCGTCGACCTATACCTCTCATGGCTCCTAATCAGTTCCATGGCACGCGACCTAGTCATAGAGGCTTGATCGCATTAAAACCGGCTCATATTTGAATGTTTAAGCATAACAAGCATTATGGGTTGGGGTGGGTGGAGATGGGGTAAAATGACTTAAAGCTCCACAACATTTATCATCTATTGATCCCCGAGGATATTTAATGCCACGACCTCCTCCCCACTTAGAAAGTAGGGAGGTTTGGGCTACATCCCTCCTCCTTGAGAGGTTTAGCCCTTGGCCGGGTCTCCGGCCATTACCCCCTATCCCTCTCCGGGGCTCGGGGGTTACTGGCGTCATCGAGGTATTGTTCGACGTCGCTGTCATTAAAATGTTTCTCGCCGCAGCGATGTCGGCGTTAAAGACCTTGTTCATCGTCGTACACTTGAACAATCCTCGGTATACCCTTATACCACAGCCATCGCCGTGCCATGGACACCTCGATGAGGTGCCCGCCTCATCAACGAGTATAACGCTTATCCCATACTCCTCCGCGATCTCTCTAATCCTCCTCGGAGCAGATATCCATAATACCGTTCAGGGAGGGGAGGATGTTAAGTATTTCGTGGTGAGGGGCGTGAGAGGAGGCGACAGGCGCGTAACAAGATGCGACATAATCAGTATAATGGGCTGGGATCAGTTGATCGAGTATCTCGGGGATGTCTGGGGGGAGGTGTGGGACGCAATGCTACTCAAGCTGAAGGCCGCCGAGACGAGCACGCCATAAACATCATAAGACCCCACATTTTATCTCCTATTTTCGGAGGTTTCCCTCGTAATGCCATATGGGTTCACCTTCGATCTAAGGGGTCTCCCCAGAAGCGTGTTCCAAGAGCTCTTGAGGCTGGCCTATGACTTGAAGCTCCATAGGAGGATGAGCCACGCTGCGAGATACTTGGTGAGGAAGTTCAAGATTCAGGAGATCACAGGTCTAAATATCATGGAGGCTATATCGCTTTTCGAGGACCTCCTCGAGATACAGGCGTTAAATATCCTAAACCGGGGCAGGTTTACAGCATCATCCGGAAGGAAGGTTCTATTCCTCCCCCACTGCGCGAGAAAGTACATGGACCACCGCTGCAAAGCTGTGTTCGACCCAGGCACCCCGACCTACAGGTGTATGGGCTGCTCGCCCGACTGCCTGATAAACCAGGCCACGGCAATTGCGAGGGAGAAGGGCTATGATGTCTATGTGCTGCCGGGAGGGTCATGTATCCCGAAGATACTGGCCTCGAGGAGATATGACGCGGTCGTCGGGGTTGCATGTGGCGTGGAGCTAAAGCTCGGCTACGAGATCCTGATGAAGATGGGTATCCCAGGGCAGGCAGTGCCGCTCCTGAAAAACGGTTGTGCTGAGACGTACTTTGACATAGAGGAGCTGAAAAGCCTCCTTTAATGAGATGCCAGCCTCTCCTTGAGTGGGGGATGATTCTTAATTACATGGCGTTATATGCTTCTAGCGTATGGTTCTGGTCTCGCCCAGCATTCTGAAGGATAGGATTGGCGGCCATCCCCTACTCGAGCAGGCCCTCAGGATGTTGGAGAGGAGCCGTGAGGTCCAAGCATATCTCTCGATGGCTAATGTGATGGCGGTCCAGAGACTGCTTTATAATGATCATGGCCCGGTTCACTCTAGGATCGTGGCCGGCGCCGCCCTCGAGATGCTTGAGATACTGCTGGAGGATGGATTCATGCCATCCATCGTCAAGGATAATGTAGGTGATGAGGAGGATGCTCGCCTAGTCGTCATGATGGGCGCATACCTCCATGATATAGGAAACGCCGTCCATCGGAGCTACCATTACTTGTCGGGCGTGGCACTGGCTGCAAGATTCCTTCCAAGAATGCTCAGAAAGCTGTATCAGGATCCCTTCAAGGCGCATAGGATCACCACCGAGATACTCCACTGCATTCTATCACATGATGAGAGCGTAATGGCTCTTAGTATGGAAGCTGGGATAACGAAGGTGGCTGACGGCGTTGATATGGCCGAGGGAAGGGCAAGGATGCCCTACAGGCAGGGCAAATACGATATACACGCTCTCTCAGCCCTCGCAATAAGAAGGGTTGAGGTAACAAGAGGAGAACCGAAGAAGACGCCCATAAGGATAATTGTTGATATGGATAATGAGGCTGGAATATTCCAGGTAGAGGAGGTTCTCGGAAAGAAGATCAAGACATCATCGATAGCCCACTTGGTGGAGGTTGAAGCCCTCAGGCGTGGTGAGCCATTTAGGGTTTTAAAGTTTTAAGCTGTATAACGTGATTCTCTTGCTCGATAAGATGTCGCTGAGCGAGAATGTTTTCGAATATCTCCATCCCATGTACATTATCCCCTTAGGAATATGAGCATCGTACTGCCGGCTTTTTACTCCTTGGAGGAGAGGTCTCTGAAATGACGGGAAAATAGAGGGGTTTAATGGGGGGCTTCCGCCCCTATTGTCCCGCAGTCTTCTTTGTCTTTCTAATCTATTTGATGAAGACCGCTAGCAGGAACTCGTTAACGTCCCTACCCTAAGTAGGAGGTTATCTAGATGCAAGCGCTATCCTCTCGAGCTCATTCTTCTTTCTTATCGCGTAGCTGCTAGCGTCATTCTGGGCGGCCGCTATTATCTCGTCCGCCAGAGCCTCCTCCGGCGTCTTCCTGCTCCTGAAGCTCGCCATCCTCACAGCCTCCCCCATCCACCTCAGGGCCAGATCAAGCCTCCTCTGAGGCGATATGTCAACGGCCTTGAAGTAGACAATCCCACCATAGCTCAGCCTCGTAACATCCTCCCTCGGGGCGGCATTCTCTATAGCCCTGACTAGGACTTGGACCGGGTTCTCTCCAGTCTTCAAGTGAATTATCTCGAGGGCATTCCTGACTATCTTGAGGGCCTTCGACTTCTTGCCGCCATTCGGCCCAGGCCTCATAAGCATGTTCGCGAGCCTCTCGACGACATTCACCTCGGCCTTGCCGAATCTTCTATGTTCATGCCTGCCGCCACTATGCGGGACCAACATGGGCTTTAGGCAGATATACCTCTTCAGACCGGGATCCTTCACCTCAACCTCATCCAGCCTCCACTTGCCGAAGAGGAGAAACTTCTCGGCGAGCTCAGGCGGATACGACGGCGCCTCCTGCTCCTCACTCACGACTCTCACCACGCGCATCGCATCTTTTAAACCTATGACCCCTACCCCTTTTAGGGGCTCGGGGTTATCGGCGCTATCAAAGTACTCTTCGGCGTCATTAAAATATTGTATGCCGCAATGAAGTCGGCGTTGAATATCTTGTTCAGCCGAGTGCATTTGATCAGCCGAGTGCATTTGAAATAGTCTCTTCTTTTATTCTCCATTTCTGGGGGAAGCTCTACGAAATAAATGCAGGTTTTGTGAGAAGTTTATCGTGGAGTGGCGTGTTTGGGTGGTTAGGCAGGGTTGGGTAGAAGAAGCTTGTGAAGAGGTTTATTGAGGACGCTGAGCCTGTAATCTTCTAAATAATAAATAATCATGTGGAGGGATGGAAGCAACCCTCAGAAGGTGGAAGGTGCGGAAAGTGGGATTAACGCGGACTTCATAACTTCATAGCATGTCTTCGCGCCATGAATGATTGGGATTTTCCCCGGCTCGCATATTACATTTATATATGGGATGAACTCCTCTATACGCTAGCCGTTGGGAAGAGGTGTTCTAGATGTCGGCCAGCAAGAAGCCTCACCTAAACCTCGTCGTCGTGGGACACGTTGATCATGGGAAGTCCACCACCATGGGCCACTTCTTGGTGAAGCTTGGCATAGTCGATGAGAGGACGCTACAGCAGTATGAAGAGGAGGCGAAGAGGCTGGGCAAGGAGACATTCAAGTACGCATGGATCCTCGACAGGATCAAGGAGGAGAGGGAGCGAGGGCTGACGGTAGATCTCGCCTTCCAGAGCTTCGAGACTAAGAAATACCATTTCACGCTAATAGATGCTCCGGGTCACAGGGACTTCGTCAAGAACATGATTACGGGCGCCAGCCAAGCGGACTGCGCAGTACTCGTCGTATCCGCCAAGAAGGGTGAGTATGAGGTTGCCATCGCGCCGGGAGGCCAGGCAAGGGAGCATGCGTTCCTCCTCTCAATCCTCGGAATAAGACAGCTGATAGTCCTGGTCAACAAGATGGATGACCCGACGGTGAACTGGAGCAAGGAGAGATATGAAGAGGTCAAGCAGGGCGTGGCAGATCTCCTGAAGAGGCTTGGCTACGACGTCTCGAAGATACCCTTCATACCAGTCTCCGGCTGGACTGGCGACAACCTCATCGAGAAAAGCAAGAATATGCCATGGTATGATGGGCCAACATTATATGAGGCTCTCGACCTATTCCAGGAGCCGCCGAAGCCGATAGACAAGCCGCTGAGAATCCCAATCCAGGCTGTTTATTCTATTAAGGGCGTTGGAACAGTTCCGGTTGGGAGGGTTGAGACTGGGGTCCTCAAGGTCGGCGACACCGTAGTGATAATGCCGCCCGGGCTCAAGGCTGAGGTAAAATCCATAGAGATGCATCATACTCCAATGCAGCAGGCCATACCGGGAGACAATATCGGGTTCGCCCTGAAGGGCGTTGATAAGTCCCAGCTTAAGCGAGGGATGGTCGTAAGTCACCCGGACAGCCCATGCAGCGTGGCGAAGGAGTTCATAGCACAAGTGATCATAATCTATCACCCGACCGCGATAGCCGCAGGCTACACGCCCGTAATGCATATACACACAGCCCAGACGGCGGTGAAGTTCGTCGAACTGATCCAGAAGATGGACCCGAGAACGGGCCAGGTCTTGGAGAAGAACCCGCAGTTCCTCAAGACCGGAGATGTTGCGCTGGTGAGGCTGAGGCCTCTCGAGCCAGTGGCCCTAGAGACCTATGCGGACTTCCCTGAGCTCGGCAGATTCGCGATAAGGGACATGGGAATGACGATAGCGGCCGGAATAGTTAAAGAGATAACCCAAAAAGGCCCTTGACCCAAATACTTATTTTCACATTATTTTTCCATATTCACATGGGGTCATGCACTCTAATCTCGTGATAAAGATAGGTGGGCATCTAATATCTAGGTCTGATGGCTTCAGTCTCGATCTCATGAAGGCTTACGCCGAGATAATATTAAGAAGATTTACTGGTGGAAGATGGTGCGTGGTAGTCGGTGGAGGGGAGGAAGCGAGGAGATACGTGTCAGCTGCGAGGAGCCTAGGATTCAGTGAGTCATTCTGCGATATGCTGGCGATAAAAGTGACTAGGATACATGCAATGATGTTCTCAGCTTTGATAGGCGAGAAAGCGTGTCGAGCTATCCCAGAGAGCCTCGAGCAGCTACTAGAATACTCTAGGGATGGCGTGATAGTTGTGGCGGGAGGATTGCAGCCGGCACAATCCACGACGGCGGTAGCGGCGCTTGCGGCCGAGGCCCTCGGAGCGGAAAAACTCATCATAGCAACTGATGTTGAGGGGGTCTACACAGATGACCCGAAGAAGAACCCGGGTGCAAAGTTGCTCAAGGAGGTCACATTATCGAGGCTCGAGGAGATTCTTCGAGAATCATCCCATGCCGCCGGCGAGTATAAGCTGATAGACCAGCTTGCTCTAAAGGTTCTCAGGAGGAGCGGGATAACGGCGATGGTTATAGATGGCAGGAAGGCCGAGAATTTGGAGAAGGCTCTGGCCGGAGAGAAAGTTGGTACGTTGATAATTCCGGGATGACCTCCTCCAACCGAACCTTTGACACCTCATCAGCTTGCACCCACTTAGGCTTAGGGTTGACTCACTTCCACATAGAGGATGTAGTTCTGAAATACATGCCAAATTAACGTATTCCACATTAAGCCCATAAAGCTCTGTCTCATGTTCTAAGATCGATTTCTTTCCTTGGAATATATTCTAATTCTAACTTATTCATAGGAATTTTTGTAACTCCATGCATGCGGCCGCCGGGCTAAATTGTAAGAGGGTATGCGAAAAGTTAATGAGAACTTAACAAGCAGCCTATCAAGTGAGGCGGGGGTAGCCAAGCCTGGTCAACGGCGCAGGGTTCAGGCCCCTGTCCCGTAGGGGTTCGTGGGTTCGAATCCCACCCCCCGCATCATCCCTCAGAGAAAACACTCTTTCCCCGAGAAAGATTTAATGGAGGTTGATATTAGGCTCGAGTAAATGAGCGATGTATCAAGGATCGTCATCCCGGATATCGCTTGGAGCGATTCAAAGGAGAGGGTTCTCGAGTTTCCCAAGGGGTGGAGTATTAAGGTTTACCGGATGAGGGGCTATGATGAAGAACCTATCAACGTGGAAGACATTGTCAATGCTTTAAGGAATCCTGCCGGCTCTAGGCCACTGCGACGGCTTGCTGAGGGCAAAAAGGAGGCTGTTGTGGTCTTCGATGATCATACTAGGCCTACGAGGGTGGGGCCGATAGCTGAGGCGATCTTGAGGGAGCTGGGGGCTGCGGGGATATCAGCGGATCATGTCAGGTTCATTGCGGCAACCGGGGCGCATGGTGCCATGAATAGAATGGATTTCTCAAGGAAGCTTGGCGAGATGATCTTGGAGGAGTATCCGGTCTATAATCATGATCCATTTCACGGTTGCGAGCTCGTGGGCGAGACGAGGCATGGGACGCCCGTTGAGGTTAATGGCGAATATCTATCATGTGATTTGAGGATAGCTGTGGGCTGCATAGTGCCTCACCCGATGTTCGGATTCGGCGGCGGGCCAAAGATCATGATTCCGGGAATAGCATCAATGAAAGCGATAAATCATAATCACGGCTCCTTAGGCGGCTATGTAGCCGGGTCAAGCCCTCATCCATCGACAGGCTGGGGGCGCGTGGAGAATAATATCTTGGTTAAGGATGCTGAGGATTTCGCGAGGATCGCTAAACTAGACTTCAAGGTTGACGTACTGATTAACGGCTTTAATGATTCTACCTATATCTTCTGTGGCGAGGTGATGGCGGAGTATAGGCTGGGTGTCGAGAACGCTAAGATAGTCTATTCCAGCGCTGTTCCAGAAGACTATGATGTACTGGTCCTTAATGTCTCCTCGAAGTCGAATGAGGCCTGTCTGGCGCTTGCGGCCTGGGGCCAGTATATCAAGCCCGGGGCGGTCGTGATATTAATCGCCGATGACCCGCGCGGACAGGTAACCCACTATGCTTATGGGAAGTTTGGGAAGCTGCGAGGTGGGACAATATTCAACCCGCCTAGGCCACTTGAAAACATACGCAAGCTGATAATATATTCAAGGTATCCGGAGGTTGATCCCCAGCTCCCGATAGCGGCGGAGAAGGTTGAGTGGATTAGAGATTGGGATGAGGTTTTAGAGGAGGCGATATCCATTGCTGGGAGGAGAGATCTCAGAGCCGCAATAATACCGAACGCGGACATACAATGTCCTAGGGATGTTCTTTTGCATGAGAGGTGACCTCGGTAATATCTCCTCTTCACATTTGGGGAAGGCGCTATATTCGGGGGCGCTTAAGCCTCCTTGGGAAAAGCATGCTGGGTATTGAGGATGTGGAGGTGAGGTTGCTTAGTTATGGGCCGGCTGCTGAGATAGAGCTCCATGGTGAGATGATAAGGCTTGAGCCTGATGTCCTTATCGCCCTTGAGGGCCTCGGGACGCTGACAGGGGTATCGATGGCCAAGCGGTATGAGGAGCTTCTCAGATCCGGCAAGGATCTCGGGAAGATTATATCGGCATTTCACCGCGAGTCCACGCGGAGGGGCCATGCCTCCCTGACAACATCGGTGATGCTTCAGCTTGAGGTGGGTCGGTGTAGTAGAGCCGCCTCTATGCTTCTTGTCTCGCCGCCCTTCGGCTCATATCTCCAGGAATCCCAACGGAGGAACGTCGTCGGGAGAGGGAGTTTCTTCATACCATCTAGGGTCGCGGGGGATAATGGGCTTAGATCTAATTACATCAGGGCGATCGAGGTATCATATGAGGCGTATTCGCGCTTGCTGGATGAGGGTGTCGAGCTCGAGGATGCTAGATACATCCTCCCTCTTGCATCGGCGACATCGCTATTCATGAGCGGCAGCCTCGAGACATTTTTCGGGCTCATTGTGGATGCGAGGAGACATGGCAGGAATTCTCCTTGGTATCCGGAAGAGCTTTCAGTGATCGGTGAGAGGATCGGCGAGATTGCTAGGAGCATCGCGCCCATGCTAACCGAGGCTAGGCTGAGGTTTAGGATCGGGCTTCCAACATACCCGTATGCCAACCCATATAGAGAGGCGGGTGGATTGGTGGAAGGCCTCGTGGAGAAGCATGGCGCGGAAAACCCCGTGATGCTGAGCTTCATCTCGCTTATAGACCGGCATGACCTAGCTAGAGAATTCCTCAAGAATTCTGCGGAGGCCCACGCATTGAGCCCCCTCATCCAAGCGGTATTCCTCGAGTCCATGTCTCTCGCCGCATATCACCAGGCAATAAGACATAGGACGATCCCAACGTCTGTTGAATCAATATACTCGGCGGCCGAGCGATGTATATCCAAGCCTGAGAAGAACTTGGTGATCCCGCCGAGAATAGCCGGGAGCGAGAAGCTCATGAGCTTATTCATGGAGGCGGCGACAAGCCTTCTAGAAGCTTATGAAAAGATGGTTGAAGGCGGCGCCCACCCCTCTGACGCGATTTACCTCATCCCACAGGCCATGAAGATATATGCGGTGAGATCCTACAATGGCTTCAACCTCCTCTGGCCGCAGGGCTTCATAGCAACCCGGACGTGTAGCACATCCCAGTGGGAGGTTAGGAAGATAGCATATGAGGTTTGGAGACAGGTTGGCGAGAAAGCTCCATGGCTCGGCGAGCTGATGGGTGAGAAGTGTAGACACCTCGGGTACTGCCCTGAGAGGAAATGGTGTCCTATAATACTGAAGTATAGGAGCTATGACGACGAGGAGCATAAGAGGAGTTCTTGAGGATGGATAAAGATACGTCTTCACATTCGCCCAACTCTGATGGAATTATATACTGCTGCTCGGCTTATTGTTATGGGGTGTTGTAGGCTGCCGATACCGATAGGGGTTGTCTCGAGCGGCGCGAGCGAGTCGAGGGCCTCCGTGATACTCTATGAGGGAATGGAGAGGGTTGTCAAGAATGAGAGCCTCGTCGTTATAAGGAACAAGAACGGTGGAGATGTGCTGGCGATATGCAGGGGAGGAAGGGGTGTGAATGATAACGTTAGGACTGCCAGCTTCACGCCGGGCATAGCATATGCGAAGACAGGGAGGGCGCCGAGCAGCGTCAAGGAGTTTTACATATTCAACCTCGAGATAATCGGTATGATAGGCGAGAACGGGCTCGAGCAGAACAAGCTCATAATCGCGCCGACATCGCTTGTTGAGATGTATGTAGGTGAGGATGATCCGATGAAGTATCTTTGCAAGTCTGATCTGACGATAGGCCATTACTGGGCTGAGCCGAGGTGGAGGGTCCCCGTCCTCAAGCAGTACATCAACTATCATATAGGGATCTTTGGGGTAACTGGGTCCGGGAAAAGCTATCTCGCGAGATATGAAGTGATACCGCTTCTTAGGAAAGCCGGCTATAGCGTGATAATTATGGACTGGAAGGGGAGCGATTACGCGCCGTACTTTGAGAACACGATCCCCTTGGACCAGGTCAAGGTGGATAACGCGATTGTCCTGAGATACTTCAGCCAAATCACGAAGAACTTCGGTTATCTTGAGAGAGAGGAGAACCCCGTCTCGATGGCTGTTGAGCAGGCGCTTAGGAGGGTTGAGTGGAGGGGGAGGTCACCTGAGGAGGCGAGAAACCTGATCCTCCAGCATGCGAGGATGATCTTGGAGCAAAATGCTAGAGGAGTTAAGGCTGAGACTTTCCAACTCTGGATTGACAGGCTCAACTCATCATTCGAACTAATAACCGAGGAGGAAATTGAGCGCTTTCTCGGGACAATCGAGCCGTGGCAAATCCTGACTATGGCGAAGGAGAGGGGTACCGTCGTGATAGACATGAGCAAGGGTGAGAAAGAGCAGAAGCTCGCTGCATTCTATTCCATAGCAAGGTACTTGAAGAGGCTGATGGAGAACAAGCAGAGACTTGATGTAGCGCTTGTAATTGATGAGGGGCCACAGTATGCGCCATGGCAGCCCCGCGGCCTTGAAAGGGAGACAACAGACATAATAATAGAGCTCTGTGCCCTTGGAAGGAGCTATGGTCTTTCTATAGTGATCCTGTCGCAGGGCATGGCGGGCGAGATAGGTCTGAACGCCGCCGTCAGGAGAAACCTCAATACGCAGTTCATAGGGAGGATCCATCCACTCGACTTCGAAGAGGCGCAGAAGCTCGCTGCATCATATTACATCTCGCCCGAGAATCTACTAACACTGCCCGAGGGCCACTTCTACTTCCTCGGGAGAATGAATCCATCACCTACACCACTCCTAATAACCTTCCAAATAGATGAGAAGGATAAGACGAGTTGAAGCGGCGTGCTATCAGCGAAACGTATTTCTCTGCGACAATATCATCCCACCACGTGCTCACTGAGGATAAGATCAAGAGGTACGTTATTGAGCTTATCCGGGCTGCTGCATCTCATCTGCCTGAAGAGGTGAGGGAATCCCTGAGAAGGGCGTATGAGCTGGAGGATGATCCACTGGCGAGAAGGATGTTTGCAGCAATCCTAGAGAATGTCGAGCTAGCTGGCAGGCGTGGGAGGCCGATATGCCAAGACACAGGCGTCGTGATGTTTAGCGTGAGAGCTGGTGAAAGTTTTCCGCTGCTTGGAAGGCTCCCGGAGATCTTCAGGGCTGCCGTTGTGGAGGCTACTAGGGTGATCCCGCTTAGACCTAACGCGGTTGATATTGTTACGGGGAGGAATAGTGGTGATAACACGGGCGATTATATTCCATGGATAGACTGGGAGGTGGTCCCCGGGGAGGATTACGCTGAGATAACAGTCATGCTTAAGGGTGGCGGTAGCGAGGTGGCGGGCGGGGCTACGGCTCTGACCCCGAGCGCTGGCATAGAAGGTGTATCGAGATTCGTCTTGGAGGTTGTTAAGGAGGCTGGCCCGAGAGCATGCCCACCCCTGATAATCGGTGTTGGGATCAGTGGAACCCTTCACACCGCTATCTGCCTCGCCAAGAAGGCCCTTCTAAGACGTATGGGATCACGTAATCCGAGGCCGGAGCTGGCCTCCCTTGAGGAAAAGCTCCTTAACGCGGTGAACATGCTTGGCTGGGGCGTTCATGGTGTGGGCGGCAAGACAACGGCGCTGGACTTGAGGATAGAGGCCTCTCACAGGCATCCAGCATCCCTCGCCGTCGGAGTAATCTCGAGCTGCTGGGCATTCAGATACTCCACGATGAAGATCGGGAGCGACGGCGTCGAGTTCCTAACCCATCGCTCTCTGAATGGGGTTGAGGTGGGTTAAGAGGGATGGAGCATAGGCTTAGGACTCCCATTGGTGAGCAGGAGATTAGGAGGCTCAGGGTTGGAGACCTAGTACTCGTAGATGGTCTCGTGGTCACTTTGAGGGATGCTGGACATAAGAGGGCGATCGAATATCTTAGGAGCGGTAGGAGGTTGCCAATAGATCTCGAGGGCCTTGTTCTCTATCACATGGGCCCTGTCGTCCGGATGGATGAGAGGGGCTGGGAGATTGTTGCCGCTGGGCCGACCACAAGCGCAAGGCTGGAGGCATATGAGCCGGAGCTGATCGAGAGGACTGGCATTAGGCTTATTGTCGGCAAGGGTGGAATGGGCGCTAAGACCGCTGAGGCCTGCAGGAGATTTGGAGCCGCATATGCAATCTACCCGGGAGGTGCTGGAGCACTAGCAGCCGAGGCAATCGAAGGAATTGAAGTGGTTGAGTGGCTTGATCTTGGAATACCCGAAGCAATGTGGGTTCTTAGAGTAAGGAACTTCGGCCCACTAATGATCACGATAGACCCAACTGGAAGGAACTTCTACGAAGAGAAGAGGAGCGTTGTTGAGGAGAATATGAGGAAGGCGATGGATCTTATGGGACGACCTCCTCCCTACCCTGAGTAGGGAGGTTTGGGCTACATCCCCTCTTTTTGATGGTTTAGCCCTTGGCCGGGTCTCCGGCCATTACCCCCTCCCCTCCCGGGGCTTGGCATTATCGACGTCATTTGAGGTATTATTTTGGTGGTCATTAAAATGTTGCGTGCTGTAATGAGGTCTCAGCGTTGAGTAACCTCTTCCATCCCCGTATATCTTGAAATAACCCATTCCTTCTTCCCTTTTTCCTCCACTTTCGAGGAACCTTCCAAGAATAAGGGTTTCCTCATGGATATTCTCTGAGGTGGTTTGGTGTGGATGTTAGATGTAGTGAGAACATGATAATGATGATGCTTTTCGGCCTATTGGAGAGGGAGGAGGATAGGGAGGCGATGGATAGGATGATGGAGGAGGCTGTTAGGAGAGGTGGGGGTGGCCTCGGCCTCACCCAGCTCCGAGGGAGAGGAGCACACGGCCTACATAGAGATGCCGGGAACCTGGCTAAATATAAGGTTCCATGGCGGTGAGAAGAACTCGGAGCAGATATTCATAATACCGTTCAGGGATGGGGACGAGGTCAAGTATTTCGTGGTGAGGGGCGTGAGTGAGGGCGACAGGCGCGTAACAAGATGCGACATGGTCAGAATAATGAACTGGGATCAGCTAATCGAGTACCTCGGGGATGTATGGGGGGAGGTGTGGGACGCAATGCTATTCAAGCTGAAGGCCGCCGAGACGAGCACGCCATAAACATCATAACACCCCACTTTTATTTCCCATTTTCAGGATATCCTTCTAATAGGCGTATGGTTCGTTAGGGAGAACGTTTGACGTCGAACATATTATCGTTAATTGTCTCATGAGAAGCGGAACATCTCACACATGATCATCACATCATCAAGATTCTAATAGTGGTCTCAAGCGTTGTTAGGTGGGATCGAGATTGGGAAGTATTGAGCGGATGTTTGATCCCGAGACTGTGGCGGTAATCGGGGCGACCGATAGGGAAGGCTCGGTTGGCAGGGCGATAATGGAGAATCTACTCGAGTGGAGGAGTAATAGGGAGATCTTCCCGGTTAACCCGAATAGGGGGACTGTGCTCGGGCTGAAATGTTATCCGAGCATCAAGGATGTCCCGAAGCATGTTGACCTCGCGATAATAGCTGTTCCGGCGAAGCTGGTTCCAAAGGTTGTTGAGGAGTGTGGGGAGGCCGGTGTAGATGGTGTGGTGATAATATCCGCTGGCTTCAGGGAGGTTGGTGAGGAAGGGAGAAAGCTTGAGGAGGAAATAAAGCGAATACAGCAGAAGTATGGTATGAGGATTCTAGGGCCCAACTGCTTCGGGTTCATCAGGCCCCACATAGGCCTTAACGCCACATTCTTCAGGAAGATGCCCGAGCCCGGGCCAATAGCATTCATCTCGCAGAGCGGGGCTCTTGGCTCCGCGATCCTAGACTGGGCTCTCACACACCATATAGGATTCAGTATGTTCATCTCACTCGGCTCCATGCTTGACATAGACTTTGGAGACCTGATAGACTATCTCGGAGAGGATCCTGAAACACGTAGCATACTCATCTACATGGAGGGGATTGATGATATTAAGAGGGCTAGAAAGCTCATGAGCGCTATCAGGGGGTTCGCGAGGACAAAGCCCATACTGATATTGAAGCCGGGGAAGTATGAAGCAAGCGCGAGGGCCGCGAAATCTCATACCGGCGCGCTGGTCGGCAGCTTTGAGGTCTATGATGCCGCGTTCAAGAGGGTTGGCGCCATCCGGGTCGATGAGATAGAGGATCTATTCAACTGCGCTAGGGTCTTGGACTCCAGATATCTACCAGCCGGCCCGAGGCTCGCGATAATAACCAATGCGGGAGGACCTGGAGTGATCGCGGCGGACGCGGTTATAGATTATGGAGGGGAGATGGCGAGGCTCTCCGAGAAAACCATCAATGCGCTCGACATGATACTGCCGCCACACTGGAGCAGGGGGAACCCGATAGATATCATAGGAGATGCCGATGTCAAGAGATATGTCGAGACGCTCAAGGTTTGCCTAAACGATCCCGGGATCGATGGCATCGTCATAATATACACGCCGCAGGGGGCAGCTAAGCCCATTGAGCTCGCTGAAGCACTAATCGACGTGATCGCGGAGAAAAAGAAACCCGTCCTCACAGTCTGGATGGGTGGGAGCGACGAGGTCCGGGAGGCTAGGCAGCTATTCTCGAAGAATGATATACCCTGCTACTCGACGCCAGAGGACGCTGTGAGAACATACATGTACATGTACAAGTATAAGCGGAACCTAGACCTCTTATACGAGACGCCGAGGGAGGTCTCAGTCGATTTATCGCCGCCGATACATCATCTTAAGGTTCTGATCAGGAGAGCGAGAAGGGAAAAGAGGGATGTCCTGCTGATAGATGAGGCGGAGCGCTTCATGAAGGCTTACGGCATACCGACCCCGGAGGGTGGTCTCGCGAAGAGCGTCGGAGAGGCCATGTTGATAGCCTCTAAAATAGGATACCCGGTGGTGCTGAAGATAGTGTCCCCGGACATAATCCACAAGGTTGATGTTGGCGGCGTCATCATGGGGATAAAGAATGAGAATGAGCTTAGGGAGGGATTCAACAGGCTTATACAGAGGATTAGGGAGAAGATGCCTGAAGCGCGGATCGAGGGAGTCTATGTACAGAAGATGGTGACGAACGCGGACTACGAGCTTATCATCGGGTCGAAGAAGGATCCAATCTTCGGCTCCGTGATACTCTTTGGGGCAGGAGGATTCGGCGTCGAGCTATTCAAGGATTATGCGATTGGCCTCCCACCGCTCAATCAAGTCCTAGCAAGAAGGCTCATGGAGGAGACAAAGATTTACAAGTTCCTCGTGAAGGGGTATAGAAACAAGCCGCCCGTTGACATCGCGAGGCTCGAGGAGATCCTTGTGAGGTTCTCCAACATGCTGGTAGACTTCCCAGAGATTAAGGAGGTTGACATAAACCCACTCCTCGTCTCGGGGAGCGAGGCATGGGCCGTCGATGTAAGGATAGTGCTGGATCACGAGCTAGGGGATAGAGAGCCGGAGCAATACTCCAATCTCGTTATAATGCCGTATCCATCGAAGTATATCGTCCCCTATCGGCTGAAGGATGGGACGCAGGTGATTCTCAGACCTATTAGGCCGGAGGATGAGCCCATAGAGGCTGAGTTCATCGAGAACCTTTCGGAGGAGACCAAGAGGTTCAGATTCTTCTACGTAATCAAGGAGATAACGCATGACATGCTCGTGAGGTTCTGCAATATTGATTACGATCGCGAGATGGCCATAGTTGCCGAATACACTGATAGTAATGGAAGGAGAAGGATTGTTGGTGTCGGGAGGCTGATAATGGATCCATTCAGGAAGCGCGGCGAGTTTGCGGTCGTCGTTGCGGACGACTTCCAAGGAAGGGGCCTCGGCACGAAGCTTATAGACATGCTCATACAGGTGGCTATGGATAAGGGGCTTGAATCAATCTATGGCCTAGTAATGCCCGATAATATTAGAATGATAGAGCTCTGCAGGAAGCTTGGCTTCGAGTTAAGGCACACGCCTGAGGAGGTTATCGTCGAGCTGAACCTGAAGGGCGAGAGGATATCTGAGATACCCGAGCGGGAGATAATAGCCCGCTCGAAGAAGAAGACATTCCTCAAGGCTAGGCCGCCAGCTATAGAATCTCCTGAACATTGACCTGAGAAACCTTTATTCAGGGAGAGGGCGGCTTAAGCCCTTGGTGAGGCTAATTTGAGTGAGCCAGAGAGGGAGACAGCGTTCTCAAGGCTTCCTCCAAGGCTCCAAGAGCAGTTCTTTGAGCTCGCGGAGGAGGCGTGTAGGCGGGTCTCTAAGATTCTTAGAAGGGAGGATGAGGGGCTTGGTAGCCTCATGCGGAGCCTGAGATTTAGGAGGGCTCCACGTGATCTTCCACGCGCCCTCAGGATCGGGGTTGTTGATGGCTCTCATTCCCCGAAACTCAGCGAGAGGCTTGGCTTCAGAATCGGCGTCTACGCCGCGACATATATGGTCTTTGATGGCGACAGGATAATCACAGACGATGACAGGGAGTCCATGTGGTCTGGATACTTGATAGCCCCCCAGACGGGAAGCCCGCTATATACTAGGAAGATCCTAAGCCTCCTCGCCACGCTCATTGAGAGGAAGCTAGCGCTCCAATGCATAGAGAAATACGATGTTGATATAATGCTCATCGACGGCTCCTTCTATGGCTTCAGGACGAGATGCAGTGAGATAAAAGAAAAGAGGATCGAGGAGCTGGGGCTCGAGGGCCCAGACCTCGATAATATGAAGATTAGGACCGGCTGGGACTTGATCGACGAGGTCTATGAGCATACAATGAGGTTGAGGGAGAGCGGGAGAGCCGTTGCGGTGATAAAAAGAATTAGGACAGCGGCGATAGATGGATGGCTCCTCACAAGAACATGGTCCATTGACTCAATGCTAAATAGAAATGATAAGGCGATACTTAGGAGGCTTATGCGCCCCGGAGAATACTTCGACTACGCGGATCTACTGGGCGAAAACTTCTATTACCTGCATTACAGCAGCTTGAAGGGCTGGTTCCACGAAATAAAGAGAAAGATCAGTAGGGAAACTGATGAAGATAAGATTAGGATAGCGCTCGATTACGTTGAGAAGAAGCTTAAGCTCCAGATAGCGACTGACCTCTGCCCGAAAGATGCATGCGACGCTCTCAAGGAGGCGACCTTCAGGGAGGTATTATCCCCTAGGCGACTATACATCAGGCTATCCCCTTATGCCGCGCCGGCCTGCATAGAGCTGGGAAGCGGCATTGACCAAGACCTAGTCCTATCATATCTCCAAGCATCCGCAAACCCGGCGACTGGCCTACCATTCCCAATAGACCTCATAGATGAGATCATATCCTTTGACAGGGAACTCGCATCGGAATTCGCGGACGAGGTTGAGGCAAGGCTTCTCCTAAGTTCTGGCCTCGATGTTGATCACGTTTACGGAGAATTCGAGTCGATAAATCCCCAGAAGCCGGAGTAGCCGAGCCATGAAGATATGGATGGACATTCTGAGTCCGAAACAGCTTCTCCTATTCACGAGCTTGGCTGAAAGATTCAAAGAGCTTGGATACAGCATCCTCTTGACATCGCGGAGATATATACAGCTTGATGGACTGGTTGAGACGAGTTTCCGGGATTGGGGCATTATTAGGGTTGGGGAGTGGGGTGGCGGGAGCCTTGAGGGGAAGCTTAGGGCAAGCATAGAGAGGATGAGGTTGCTGCTGGATGTGGTTGTTGGCGAGAGGCCGGACTTATGCCTTTCGAGCGGCTCACCTGAGGCCGCTAGAATAGCATATGGCCTCGGGATTCCGCATATCCTAATATCAGATACGCCACATTCCCCGGTAAACAGGCTCACCGCCCCCCTCTCCAAGAAGATCTTAACCCCTTGGGTAATACCTATCCGAGAATGGGTTGAAGTAGGCGCGAGCAGGAACATGATAACACGTTATAGGGCGCTGGATCCATGCTTCTGGCTGAGAGGATTTAATCCGGATAGAAGTGTTCTCGGAAACTTGGAGGAAGGGCAATATGTCCTCTTCAGAATGCCCGAGACTCAGGCCGCCTATATGAAGGCTGGAGATCGCGAGTTCATAGAGCTCGCCGAAAAGATCAGCTGGATCATCGGTGACATGAAGCTCGTGGTGCTCTGTAGATATGTGGAGCAGGCCGAGCTCGCGAGGAGAATTCTGGGCGAGAAAGCGGTGGTAGTGGATAGGATGGTTCCGGGGGCATCGTTGATAGCATTCTCAGCGGCGTTCATTGGCGGTGGCGGCACAATGACACAAGAGGCCTCGCTGCTCGGGGTGCCAGCGCTTTCAATATACCCAGGAGACCTCCCGGCGGTCCTCAGGTTCCTCGAGAGAAGAAAGCTCCTCATACATCTTAGGGATCCAGGAGCTGTCATACAGATCATGACAAGTCTCTTCAAGAGGCTTGACGCCATCAGGGATTCTTGGAGAAGGAGGGCCCAGAATCTCTGGAGATCCTTGGAGGATCCATTTCACGTGGTCTTGAAGGAAGTGGAGTCCTAAGTTAACCTCCTCCTCAAGCTCTCAAACCTGCTAACGAAGACATCATATGCCTGCTTGATCTCCCCGCGGCACCTCTCAAGGGCCTCCTCAAGCCTACTCCTCGGCAAAGATCTCGAGAGATATGGGTAAACCTCGGCCCATGTCTTCTCTATGGCGCGCTGAATATCTTCCGCAGCCTTCGCGAGATCCCTCGCTAGCTCAGCGGCCTTAGGCTCCTCGCCGGCAACTCTCTCCACAATTCTTCTAATCTTCTCAACCTCCTCCCTGGCCTCCGCCCTAATATCTAGTAGGATTCTGCGAGCCGTGCCACGGTCATAGATCTTATCACTTGAGATTAAATCCATAAGCCTCTGATAAATCCCGGTGATGGAACTTGCTTCATCCATCAGGCTCTCGCTAGTCTTCTTCTCCACAATCCTCCCACGAGGCCTATACATGATCGTTATCGAGAATGCAACTATGCCTATGGTGGCTAGGATGAGGTAGGGCGTAACTTGGAAGAAGCTCATCCTCTGCTCATAGCCCAAGATGATCCTAAAGCCGCCGGCATTGATTGGATCAACATGATCAAAGCGGTAAGATAGGATCGTCTTCTCGGGATATTCCCTTCTCAGCTCAATTGGCTCTGGACTCCACGACCTGAGCTCCCCTCCCCTCAAGCGTATCTCAACATCATAGGTCCATACCGTGGTGTTTAATGGCATGGGCAGCGCGGTGATCAAGATTTCATTAGCTCCAAGTCTTATCAAGTTTGAGCCCTCGCCCACCTTGGCGGTGATTGTAAGGAGATCGGATCCACCTTGGCTGAGGGGCTGCCTAAGCCTTACCACGGCCTCACCAGCCTTGCCAACGCTGCTTGACAGCTTTCCAAGGGCATCTTCAGCTCCGATTAGCTCAAAGCCCTCGGGCAGCCTCAGCTTAACCTCACTCAGCTGAGAACCGCCGACAAGCCTCATCCTCAGCGATATGCTGGCCCTCCCCTCCGGAATCTCCACCAAGAGCTTCGTGGAGATAACATCAAGAATCCTAAGGCTATTGCTCGAGAACTTCACAGAGACCATTATGACATCTTCACGAGATAGGTCGAGATCTCGAATTACTCCAGAGATCATACCGGGTTTGGTCTGGTTTAGCCAGCCGGGCGAGATCTCAGTAATCGTTGCATCCGATGGAAGCCTAACTTCTACCGAGAAATCACTTCTCCCAAGATCTTCAACTCTAGGATAAGCAGGGATCTTCAGGGAGAACGCCTGATCCGCCGGGCTCCATGAGAGTAGATCACGGAATATTGTCAGGAGATGTATCTCTGTGCTCGATGTGCCATTTACAGTGATCCAGAAGAAGTCATTCTCGATCACGAGCTTTGGACTGGAATCTTCTCGGCATGCATAATTTACCAAGTTCTTGAGAAACTCCTTTGGGAACCCTATTTTCATGGTGTCGCCGGTTGAGGGCAGGACATCGTAAACATATACTAGCCCATTCTCGTTAACCTCGATTACCCTGCGTGGGGCTTGCTCGAGGGCTGAGGCTGGGGCTATTATCTGCAGGGACAATAGCATTATCGCAAGTGCCGCGAATAACGATAACCTACCCTGCCTCAAGATTTTTCGGGTCTAGGCTGCACGGCCTCATTATTTAAGGAATTCTGATCCACCCTGTTCTCCGGGACCTTGCTCTCCGACGGCTGAGCCTCCTTCTGCTCCATGCTCTTCTTGAACATGGCGATTAGCAGTTCTTCTCTAGTCTTTCCATAAGTCTCTATTCCAAGGCTTTTCGCCTTCTCGATGATATCCCTCTCAATATCTTGCTCATCCTTTTGAGCCGCCTTCTCGGCTTCGCTCTCAAACTCCTTAACTAGCTCCTGAACCGTTGAGGCGGCCTTCTCATACTCCCTCCTCGCCTCAGCCAGCGCCCGAGCAAGCCTCGGTATCGTCTGGGGCTCCCACAGTATAAGAAGAATTACTATGAGCGCTATGAAGAGCCACTCTATGCCCTCGATCATCCCCTGAACCCTGATAGTAGTCTGGGATACGAGAGATTTAGGGTTTTGTCCCGTCTAGTCTCGGCTCCTTGGAGAACATCCCATCAGAGTAAATTACCCCATCGGCCTTAACATTCCTTAGGTAGATCCTCGTGAGGGTGAAGATGGCGTCATGGGCCTCGCCGGAGTAGAATTTCAGCCCTTTAACACCTCTCTCTTCAAGCCTCCTATTCACCTCATGCCCTCTTAGATCTGATGGTAAAGCTCCCTTAGAGCCGACGATAAAGCTCCACATGCCCTCAAGGGACTTAACATATGAGGCGTAGATGCATGTCCGAGGGAAGACCGAGGCCATGGTCTTCTGGATCGAGGTGATTATCATATCCTTAACCAATAGAGGCGCAGCATGGGTAACAATTATCCCCTGATCCCTGAGCTTCCTGAATGCAAGCTCGTAAAACTCCTTAGTGTACAACTGGATTGCAAGGCTCTCCTCCGAGGGGTCCGTAACATCCATTACTATCACGTCATAGTATCCATCAGGCTGCTTGGACAGGTATTCTCTTCCCTCCTCGATCACGAGCCTTAGGCGGGGGTCTTCAAATCCCTTTCTGCCCCATGGAAGATATCTTTTCACAATCTCTATCAACTCTCCATCAAGGTCGACCATCTGTATCTCCTCGACATCCGCGTGTCTCTCGACTTCCCGCGCTGTTGCGCCCTCACCCCCACCCACTATCAGGACGCGCCTCGGCCTTGGATGGGCTATCATGGCGGGATGAACAAGAAGCTCATGATAGATGAATTCATCCTCCTCGGAGGATTGGAGAAATCCATCGAGGAGTAGGACCACGCCGAAATCCCTCGTCCTAAGTATGTCAACCCTTTGATACCGCGTCCTCCCCGAGTAAATTACCTCCTCGATGCCGTAGAGAGATGCCAGGCTTTCAGTTATCCACTCGAGGACAAACTTTGTCGAAGCAATTCTTACTATCATTTCGTTTCTTAGAGCTTCTCCATCCTTATAAGCCCTCGCACCATCTCCGTCACATTCACCTTCTCCGGCCTAAAGCTCCTCACAACATGCTCATAGGCCTTCCAAGGATCAGCCTTCTCACCACAGGTAAAGATATCTAAGGCAGCATAACCATACTCCGGCCAAGTATGTAGTGATATATGTGACTCGGCGAGCGCTATAATAACTGTGACCCCGCCCCAAGGCTCAAACCTCTTATGAAACTCGCCCAGATAGGTCGCGCCAGAAACCTCCACAGCCTCCCGTAATACTGCTATAGCCTTATCTAGGTCCGAGAGAAGGCCGGAATCGCATCCATACATCTCCGCTATAATATGCCGCCCCAAAACCTTCATCTCCCCCAATCAGACTCTCCCCTCCCTCCGAAGAGCCTATTTAAAAGACTATAAGACTATTTAAAAGCATTTCCCCCCACGCCGCCCTAGCGGATATGCGTGATCAAGGTATATCACATGGCTTAAATAAGCTGGTCTCCAGATGCCGGCGAAAATTTCCATAGAAAATGTGAGACTCTTCGGCGTCGCTAGCGATATCTCTAAGCTAATCCAAGGCCATGATGTTGAGGTTATCAAGGTCTACTTTGGCAGGGAAACCCCGATTGAGGAGATGTGTAAGAAGCTGGGGAACCCGGATATAATAATAGCTGGATCAATGATAACCTATAATGGGGAACTTTTCAGAAGACTCCCAAGGCTTAAAGCAGTTATAAGATGGGGTGTGGGCTACGACAACATTATCCTGGAGGATGCGACTAGAGAGGGTGTAATAGTGTCAAGGCTTCCACCATATTTGTTAAATGACGCAGTCGCGGAGCAGACAGTAGCCCTAATGCTCTCACTCTTGAGAAAGATCCCGCAGGCCCATGAGTTTGTTAAAAGAGGCGAGTGGAGGATAGACTCTGATTTCAATAAGTTTGAAGAGCTGATCGGAGAATCACTAGAGGACAAGGTGATAGGTTTTATAGGCCTTGGAGCTATAGGTTTTAGGGTCCTAGAGCTCATTAAACCATTCAGGCCGAGGCTAATCTTGGTCTATGACCCCTATGTATCACGCGACTTCATCAGGTTAAGTGGGGCCATCGCGGTCTCAAGCGTAGACGAGCTCCTCACATACTCGGACATAATAACTGTTCATGCTCCCTTAACCGCTGAGACGGAAAAATTATTGAACATTGAGCGTTTCAAAAGAATGAAAAAAGGGGTCTATATTATAAACACAGCGAGAGGAAAGATAATAGATACGGATGCCCTGCTCTGGGCCTTGGAAAACGGTATTGTGAAAGCCGCTGCGCTAGATGTATTTGACCCGGAGCCGATACCACCGGATCATCCAATCCTGAAGATGAAGAACGTAATATTGACTCCGCATATAGCATTTGCCGCAAGCAAAACCTGCAGGATGATGGATGAATATGCGATAGAGGAAGCCTTAAGGATCCTCAGAGGAGAGAAGCCTTTATGGATCTTGAATCCTGAGGTACTGGAAAGGGATAACCTCAGAGCAAAAATAAAGATTGATGGAGAATAATTTACTTCTTTTTCTTACCGTATTTTGATTTAGCCTCCTTGATGTAATTTAGACATTCTTCAACCTTCTTCCTCAGCCCATCATAATCCTTCGCATCTATCAGGTCCTTTCTCAGCAGCGCGCTTCCCATGTTCAAGGCGACAGCGCCCGCCTTAATCCACTCCTCAATTTCCTCCTTTACAGGATTTAATCCTCCAGATGGCATAAGCTTAAGCCATGGATAAGGTCCGAGCAGATTACTTATGAACTTCGGTGTTAGAACCTCCGCCGGGAATATCTTGAAGATGTCCGCACCATACTCTTCCGCCATAGTTATCTCGGTTGGTGTACTGCATCCAGGGACATATGGCACATGCCTCCTGTTACATAGCTTAGCGACTTCGGGGTTAAAGTTTGGGCCAACTATAAAGTCTGCTCCCAAATTTATGTAAAGCGCCGCAGTCGCCGGATCCAAGATCGTCCCCGCCCCAAGTATAAGATCTGGCCTCTCGCGATCCCTCCATTTTACGAGTTCCTCAAAGACTAGGAAGGCCCTCGGTCCTCTATTCGTGAACTCGAGAAGCTTTGAGCCGGCCTCTGCAACTGCTATAGCAACATTTTTGGCGACCTCGACATCTCCATGGTAGAAGATCGGGACGAGTCCAATGTTTATTACGCTTGAAATCACTTCATGCTTCTCGAATAACCCCATATACTATGCCTCCCCTAACTATGTTCAGTAAATCTCCATATTTTCCTCCAAATTAACCTTCGCATCATGATACTGCCTTAGGGGTCTTAGATAGCATGAACATAAAGCTAAAATCCGAGATCTGAAGAATATTTCTGCACTCGACATGAGCAGGCCAAAGATACTGGTTACGTCCAGATCATATGGCAGGTATTATCCAGATCAGTTGGAGAGGCTAAAGTCCGTGGGCGAGGTCGTGTTCTCCGAGACCGCACCGTTAAAGGAAGAGGATCTCCTAAAGATGATCAGCGAATATGACGCCATAGTGGCGGGTGTAGACGAGTATACTGCAAGAGTTTTAGATGCTGCTAAGAATTTAAAGATCCTAGCAAGATATGGTGTTGGAGTAGATAATGTAGATCTCGAGGCTGCTACGAGAAATGGCATAATAGTCACTTACACCCCTGGCGCAAATACTAATGCTGTCGCAGAGCACACTTTCGCACTAATAATGGCTCTTGTAAGAGATATTCCAAAGCTAAATGAAGCAGGTAAGCAGGGTCTCTGGGGTAAGGGAAGAGGCCTTGGCCGCGAGTTAAGGGGCAAGACTTTAGGGATAATAGGACTTGGGAGAATAGGGAGGACTGTTGCTGAGATAGCAAAAGGATTCGGCATGACCGTGATAGCTTACAGTCCTAGGGTTCCGAGGGAAGAGGCTGAGAAGCTCGGCATAAAGCTCGTCTCATTAGAGGAGCTCCTCTCAACCGCGGACATAGTATCTATTCACACCTCCATGTCCCCTGAGAAATATCACATGATCGGAGAAAGGGAATTGAGGATGATGAAGAAGACGGCATATCTTGTTAATACGGCGAGAGGCGAGCTCATAGACGAGGCCGCGCTTGTAAAAGCGTTGAAAGAGGGGTGGATAGCGGGAGCGGCGCTCGATGTGTTTGAGAAAGAGCCTCCTCCACCTGATAGCGAGCTCCTAAAGCTTGAGAACATCATAATAACCCCACATGCAGGAGCACATACTTGGGAAGCTGTAAAGAACATGGGAGACATGGTAACAGAGGATATAATTGCGGTCTTCAGAGGAGAGAGACCAAAGAATATAGCAAACCCTGAAGTGCTGGAAAGAAAAAACCTGAGAGCAAAAATAAAGTCATAACCACTAGTATATAACACTTGTAATGCGGGCCCGGGGCTCGAACCCGCCCCCCGAAGAGCCTATTTAAAAGGCATTTTTCCCTCACGCGCTAAAAATATTAAGCCTCCTAGAGATGTGTCAATGATATCCCCCAGGCTTCTCTATTAGAGAGCATAGGTTTAAAAAGAGGATTCCCAAAAACAGCTTCCCTTGAAAAATTGCGCACTTATAAACTCAGGTGAAGGTGATGCTCAACATCGACCTGATAACTGCTCTTATCATCTCCATAATCATTGTCTTAGTGCTTACTTTTAGGAAGGTCAATGTTGCTGCTGCGCTTGCTGTAGGCAGCCTCCTCTTCGGCCTTCTAGCGTTCGGCTCA
>Ga0080004_1136645_pt1 | contig 27446 bp, 26 predicted proteins | sample WasSprMetagenome_FD_69207 | JGI IMG/M metagenome (GOLD analysis project Ga0080004, IMG submission 69207) | Sulfidic aquatic microbial communities from Washburn Spring, Yellowstone National Park, USA - WS (SPADES assembly) (version 2) | ecosystem: Environmental > Aquatic > Thermal springs > Hot... | reverse complement strand
CTTTATCCTCTTACGCAGATACGCCGGGCGAACCACAAGCTTGACTCCATCCGTGTCGGCTGGGATTGCGAATGCAACAGCCCAGTCACCCTCCTCTTTGGTTAATGTACGGGTTGGAATGGCTATTATTTCATCTGCATAGGGGGCGATGGTGTTATGCGCTTTAGCTCCTCGGACGATGATGCCGTCATCACGTTTTTCTACAACACGTAGGTAGAGGTCTGGATCTTTTTGTTCATGAGGTCTTTTAATTCTATCTCCCTTAACGTCTGTCTGGGCGCAGTTCGCAACTATGTCGTTTTCCTGGAAATATTTTAGATAGTTGATGAAACGTTCATAGTAGTTGGTGTTATATTTCATATCTATGAGCTTTGTTGCGGTGGAAAGGGCGTTCATGGCGTCGATGCCCATGCAGCGTTGGATGCAACCACCAGTACGTTGACAGAGGAGGCGGGTCATCTCCTGTTTTTTCAGCAAGTCTTCTTTGCTTTGATGGATATGGCAGAAACGATTGATCCTTTCTCCTGTGATGTGGGATTTGGCAGTGCAGATGTCTTCGAAATCAGGGTTGTGCGCCATGTCAAATGTAACACTAATAACATTGATGCCTGGAAGTAGCCGTTCGTCTAGACGACTTACTTTTTCACCACCAATATACACATTTTTCTTCATCTTTTTCAATCTTTCAATATAATCTTCCTTCGTTTTAATAGTCATACTCTCCACCTTAGGTTTCTATTATATAAGATAACTATTTTAAGTTTTCCTAAAGATTATGAAAGCAATTATTAGGTTATTTTTCGGGCGCGCTATCATAGCCCGTAGGTTCTCTGGTTTGCAGGTGTGTAGCTCGGGCATCTTATTGCCCTTTTTTAAGCTTAACAGCTGATTTTGGCTTCCCGCTTCCCATTTATAAAAGTGCTGAAGTGCAAGTGAACGCGTAATTTCTTCTGTAGTGCGTAACGCTTGGGTGGAGTGGAGAGAAAAACATATAAATTTAGTTAATGTAAAAACTTATAAGGTGAAATGGATGAGTTACAAAACTATTTTGTATGAAGTGAAGGATGGAATTGCAAAGGTCACATTGAATCGACCAGAGGTGCTAAACGCGATTAACTCTCAACTGATAGCGGATTTGAATGCAGCCATGAAAAGTGCGGAAGATGATCCTAACGTTAGGGTTGTGATAATTACTGGTGCCGGAAGAGCCTTCTCTTCGGGTGCTGACATAAAAGAATTTTTGGCTCCTCCAACAATGGCTGATATGCAAGGTCAAATTGAGAGGCGTGAAAGGGAGTTCCGCTTTGATGAAACCTACACTAAGCCTATCATAGCCATGGTTCACGGTTATTGCTTAGGAGGCGGCTTCGAAATCGCCCAGCGGTGCGACATAATAATAGCTTCGGAGGACGCTCGATTTGGACAGCCAGAAATAAACGTGGTTGGCATACCGGGTGGTGGTGGAACCCAGCGGCTACCAAGGCTTATTCCAACCAAGAAAGCATTAGAAATTATCATGACAGGCGATATGATAGACGCAAAGGAAGCTGAGAGGCTTGGAATAGTGAACAAAGTGGTTCCGAGGGAGAAACTTGAGGAAACCGTGAATGAGGTAGCCCAGAAGCTTCTAAGTAAAAGTCCAGTTTTCCTACGTTTCGCTAAAGCAGCCGTCTACAGAGGTCTAGAAGTACCTTTAAAAGAGGGACTAGCATGGGAAAGCATGTTATTTGCAACCTGTTTCACTACAGAAGACCAGAAAGAGGCTAGTAGAGCTTTCGTAGAGCGGAGAAAGCCAATTTTTAAAGGAAAATAGCTAAAGAGACTTTTACCCAATCTCCATTCTTTTTATAAGGAAAAAAATTTGAGAGTTTAAAGGGGGATATGCCTACTGAGCGTTGTTTTGTCAGCCAGCACGTAACTCTGCAGGTGAAATGTACCCTTTCCCAGGATTCGACTGCATCACAACCTCGGGCGGATATAGTAACACCAGCAATCCATTTTTCTGCCATTGAGCAACTGGAGCCACAGGATTTATGGGATATACGAAATACGGATATCGTCCATATTTTTCGGCAACTTGGCGCATGCGCGGAGTGATTTCATTAAAAGGAGCTTCAACAATTACTTTAATCATGTCTTCTATGAAGCCCGCTGGAACAGGATATGTTTCATGGCTAGTGTGGTCTTTCGGATTTATCTTCATTAATCCCCTGACACCCTCAATTTCTATTTCCTCTGCCTTTCTGATTAATGCTTCTACGTCAAGTTTTCCAACAGCCTTCACGATTCCAGCAAAAAATAGTACGTCATCATATGCTCCCTCTGCAAGCCAATTGCTACCTGCATATCCGTATCTTTCATAAAAAGCTGTAATGTATTTTTTGGTTTTACCAACAACCTCGTAACTCGGATTCGGTGGAGCTCCAAAGTCTGAAGGCCACCAGCCTATCATTCCAAGGCAAGCACCACCCGTTGTTTCCCAGTATTTGGGTGACACCCCAGAGTGAAACATTGGAATGTCCTTTGCAGCGGACACAGCCCACTGTTTTGCCAACGTATAGAAGTCGCTATAAGCACTCATCGCAAAGTCTATGTATTCTGCTCCCGAAGCTGCTATTGCCTCGAATATGGGAAGAAAGTTTTTCTCACCCACAGCTATCTTTGATGTGTATACGACTTCAAAGCCTGCGTCCTTCAGATAATCTGGGTATGGACGATAGCCGTATGCTGGCCATCCTTCCCAATAAGGGACGTAGTCCACCAAGTCCTCCCCTATTATGGCAATTTTTTTGGCTCCCGCTAATCTCGCTAAAAGAGTATTCATTAGAACGGCCGACATAAGCCTATCAGGTCCACTTGTGTAGGGGTTTATCGTGAACTTGTACTTTTCATAATTCTTTCCGATATTCGTTGCGATAGGTTCGGCTGATGCTCCGGCATTGAACATTAAATGTGGATATTCAGGATAAAGCTCAGCTCCCGTTTCCATGCATGCGAGGGTTACAGTGCCGCCTTCCGCAACCACTACCATCGCTACACCGTCAGTAACCACCAATTTTTTATACGTTGCTGTAGCCGTCGGCACCTCTCCTTTGCTGTCCTCGACTATTAGCGTAATATTCCTTCCTAAGATGCCCCCGCCCCCATTAATTTCGTCGACTGCTAACTGGACTGCATGTATAGCAGATAGCCCCACAGGCCATCCTGCATTAGCTATAACACCTATCTTGATTGTCTCAGCTGTATATTGAGGCGTCATAGTCATGTAGTAGTATATTGCTGTTCCGACCGCGGCGATTACAATTACAACAGCCAAGATTATAGCTTGCATTCTTGTAATGGCTTTCCGACAACTTATCACATTAATCATTCCACTGCACCTTTCATGGATTAGTAATGCTGCAGTAATAAAAACTTTACTCTATTGAAACTAGCTTTTAGGCTTCCGAGCTGTTAATTATATTCAGAAGAGCTAATGTCAGTATTTGACGACGCTTCCTCTCTTGACTTTGGAGACTCAAGGAGTGGTAAAATTTATAAAAATGGGGGCTACTAGCGCGTATGGTTTTTGGAATTTTAGCCTCCTCTGAGCACTTTAACTGGTATAAAGTTATCTTGTGGGTTGGTGAGTGCTCTTATTTCCTCAGGATTTACAACCACAAACTTTCCGTCTTTCTGGAATTGACCCCAAGGTATGGTGTAGTATGGATAGCCGTATACTGGATTGTGATGTTCATCAAACTTCCACGTCCAAAACGCATTTTGCACCCTTACAGCTTCCAAAGCTTCAATTATTGCATCGACGTTTTTGACGCTCCCAACCTTCTCTATTGCAGCCTTTAGTACGTATGGCGTCTCATATGCGCCGGCTGTCGATGCTAGATACCCTACACCTTTTGCCCTTAACTTTTCTAAGAAGGTTTTAGTTTTGTTCGTAAATGGAATGTCGATTTCTGGATACATTGTAACCCAACCTAAACAAGCCCCATCAGTCATGTTCCAGAAGGTCCTGTAACTACATGCACCGCTTTGCGAAAGGATTGGCAAATTCTTTGCTGGCGATTCTGCCCACTGCTTGGCAAGGGTTACAGTATCAGTGTAACCGGTCACCCAATATATGACGTCCGCACCAGAGGCTGCAATCTGTTCAAAAATTGGTAGGAACATTTTTTCTCCAATAGCGTTCTTCGCGAAAAATACTACTGGAATCCCGTTGGCCTCGAGCAGATCTTTCAAAGGAGGCCACCCATACTGGGGTGCCCCGGTAATGTAGGGCTCTGTCCACGCTATATCCTCAATCACGAGGGCGAGTTTACCAGCTCCCATCTTCTTAAGCCCTGATACAAGGTCCCTAATATTGTCTGGTTCCCAAGTCATTCCGGTATGGGGGTATATTCTGAAAAGGAACTTGTACTTTTCCCACTGACTTGGAAGAACATCCATCGTAACTCCCTGAGCAGCTGTCCATAGGCAGAATTGTATATGAGGATATTCCGGATATAGCTTCACGGCTTCTTCCCTGCAAGCAGTTGTACCTTCAGTTCCTTCGGTGATCACCAACAAACACCCGTCTGTCATAACGAGTTTCCTATAAGCCGCCACAGCTAGTGGCACCTCTCGCTTCCAGTCCTCAACAACCAGCTCAACACGCCTTCCAAGAATCCCGCCCATAGCATTAATCTCCTCGACACCAATTTCCAAAGCAGCCTTCTCGCTGTCCCCGTAGGGAGTGCCAAATGCACATATTAACCCTATCTTTATCGTCTCCTTCTCCGCCGCAGGACCCGGCAGGCTTATATAGTAGTAGACGATCCCCCCAGAAACAGCCACAATAATGATGATCGCTAGGATGATAGCCTGCAACCGCGTTATTGCCCTTTTAGACAGCAAACTCTCAAAGAACCTCATTACAATTCCTCTTATACCTCTTTGAATCTTTACAGCACTTATATTAAAAGTTTTCTAAAAACAGAAAAAAGGGGACTCGGGTGGTAACCGATGTAGCTTTCTCAACGCCCGCCAGCACGCAACTCTGCAGGCGAAACATACCCCTTCCCAGGATTCGCCCTCTTTGCGACCTCAGGCGGATAGACCACTACTACATTATTTTCTCCCTGCCACTGAACTATCGGAGTGATAATATATGGATAACCGAACATAACTTGATGTTCAGGTTTAATCTTGTATATTCCTGTCGTGCCCTGAATCGTAACTTCCTCTAGAGCCTTAACCACAGCATCCATGTTTTTAAGACTCCCAACCTTTTCAACGGCAGCTTTGAATAAATAAACACCATCGTAAGCTGGATAGGCGGCATATGATGGAGCTATTTCATATTTCGCCGTAAGCTCTTGTACAAACGGCACAGTCTTCTCTGTTAACGGTACCGGAAATGCCGTGCTAAATGATAGCGTCCCGAGACATTTTCCCCCAGTCTGACCCCAAAAAGCTGGTTGTTGATTGTGCCCTCCCCACAACGTTACGGGTATATCTTTAGCCGGAGATTCTGCCCATTGCTTGGTAAAGGTTATAATATCTGAGTGGGTTGCCACGAACTCCATCCATTCTGCGCCAGAACGAGCCACTTCTTCAAATATCGGGAGGAACATTGTTTCTTTAGTCGAAGTTTCGGCATAATAAACGACCTTAATTCCATGTTTCTCGAATAATTCTTTATACGATGGTAATCCCACAGCAGGGTCTCCCTTCCTGTGTGGAATTGTCCATTCGGCATCTTCAAATATTAATGCGACCTTACTCGCAACAGGCTTTATAACTTGGGGAATATATCCTTCATATGTACCCCAATGGCACTCAGTTATATTCGGGAACAGATCATAGAAGAATTTGTATGCATCATAATTCTTCAAAACTTTTCTAGGAAGGTCTAAGGATGAAGCCCCACCAGCCATCATTATATGGGGGTATTCAGGATATAGTTCCTTACCAGCTTCTTGACATGCTAGAGTAACTTCACTTCCCTCACTAACCACAACCAAGGAAACCTTGTCAACCGTTACGAGTTTTTTGTAAGCTGCTACGGTCGTTGGGACTTCATGCTTACCATCCTCCATTATAAATTCAACGGGCCTACCTAAAATTCCTCCAGTTTTGTTGATTTCATCAACAGCAAGCTTTGTAGCATAAACACCAGAGGCGAATGTGGGATGACCCATCCACCCTAACGCACCTATCTTGACCGCCCCTAGCTCCGGCGAGGGTCTAGTCATGTACCAAATTCCAACTCCAGCTCCAACGATAGCAATAATGATAACACTAACTATCGCCCAAATCTTCGTTATAGCCCTTTTAGATGTCAGGATTTGTCTATGCATACTGACACATCCTTTGTATGTGTTTAGCTGACTTGTTTATTTGTCTTCTTTCTTGCGGTTCTCATAGTTTTCTCCGATAAGCTTAAATATTAGATATATATAAATATATATTATGCCAAGGAAACTCATTATATCAAAGGGAAAGCTTGTCCTCACGGAGGAGATTGAGGGCTTCATCCAGAAGAAGGTTACGCCTTTCGGAACTGGGGCTAAGGTTGACTGCCCTAAGGAGTTTCTTGGGCGGACGGTTTACATCGTGGTGTGCAAAGAATGACTTGTCCGGACTGTGAGGGGCTTAGGAAGCGTGTTGAGGAGCTTGAGATTGAAAACTCGTTGTTGAGGTTTGAGAACGCTGATTTGAAGCGTCGCCTAGCTTTTTACGAGAACGCCCATGTTGCGCCCTCGCAGCGCAGGTTTCCAGTTAGGAAGCATAGGGTTTGTGGGGGACCTCGGTTTCCTGGCAGGCCTAAGGGTTATGCTGGTAGGACTAGGGCTAGGCTTAAGCCTGACGTTGTTAAGGCTCCAGAGGTGAAGGAGAGGTGCGACCGCTGCGGTGCCCCACTTGGAGAGCCATGCTACGTTGACCACCACGTTGTTGAGGACATCTCAAACCCGAAGCCTAAGCAGGTTGTGGACTATCTTGAGTTTGTTTGGGAGTGCGACTCATGCGGCTCTAAAATAACTGCTAGGCATCCGGAATGTCCCCCTGAAGGGGTTTTCGGAAAGAACGTCTACGTTCAAACGACGCTTTTGAGGTATGAGGATAGGCTTCCAATAAGGAAGGTTAAGGCTGCGCTTGAAAGGCAGGGCTTAAACGTGACGCCATCCACAGTTCTTGAGATCCTATGGCGGACTGCAAAGTGGCTTAGACCAGAATACGACAACATCCTTGAGAGGGTTAGGGCCGCGGATGTTGTTTACACTGATGAGACCGGTTTGAAGGTTGATGGAAGACAGTTTTGGATTTGGGTTTTCACAACAAAGGCTGAAACACTATTCGCCGTTAGGAGGAGCAGGGGAAAGAAGGTTCTGAAGGAGGTTCTAGGCGAAGATTTCAAGGGCGTAATAGTATGCGACGGGTGGAAATCCTACCCAAACTATACAAGCAGAATCCAAAGGTGCTGGGCACACCTCCTAAGAGAAGCAAAATACCTGGCTGAGAAGGTTGATGAGGCTAAACCACTCTCAGAAGCCTTGCACACGCTCTATAATCGCCTAAACAATGATAGGCCTCCACCAGACGAGGCGATTGGGCTTGTTGAGGAGGCAAAGGCAACGATGAAAGCCATAGCGTCTAAGCCATACAAGAGTGCTGAAGTTAGAAAGTTCGCAGCCAAAATGCTAAACGGCTTAGACCACTGGTTCACATTCCTCACAACCCCAGGAGTCGAGCCAACAAACAACAGGGCCGAAAGAGCCCTAAGAGAACATGTGGTCCAGAGGAAAATAATTGGGACGCTTAGAAACGGGAAGGGAACATTCATACATGAAACAATCACAACAGTTCTGGCAACATGGAAACAGCAGGGACAAAACCCAACAGAAACGCTACCAAAAACAATAACACTCAAATGGCAAAACAGCTAAACACATACAGAGGAATCTGTTTTTATGCGCATCTTTTCCATTTCAGCTTTCTCCAATCTATAGTTAAGAGGTTGCGGCGCGTTCACTCTTTTGTTATCTCTTTTAGCTAAGTCTAACTGAGACTAAAAGAAAAGGCGGGGAAAACGAGCTTAACTTGCTATTCGCGATGGTTCTGCTTTATAAAATAGCATTTATTTAGGATATGATTTATTAGTTGGATGGCGGTTTGGCTTGTTGCTCTGCTAGGGAGATGCCCTTTATGTCTATTCGTCAACCCATTGTATGCGTTCTCGGCCATGTGGATACTGGCAAGACTCTTCTTTTAGACAAAATCCGCAAAACAAGTGTTCAGGCGCGCGAGGCTGGAGGCATCACGCAGCACATTGGCGCCAGCTTTTTCCCCGTTGAAACTCTAAAGCAGATGGTTGGTCCGCTGCTTTCAGCCATGAAAGGAGAAATTGAAATTCCTGGGTTGCTTGTTGTTGACACTCCTGGACATGAGGCTTTCACTAATCTCCGCAAGCGTGGCGGCAGCGTTGCCGACATAGCCATCCTCGTTATTGACGTGTTGAGGGGATTTGAGGCTCAAACCTACGAGTGTATCGATATTTTAAAGGCGCGTAAGACCCCCTTTTTGGTAGCTGCAAACAAGATAGACCGAATTCCCGGGTGGAAGTCTTACCCGGACACGCCTTTTTTGAAGACTTATCAACTTCAAGACAAATATGTCCAGGAAGATTTGGATAACCGCCTCTATGAGATTATTGGCACTTTTTCCCGTTTAGGCTTTAGAGCTGACCGTTTTGACCGCATAAAAGATTTCACGCGAACCGTGGCTATTGTGCCCACAAGCGCCAAAACAGGCGAAGGCATAACAGAGCTTTTAGCCGTTCTTGTAGGTTTAGCGCAGCAGTATTTAAAGAAGCGTTTGCAGACCACTGCTGGACCTGCTAAGGGCACTGTTTTAGAAGTCCGAGAGGAGCCCGGTTTGGGTTTGACGCTTAACACCATAATTTATGATGGGACTCTGCGGAAAGACGACTTGATTGTTGTGGGCGGCAAGGAAAAGCCCATCCTTACGCGTGTGAGGGCCATCTTGGTTCCTAAGCCCTTAGACGAGATTAGGGATCCCCGTGACAAGTTCTCTTCTGTTGAGGCTGTTTCTGCCGCGGCTGGAGTAAAAATTGTTGCGCCTGAACTTGAGGGGGCTTTGGCTGGGGCGCCGCTTTACGCTGTTCCAGCTGATGAGTCGCCTGACAAGTATGTGGAGCTTGTAATGGAAGAGATTGAGCGCATCCGCATAGCTACAGATGTGAATGGAGTTGTTTTAAAAGCGGATACGCTGGGCTCGTTGGAGGCTATTGCTGAAAACCTAAAACGTAACAATGTGCCTGTGCGGCTAGCGGATGTGGGTGACGTTTCAAAGCGGGATGTGACTGAGGCGGCTGTTGTCAAGGAGCATGAACCGTTATACGGAGTTATTTTATCTTTTAACGTTAAAATTCTGCCAGACGCTGAAGAAGAAGCACAAAATAAAGGAGTTCAAATTTTTAAAGAGAAAATAATTTACCATTTAATAGAAAATTATCTTTCATGGCTTAAAGCTCAGCGAGAAGCCAAGATTGAGCAGGAATTCGCTTTTCTAGTTAAACCAGCAAAGATTCGCATATTGGAAGGCTATGTTTTCAGAAGAGCCAAACCCGCCATAGTAGGCGTAGAAGTCCTTGCTGGGAAAATAAAGCCTAAACTCGCCTTAGTAAGGGCTGAGGACGGCGAAGAAATCGGCGAAATACAGCAAATCCAAGATAAAGGACAAGCTATATCAGAGGCTAAACAGGGAATGCAGGTGGCCGTAAGCCTAGACAAGCCCATGGTTGGAAGACACATATTCGAGAAAGACGTGCTCTACGTGAAAGTGCCAGAACCCCACGCACAAGCCTTACTAAAAAACTTCATGGATAAACTCACTCCAGAAGAACAGGAAACCCTAAACGAATATGTTAACCTAATGCGGAAGAAAATCCCCTTCTGGGCAGTTTAATATTTAGGATTTTTACATGAAATTTATTCGTTATTTTTTAATGCGAGTTCAAGCATTATGCCGTTATCTTTAAAGCCGTATTTTCGATAGAATTTGGCCGCATCTTCATAGGTTGTGTCGACATGCATTTCAATAACTCCTCTTTTGGCTGCTTGTTTGATTGCCTCATCTAACAATTTTTTGCCGATTTGCTTACCTCGGTATTCTTCGCGGACATATAAGAGAAGCACATGGGTATTAATTCCTCCATGTAATATGTCACGATAGAAAAGTAGATGTAAAACCCCTATGATATGGCCTTCAACCTCAGCTACTAGAACAAGGTGATCCCTGTCCAGCAAAACATCAAAGAATGTTTTTGCTCTTTCGATGTTCCATTTCAACCATTCGACTATAATGTCGTTAATTGCTTTAAAATCCGCCTTATTTTCTTGGCGAATTTTAGCCTCTAACATAAATCAAAATAAGGGCTTAGCTCTTTAAAAGAATATCATTATGCAGCCTTGCTTGCAGTAAAATTATAGGAGGATTTCAGATATGGGTAGGCTTAAGCATATAGGTATTGTCGCTGTTAGCTCTCCTGGAGCAGCTTTATGCTATCAGACTATATGCACTGAAAGTGAGAAATTTCTTGGGGAACGGTACGCCCATCCCGAGGTTAGCATGCATGCTTTTTCCTTCAGCAGTTACATGAAGCGTATAGAAAGCGGTGACTGGGATGGCGTTGCCGAGCTTATGTTGACTTCGGCTAAAAAGCTTGCAAAAGCTGGCGCACACTTTGTTATTTGTCCCGACAACACTGTTCACATATCGTTCGACAAGGTTGTCGATAAATCGCCTGTGCCGTGGCTTCACATAGCTGAGGAGGTTGCCAGAGAGGCTAAAAGATGCGGTTTCGGAAAATTAGCCATTCTGGGGACACGTTTTCTAATGGAGTCGGAGGTTTACCCGTCAAAACTTAGGCTTTATGGAATAAGGTGGGTTGTCCCAGAAGCTAAACAACGCAAGGTTGTCAACGAGATAATATTCAGCGAACTTGTTTATGGCGTTATCAAGCCTAACTCCAGAGAAAAACTGGTCAGCATAGTAAAGGATATGGCTCAAATGGAAGGTTGCGATGCTGTAATTTTAGGATGCACCGAATTGCCGCTAATACTAGATAGCGAAAATTCTCCAATACCAGTACTGGATTCAACACGCATCTTGGCAAGAGCCGCCATCAAAAAGGCTGTAGAGTAGAACTATTATGCTATGAGGGCAAGGCTATGTTTCATTTGCGGGCTTCTCAAAAGTTGTTGTTCAGAAAACACTTATAAACAATAACACAACTTCTCCAAAAAGCCTTTCAACACAATGTGACCCCTTTTTGTCTGACAACTTTAAAACCAATCTTAGTTAAAACTCTAATAAATTTCGTGTATGATAAATCTTAAGTTTCACTTAAATCACAGGTTATTTGTATAAAACCGAATTGATTTACAAGTTTAACCGTGAAAATTTTACGGCTCCGAAAATATTGCTACATGTTGGTTGCTGATGAGTAAATAATCTCTAGATTTCGTTATCTATGATAGTAGGTGTATGTTTCCTATGCGAACGTTTTTTAGGTGTTTTTGGGCTGCTTTTTGGCATTCCAATGCTTGTTGTCGGCTTGTAGTTGGCAAATCATCCATCACATAGCATGGATAAAACGCTAATAGCGTGTAGGGGATTTCTGGGCTTATTTGGCTTATGAACTGGGCTATGTTTTCCACTTCTTCCGTATCCACGTAGCCTGGCACAAGAAGCGTGCTCGCCGTCAACACTGGCAGTTCTCGGCGCTTCTCATAATATTTTTCTCCCATCCTACGGAAACTTTCAAGAGTTGGCCTATTTGAGACTCCGCATAAAGCGACGTTTAGCGTTTCGTTCCAAGCCTTCAAATCGAATTTTATGTTTCCTCCACTTTCAAGGGCGTATTCTGCAGCTTTTTCCGCCAACCGCGGATTCATGTAGCCATTAGTCTCCCAGCATACGCGGAGAATACGGTTTTCCGCCTTTGCCTTTTCTAGGGCTATGCGGCTTGCCTCAAGCGAGTGGGGCATTTGCGGTGAGGGGTCACCTCCAAAAAAGCATATGCATGAAACCCGCTTGTCTGATGCCTTCTCAGCTAAGGCTTCAGCGCTGATTACTGGTTTGTGTTTGGCTGATAGGTTGCGGTAATGCCAGTTCTGGCAGAAAAGACAGTCGTAGCTGCACGCGCCATAAAAAACCGCCAAATTATAATAGCCATATTCCGCTTCGGGCTTGTAAGCGTATTTTGGGTAGCCGCTTCCAGTGCAGCCAGGACAAAACCACCAGCTTACGCAGTTGGTTGGCAAACCATCATAATACCATTCTAAAACGCCATGCTCTGCTGCGCCGCCGAAACGAACCAAACGCCCATCCACATTCCAGACAAGTCCACAGAAACCGCTTTTTCCCAAGCCTATAACGCAGTTGTTGGCGCAAACACCGCAAGGTATTCCATTAGCGTTTTTAGGCGGTTCAGCTGGCAAGCCATAAACCATCCGACTTTTCGCATGCGCTTCTCGCGTGATTGCAAGGGCTTCACTGGGCTTTTCTCTTATGCATTTTAGGCAGACGCCTAGGCTTTCAGAGATTAAAGGCGACTTTTCACTGCAGACCAGACATTTTCCCATAACAAACTCAAAATAAGAAAAGCATTTTCAAGCCTAAAAACATATAGAGAACAGGCTTCTATCGGCTTTTTCCAAACCAAAACGGCAACGAATTTTTTAGCCTCCGCCCACAGGCGGTAAAATCGCCAAAACATCCCCTTCAGCCAGTTCTGTTTTCAACCCCTTAAGGGTTGAGGCGCTTCGCCCGTTTATGAGAAACTGGAGAAAACCCTTAACCTCACCTGTTCTACCATCATAAACATACTCCGTGAAACCTTTTCCATAACGTTCAGCAAGCTTCTCAAGCACTTTCTCCACAGTTACCGCTTCGCCTTGGGAAAACTCCAAAGCTTCTTCCCGCTTTCCAGTAACTTCCCTCAAAGTCGTGAAGAAACGCACCGAAACCTTCAAGGCGCAACTCACCACCAACAATTAAAGCGCAAGCCAAAATTTAAACAGTTATGCAGCCGCAGCCGCGAAAACATTTTAAACATAAAGCCTTTTAATGCGAAAGCGCAACTCTAAAAGTGGTGCATGTTGGATCCACTAACGCTTTTGGCTATCGCCTTCGGACTTGCCATGGACGTCTTCAGCGTTTCTGTTGCTTCTGGAATCACAGGTAGGGGCAACAGTAAAACTGAAGCATTTAAAATGGCTTTCTCCTTCGGAGCATTCCAAGCCTTTATGCCTATGCTAGGCTGGCTTGCCGGCGTAAAAATGTTAGATTTCATATCTGGAGTTGACCACTGGCTTGCTTTTGCGCTTCTGTTTATGGTTGGATGCAAAATGATTTACGAATCCACAAAGCCGGAAACCCATAGAAAAGAAAGAACTCTAAGCTTTTTTGCTCTTTTGATTCTTTCAATTGCCACAAGCATTGACGCCTTGGCAGTAGGCCTAAGCTTCGCCATTCTAAAAGTCTCCATAATCAATCCCATAATAGTCATAGGCACAGTAACGTTTACACTGTCACTTATAGGCGCCACACTCGGCGGCAGAATCAAAAGCCTTTCACCAAACCAAATAGAAATCGTCGGCGGTGCCATTCTTATCGGCATCGGCTTTAAAATACTCATAGAACATCTAACCTAAGGCATCATACAAGTATGCAAGGAAAACTTCCGCCGACCGCCCAGAACACTGACAGCATATTCCACGCATTTTTTCAACTCTAACCTGCGCAAACGCGTTGCTTGCCATTTTGGCAATATCCTCCGGCTTAAAACCAAGATGAACGTCATCCATCTCAGTTTTAAACTCTTCAAAACAATGCTCGCACAAGTCAACAACAACGGCTTTTCCATCCTCCTTAAGAACCTTTCTTATGCTTTTGAAAACTTTCTCTGGCTTGACACTGTGATGAAGCATCAATGTGGAAAAAACCGCATCAAATTCGTCAGGAATATCAAAATACCTTCTGGCCTCTTTGATGCTGTCTTCAAGGTTTTCAGCTAAGCCAATAAAAGGTTGCACATCAGCGCCTTTCTTCACCAAAGAAAGCAGCATCGCAGGAGTCATGTCCATGGCATAAAAGGAAACCTTTGGAAGCCTACTGCGCACTTTTTCAGCTATCTTTACAGTGAAAAATCCTGAACCAGCACCCACATCAAGCACCTTTGCATCTGCCGGAAGCATTGGAGAAGCAAACAAAAGCTCAACTATTCTGTCCACTATTCTGTTTATTCCTTCATCCCAAAATAGTTGATTAGAATTCTGTCTCTCTGCTCAGCTTCTTTCACAGTGAAATGCTCAACTTCCCTCGCAAGAAATTCAGATTCATACAAGCTCAACTTCTCAAAAAGCATGTTAAGATCTAAATTTTTCAAATACTCTTCAAAACTATTTTGTATTTTAGCCACTAAACCCCGCCTTGCCCATAATTTACATTTTCCCGTTCTTAAAAGTTTCACCTTTAAACGCGAAGGTAAAAGAAAAGGCCAATGAACTATACCAATAACTGTTTTAAAACAAGGCTTTAACCATGATTTATCCTAGCCTCTTAGAAAAAGTTTATATTTTACCGCATTTTTGCTTATCCAAATTGGCAATATTCTAATCAACCGGAGGTAAATGGTATGGCTTACTTAACAACAACGGCTTCGGGTCAACCCGTCCTAATCCTAAAGGAAGGAACAACACGAAGCCGCGGAAGGGAAGCTCAAAGAAACAACATAGCTGCTGCCAGAATAATAGGCGAAGTCTTAAAGACAACTCTTGGTCCCCGCGGAATGGATAAGATGCTTATTGACAGCCTAGGCGACATAACAATAACAAATGATGGTGCTGCAATCCTAGACGAAATAGAGGTGGAGCATCCGGCAGCGAAAATGATGGTTGAAGTGGCAAAAACCCAGGACGACATGGTTGGCGACGGAACAACCACCGCCGTGGTTTTAGCAGGAGAACTTTTGAAAAAGGCTGAGGAACTTTTAGACCAAAATATTCATCCAACAGTAATTGTAAGTGGCTACCGCAAGGCAGCGCAAAAAGCCGTAGAAGTCATAAACAAAATTGCAAAGCCCGTGGACATTGAAGACCGAGAAACCCTTCGTAAAGTAGCTTTAACATCCATGGCAAGCAAGGCCGTTGGAACAGCAAGAGAACATTTAGCCGAAATAGCCATAGACGCCGTTAAACAGATTGTCGAGCAGAGAGGCGAAAGAAGAGTTGCGGACATAGACAACATCCAAATTATAAAGAAGACTGGAAAAGGGCTTCTTGAATCTCAACTGGTGAAAGGCGTAATAATTGACAAAGAAGTCGTCCACAGCGGCATGCCTAAAAAAGTTGAAAATGCAAAAATTGCGCTGTTGGACTGCCCCTTAGAAATAGAGAAAACCGAGTTCAGCGCCGAAATAAGAATCCGCGACCCAACCCAAATGAAAGCCTTCCTAGACCAAGAAACTCAAATGCTAAAAGAAATGGTTGAAAAAATAAAAGCCGCAGGCGCCAATGTTGTCTTCTGTCAAAAAGGCATAGACGATATGGCCCAGCACTTCTTGGCGAAAGAAGGAATACTTGCAGCTAGAAGAATAAAGCAATCGGACATGGAGAAACTTGCAAGAGCAACAGGAGGCCGAATAGTCACAGACCTTGACGACCTAACACCCCAAGACTTGGGCAAGGCAGGCCTAGTTGAAGAACGCAAAATAGGCGAGGACAAAATGATCTTCGTTGAAGAGTGCACAAACCCGCGGTCAGTCGCCATCCTCATACGGGCTGGACTGGAAAGAATGGTTGACGAAGCGGAAAGAGCTATGACAGACGCCCTATCCGTAGTCTCAGACGTGATAGAAAACAGCAAAATTGTAGCAGGCGGCGGCGCAGTAGAAGTCGAAGTAGCCAAAGAACTCCGCGACTACGCAACAAAGGTTGGCGGCCGTGAACAACTCGCCATAGAAGCCTTCGCCGACTCCATAGAGATAGTTCCAAGAACTCTTGCAGAAAACGCGGGATTAGAACCCATAGACATAATAGTTGAACTTAGAGCAGCTCATGAAAAGACAGACAGCTATTACATGGGCGTAAACGTTTTCACCGGAAAAGTCGAAGACATGTATAATACTGGCGTAGTTGAGCCTGTAATCGTAAAAGAACAAGCAGTGAAGTCAGCCGCAGAATCAGCATCAATGATACTCCGCATAGACGACGTGATCGCCGCAACAAAGCCGAAAGAAGAAAAAGCGAAAACTCCAAGCGAAACTGAAAGCGAAGAATACTAAACTCCCACCCTAATTTTTCTAACCCTCTTCCAAGTTTATTTTTAAAATTCACCTACGTAAAAGCCTTTAAACTCGCTGCAACACAACTACATTGTAGAATTGAGGCTCCGGTAGTATAGTCCGGCCAAGTATAGCGGCCTCTCGAGCCGCGGACCCGGGTTCAAATCCCGGCCGGAGCACCATTGTTTAGACAAAATTCTGAGTATTTTCAATTTTTAAAAAATTGGAGTTTCCAATTTCGCACATGTAATCATAGCTGGCTTTTTTGCTTTTAGGCGCGTATGCAAGCGTACATTTTAACGAAACTCTTAAGGAGATAATGGTTATTCTCTCCTTTCGACGACTATTTTGCAGTTTGTGGCTAGGGCGGCTATCACTCCTAGGGCGGCAAGCCAAGGAGCTAGCACAACGCCTATAACTCCTACAGTTGCAGGTATTTCAAGCATAGTTTTACCTTGATCATCTTTAACAATTATTCTAGTCACGTTTCCCTCATGAAGCAACTCCTTAACCTTTTCAATAAGATTGTTGGCTGAAACAGCGAATTCTTCTTTAACAATTTTAGCCGCTGGTGCACCGCAAGCATAGCATAATTTATCGCCTTCTTCCAATTTTGCTCCACATTTTGAGCAATAGGGCAAACTTTTCACCTTTTAGAACAGAATTCACGGTAGGCTTAAAAGCATTGTGAAGCTTGCGATTTTAACGCGAGCATTAAAAACAGAAAATGGTGTCTTTTAGACAATAATATTTATTAAGTATTGCGATAAAAGGCAATGATGACAACCTTCAACAAATAACTGCCCCCAAGGTTTGAATCTTAAATGAAGAGAACTCTTCGTAAACAGAAATCCATGTACGCTCTTAGTTTAATATTTTGCCCAGTAGGAATAGTTTCGCTTTTAAGCACCATATGGAAAACGTATCCTCAACTTGCTTCAAGTAAAGACCCTTTTTCAACTTTTTTATCACTTCTTTGGACAGAAAAAATAACTCTCATTTCAGGACTTGAATTTAAACTCGTATACCTTGTTATTCTAGGAGACGTAATGCTCGTTTCAGGAGTGATTTTATGGCTCTTGAGCAGACAATGGGTGCTCCTTCCTGGAAAAACCGTATGGTTTCAATGTCCCTTCTGCAAAAAGAAGTGGAAGTCCACTGGAGACAAAGCCCTCGTCCATTGTCCATATTGCCGTCAACTAGTTCACCCAAAAATAACTGAAAAATAAGCTTGTTCTCCAAATAAGCTAACCAGCATGCAATAAGAAGCTAAACGCGCTTTAGAGTATTTAAATCAAACCATATTTTCAGCTGAGGCCCACAGAAATTTTTAAACATATGCCTTTATTCTATCACATTCCTATTAATGTTCCAAGCGGGCAATCTATATGAACAATAACTGCCAGAATACACATGTTTGTGCTCCTAGGAACGTTTTCTTTAACCTTAGCATTTTCCAATTCCTAACTTTTCTTCGAAGGGGCATATTCTATACTTTTATGATAAACTATCTTTACATGTTGATGCATACGGTTACTTCTACAGCTGCCCTTGGGACGCTTAACATGTTGGCTTCTGCTCTGGGACAGAACCTGCTTTGGGGTAGAATAAGCGACCGTTATAAGCTGAGAACAAAGTTGATAGTGGTAGGTGAAACGATTGCCAGCTTCGCCTACATAATAGTGTTTCTAATACACAAATCCTTAATTGACATGGGGAATGCTTTCACCGCAGGCTTAACAATAATTTTCGGGTTATCCACTCTCGAGTTCTTTTGGTCAATGTCAGATGTTGGATGGGCGGCGCTACTTACAGATTTGACAACTCCAGAAAAACGCGGCAGAATTGTGGGCATATTAAACTTTATCGCCTCTTTAGGGAGAATGGTTGGAATAATCTTTGCAGGTTACCTTTACAGTGGCGGCGAAGGCTTCAAAAACGGAACAATCTTCTTCATAGTCGCAACTTTGCTTTTAATTGGAGCGGCCATAATGACTTTCACAGCGAGACAAGTGAAAGAGAAACCAGCAGCTCAAGGACAAAACCCAATGAGAAGGGAAGCGAAACGCGTACACGATGGCGGCAGCACAAATGAAAAGACCTATCATTGGCTTCTATTATCCCTCATCATAATAGTTTTAGGGGCATCATCAATTAACCAAGTATTTCTACTTTTTATAAAACTGCCCGAAGGATTAAATGCAAGCGATCCGGAAATGAGTCTGATCCTAAGCACTTGGACGATGGGTGGAATGCTGGCCAGCTTAGCATCTGGGGGGCTTACAGATAAAATTGGAAGGACAAAAACCATGCTTTTAAGCTTGTTTCTGGCAATAGCCACCCCCATAATGTATAGTGGCGCTCACGATGTTCTCGTGATGGCTTTTGCATATGGATTAAACGGCGTATCTTTCTGGGCTATTCAGACGGTCGGTTTCACCTTTGCCAGCGACATAATTCCGGAACATAAAAGAGGGCTATTATTCAGCCGGTACAACACCGTTATGGCTTTAAGCTGGGGACCAGCAGGGTTGCTTATTGGCGGACCACTTGCAGATACACAAACTTCAAGACTCGGCTTATCAGATTATGTGGCATACGTAAACACTTTCTATGCTTCAGCAATTATAGTTGCAATAGGAACAATACTTTTTGCCCTAAAATTTTCAAGATTTAAAATCTAAAGTAATGCTCACATGTCTGCGTGTAAAATTAAAACTTACGCCCACGATATTCTATCCATTATTTTGGTAAAGTTTTTAAGCGGCGCCAGTAGGCTAGTAAATTACTTTTTGGAGGCATACAATGGATTGGGCAGTTCAAGTCAAAAACCTAGTTAAGGTGTACGATGGGAAAGTAAGGGCTTTGGACAGCGTAGATTTGAGCGTTGAAGCCGGAAAGGCTTTTGCGTTGTTGGGTCCTAACGGGGCTGGAAAGACTACGCTTATTAGGATTTTGACGACGCAGATTAAACCTACATCCGGAGAGGCTTACGTTTTCGGTTTAAACGTGAGTCGTGAAGGAGGCAAGGTTCGGAGGCTAATCAGTTATGTCCCGCAAGAAGTGAGCGTATGGACTGATATCAGCGGCTATGAGAATCTTCTGATATACGCAAAAATTTTTGGTGTTCCTAGTTCAGAACTGAAAAAGGTGATAGATGAGGTGTTGGAACATATGGGTTTAGCGTCTGTGAAAGATGAGCTTGTAAACACCTATTCTGGTGGGATGGTAAGAAGACTTGAAATAGCGTGTGCCATGCTTATAAAGCCAAAAATAATGTTTTTAGACGAGCCAACCATTGGTTTAGACCCTGCGGCAAGAAAAGTGGTTTGGGAAAGACTTAGCATTTTCAAAAAGGAGTACGGCGTAACCATATTCTTCAATACGCATTATATGGATGAAGCCGACTTATATGCGGATGACATAGCTATAATAAATCTTGGAAAAATAGTGGCGAGAGGAACAAGCGAAGAGCTTAAACATTCTTTAGGAGGCGAAGTCGTGTCCTTCAATTTAGGAGAAGCTACGCCGAAGCTTGAGTTGACGGAGGAAATACGAAAACTAGGTTTTGTAAGAGATGTGTTTATGGAAAATTCAGACATAAATGTGCTTGTCGAAAATGCTGAGGTTGCTTTGCCCCATCTTATGGGGCTTCTAAAAAATGAAGGTGTGAACGTGGGTAAAGTTTCCATAACCAAGCCAACTTTGGATGACGTTTTCTTGAAATACGCTGGAACAAGACTTGAAGAGAAAGGAAGGATTAGCGATGTTACGCATATGCGTTACCTGATTAAGAAGGGATAAGCTATGATAGAAGCATTGAAAAACGTGCTGGTTATGATTGAGCTGGAACTGAGAAGACTGCGCCATGACAGAACAGAAATTTACTTCAGAGCAGTTCAGCCAATCCTTTGGATAGTTATCTACGGTCCTGTTATGAGCAGCGTCAGAGCTATACCCACTGGCGGAGTGCCATACACAGATTTCATAACCCCGGGCGTTATGATTCAAACAACAACCTTCGTCAGCATATTTTATGGACTGATGATGGTTTGGGAGCGGGATTCCGGCATTCTAAAGAAGCTGCTTGTGACACCAGCCTCTAGATACTCTATGGTTATAGGCCGTTCCATGGCTTCAGGCGTAAGGGCAACATTTCAAGCATTAATAATTTTGCCTATAGCCTTCATCATTGGCGTGCGATTCATACCCAACCCCGCCTACTTCGCACTAGCCTTCATAATAATCTTCTTTGCTTCCGGCGGTTTCGCAGCCATATCCATACTTGCCGCCTCATTTATGAAAACTCGGGAAAGGTTTATGGGCATAGGCCAAGCCATAATAATGCCCCTATTCTTCGCAAGCAACGCCCTATACCCAATCCAACTAATGCCACCCATCCTGAGAGAATTTTCAACATTTAACCCGCTAAGCTACGTTGTTGACGCAGTAAGGGGACTGTTAATCACTGGAGACCTTTCCAATCTCATAATAGACTTGGTTGCCATCGCCATTTTTGATATAGTGCTATTCATTTTAGCTTCAATAAGCTTCAAGCGCATCATCGAATGATGTAAAGTCTACTCTCTTTTATTTGCCACCACTCCGTAGCCTACTCAAAAATTACACAAAAGAAAACCGGATAAAAATGTTATAGCGTTTAGAAGGTAACAGCTAATTTTAATGTTTTGGGCGTTTGTGCTTTTTTGTGCTAGATTTCTTCCATCAAGGTTGTGAAAGTATCGTGATGCTCTTCCTCGTCTTTTAGGATTCCTTCAAATAAGACCGCCGTTGTTATATCGCTTTCTGAGCGTGCTTGAGCTATTATTTCCTTGTATAAGCTGATGGCGTTTTCCTCGTCTTTTATGTCACGTTGTATCATTTCTTTAAGGGTTTTTCCCACAAATATTTCTGAAGGCTTTGTTGTGGGCGTTCCACCCAAATAGAAAAGTCTTTCTGCAATAGCCTCTGCATGTTTCATTTCCGTTACAGCTATTTTCTTGAGTTCTTCTTGAACAGCGAAACCTTTGACTCCAATCCATTGGACATGTTGCCACATGTATTGAATGGATACTTGAATTTCTCTTGCTATAGCATCATTCAACATTTCTAACAATTTTTTAGAAGCCATACGTTCACCTCCTTCTCCTTATTTTTAATGCTATTCTAAACCTTAATAGGTTTTCATACTGCTTATTTGAATATTAGAAAAAGTGGGGATGATTCAAGCGTTTTAGATCAGCCTCCAGGAGCCCCATGGAACGGAACGTTTTTCCAGAGGATGTCCCACCAATCCTCCTCGGTTATTGTTTCTCCGCGGACAAGAATTTCTAAAACCTGTTTTAAGAGTTCATGATGGCGTTTTTCATCAGCCAGTATTGCGGTTAAAAGAAGTTTCACCTTATTGTTTTCAACTTCAGGCAGCACATCGCTAATCTTCTTAATTAGTTCAGCTTCTATGCTTATATGCTTCTCTACGAGGCTTCTTTGTTTGTCAAGTTGTTCCTGTGAAAGAGCTTGCGGAACTGTTGTAAGCAATGTTAGTGCCGAGTCATACATTTCCGCGTGTTTAACCGAATCTAGCGATATTCCCTTCAAAACCCCCTTAACTGGCTGGTTTCCCATATCCTTTACAGCTTCATTAAGTGAATTCACAATCTCTTTTTCGATGGTAATCTGCTTCTCAATAAATTTTAACAAATCATTTTTGCGAACCATTCATTTGCTCCTCATTTAAGATTGAACAAGTTTTTCAGCGATTTTCTTTCCGAAATCTCTGCACTTTTCCAAAGCGGTTTGATCTGGCGTGTATTTTATTAAAAGAGGCGGCTCTATGACATTCATCTCGAATCTGTTTTTCATTATTTCGAGAACTAGTTTTGGGGCTTCACCGCTCCATCCATAGGATCCGAAAGCTGCGCCGATCTTGCCTTTCAAGTTAATGTTTTTCATAGCAGCCTCTTCGAAGAGTCTTTTCACGTCAAGGGTCATTTCATGATGGTAGGTTGGCATCCCCACAACTATGGCGTCAAAGTTTGGCAGCATTTCTGGCGTTGCTTGATAGGCTAATTCCACTTCGACACCTTTAACAGTTTTCGCTCCTTGTGCAACTGCTTCCGCCATTTTCTCTGTGTTCCCCGTTCTGCTATAGTATAAAACTAGGATTTTTGGCACTGGCATCTGCCCCTCACCTATTTCAAAGCTTCTTCCAATCTTTTGCTTACTTCTTCCCAGTTTACAATGTTCCAGAAAGCTTCAACGAAGTCGCCTCTTTTGTTTTTGTAGTCTATGTAGTAGGCGTGTTCAAACACGTCTAAAACCATCAGAATTGGAAATGTCGGATACACGTTGGTGTTGTGCTTCTCTATCTGCATTATTGATGGGCGGCCAGTTTGTTTACATACTGTTAAGGCTGCCCAGCCAGAACCTTCTACGCTAACCGCTGCCTGTGTAAATTCCTTCTTGAACCTTTCGAAGCTTCCAAACTCCTTATCGCAAATATCCGCCAGTCTTCCACCTGGTTTTCCGCCGCCTTTGCTTGGTGGTGCAAGGTTTTTCCAGAACAGTGAGTGTAAAAGGTGTCCTCCTATGTTCCATGAAAGCTCTTTTAAGGCAGATTTGACGTCTATCTCGGCGTTTTCTTTTCGGGCATTGTCCAGTCTTTTAAGTATGGCATTTGCTCCGTTAACATAGGCTTGATGGTGTATGCTGTGGTGTATGCGCAGCTGTTCTTCGGACATGTAGGGCGCTAAATCACCGTAGCCGTAAGGTAGTTGTGGCAAAACATACATTTTAGAAGACTCCATAAAATTTACCCCCACTATTAGATTACCACACATTATCTTATTGTTTTCTCTACCTTTTTATCTTGAACCTGTCCTTCGGGGCTTTGCATATAGGGCAAACCCAGTCGTCTGGCAAAGCTTCAAAGGGGGTGCCAGGGATTACGCCTTGGTCCGGATCTCCGACTTCAGGGTCATAAATATAGCCGCAGACTTCACATTCCCATTTATCCAAATTCAAACCTCCAATAACTATTTTTCTGTTTTTAGGTTATAGCTTACTTTGACTCCTGCTTTTTCGAAAAGCTTTCCGACAGGGCAGTTCTCCACAGTTAGTTTGAATATTCTTTGGACAGTTTCCTCTGAAGCGTCTGTCTTCACAATAATATTGAAGCTGGCTTCAGTTACCGTCCCAGCCTCCTCTGTTTTTATGGCTTCAAGCTTAACTTCCAAGTCTTTAAGTGGGACTCGCATTTTCTTTGCCATTAGAGCGAAAATTGTGGCAAAGCATCCCGCATAACTCATAACGCCAAGCTCGAGGGCTGTTGGCCCCATGTCTGTTCCAAGTTCAGGTGGCAAGTCTAGGCATACGCTGTGGGCTCTGCCGTTATCAACAGCTATTCTTAAATCTTTTACTAACTTGGCTGTAGAGAGAAGTTTTTGCGCCAAAAATTTTCACCTCCCCCAATCTGCTCGTGCTATTTTATTTGTGTGGTTATGCTTTTGAATTTTTCGAATATATAGGCACATCATAGTTTTTCACTCTTTATTTTTGCGATAAACTTATTAGGCTGTCCGAATTTAAAAGAGTTATGCACGATATTCGCATGAAAATTAACTAAAAAATCTGAAAATCGGACGAGAAGGAAAGCTTATGGCTGATAAAGTTGATTTGGCAATACTCAAGTTTCTTCAAGAAGACGCCAGCATCCCCTTCACCGAAATTGCTCGTCGGCTTAAAATAAGCGAGTCCACAGTTAGAAAGCGCGTTGAAAAACTAAAGCAAGAAGGAATCATAAAAAGATTCACGGTGGTTATTGAACCATCAAAAATAGGGTTAAATACCGTGGCAATAGTAGGCGTGGATGTAGACCCCCCGAGACTTTTGGAAGCTGCTCAAAAGCTATGCGAAATTACAGAAACCCGCTACGTGGCTACTTCAACTGGCGACCACATGATAATGACTGAAATATGGACTAAGGATGGAAGGGAATTAACGAAAATAATGTCTGAGAAAATAGGGACAATAGAAGGGGTTAAGAAGATTTGCCCGGCAATAGTTTTAGAGAAACTAAAAGACTAATTTAGGGCGTGTGAAATTGGGCGCTCATGCACACCACGCCCATCATGTGGGAGAGTTTAAAAGAAGATTTTGGGTTTCGCTCGTTCTCACAGTTCCAATTTTGCTGCTTTCAGAAATGATTCAAATGTGGTTTGGGCTTCAGTGGATACAAGTTCCTTATCAGAAGCAGGTTTTATCCCTTCTATCCATTGTTGTTTACCTTTATGGCGGACGACCCTTCCTGACAGGTTTATATCAAGAGGTTAAAGCCAAACAGCCTGGAATGATGACGCTTATTGGTACCGCCATATCTGTGGCGCTTTTCTATTCCCTTGGAACAGTCTTCATAATAAGCGGGAAAGACTTCTTCTGGGAGCTTGCAACCCTCATTGACGTTATGCTTCTGGGACACTGGATAGAAGCCAAAAGTGTTCTTGGCGCTTCTATGGCTTTGGAAGAACTTGTTCGAATAATGCCTACAACCGCACACCTCGTTAAAGACAGCGAAATTGTAGATGTTCCAGTTTCACAATTAAATAAAGGTGACACCGTGCTAGTGCGTCCAGGAGAGAAAATTCCTTCAGACGGAATTGTTGTTGAAGGCGAATCCTTTGTTAACGAGGCCCTCTTGACAGGCGAGTCAAAACCCATAAGTAAAAAAGCAGAAGATAAGGTTGTCGGCGGCGCCATAAATGGGGAAGGCGTTCTAAAAGTGCGGATAGAGCGAACAGGTGAAGAAACCTATTTGGCTCAAGTCATAAAACTTGTGAGACAAGCACAGGAAAGCCGATCGCGCACTCAGGATTTGGCAAACAAGGCCGCAGCTCTTTTATTTTATGTCGCTCTCAGCGTTGGAATAATCGCCTTTATAGCATGGTCTTTTCTTGCTAGTTCAGATGTTGCTCTTGAACGATCCGTGACGGTGCTTGTGATTGCGTGTCCTCATGCTCTAGGCTTGGCTATACCCTTAGTTGTGGCTCTTTCAACGTCTATAACTGCTAAAAGCGGAATCCTCATAAGAGATAGGCGAGCTTTCGAAATGGTTAAGGACGTGGAAGCAGTTGTTTTCGACAAAACTGGCACTTTAACTGTGGGCAAGTTTGGCGTAAGCGACGTCGTCGCTTTAATTCCGGAAAAAGAGCTTTTGCAGCTGGCTGCAAGCATTGAGCTTAATTCTGAACATGTGATCGCAAAGGCGATAGTGGAATACGCAGAAAGTAAAGGCGTAAAGATTCCCCAAGCCAAAGAGTTTAAGGCTTTACCTGGCAGAGGCGCCTACGGGAAAGTTGGAAAAAGAGAGGTTTACGTTGGAAGCATAAATCTTTTAGACGAATTGAAAATTGAGGCGAGCGATCCAAAAATAAGGGAGCTGCAGGAACAGGGCAAAACTGTCGTTTTCACAGTTGCCGATGGAAAACTTGCCGGCGCTTTTGCTTTAGCCGACAGCATAAGAAAAGAGTCTTATGAAGCAGTTAAAAAATTGAAGGAAAACGGTGTAAGGGTTTACATGCTTACTGGAGATTCTGAAGAGGTTGCCAATTGGGTTGCAAAAGAACTCGGCGTAGACAACTACTTTGCGCGTGTTCTGCCAGACAAAAAGGCAGAGAAGATAAGGCTCCTTAAGGAAGAAGGTCTCAAAGTCGCCATGGTTGGAGACGGCGTAAACGATGCACCAGCACTTGTCACCGCGGATGTGGGCATAGCCATAGGCGCCGGGACAGATGTAGCCATAGAAAGCGCGGACATAATCCTAGTTAAAAACGATCCCAGAGACGTAGTAAAAGTTATAGATATTTCCCGCAAAACATACGCAAAAATATCTCAAAACCTTTGGTGGGCCGCCGGATACAACATTATAACAATACCTTTGGCGGCAGGCCTTTTATCCGGCATTGGCATAAAATTGCCAGCAGCCGTCGGCGCATTAATAATGTCTTTAAGCACAGTTATAGTAGCCTTTAACAGCCAAACTTTAAGGAAATATGAGCCAGAGGGGGTGAAAATTGTGGAGAAAAAGCGTCTGGTTACAGATCCTGTTTGCGGAATGAAAATAGATCCTGAAACGGCTTATAGCAAAATTGAGCATGAAGGCCGCCTGGTCTATTTCTGTTCTAAAGCCTGTGAGGAAGCGTTTAAGAAAAATCCAAAGAAATATTTGAAATAGGTGAAGAAAACTTTAACTTCGCATAATTCCATCTACCAAGATGTTGTAGGCTGCTGGTGAAACCGTTGGGAAGATTAGCTGAGTTAAAGCTTGCAATGGGCACTTCCATATTTTTAGTCGCTTTCATATTCGCACTTTTCCTTTCAGCAATCATGCTTATCATACAGCTAAGCTTTATTTACGCTATAATAGGCACGGTAATCTTCATACTCATCGAATATCTCATTGGTCCAGCCATCGTTAAAAGCTCAACTAGGCTGCGTTACTTGGAAAAAGGAGAAAACCCATGGCTTGAAACAACTGTAAAGGAGCTAGCGGACAAAACTGGCATACCCATGCCTAAACTTGCAATAGTGCCTGATAAAACGCCTAACGCCTTTGTTTTCGGCAGAACCGCAAAAAGCGCCACTTTAGCCGTTCACGAAGGTCTACTAACAAACCTTAACAAGGAAGAGGTTAGGGGCGTAATAGGACACGAGTTAGGCCATATAAAACATAAAGACTACATAGTTATGACTGTGCTTTCAGCCCTGCCATTACTCGCCTACATAATTGCTCGGGGAACATGGGAAGCGGGAAGATGGGCTCCAGCTTCAAGGAAAAAGGATGAAGGCAGCGTGAAAGCAGCCTTTTTCGCCATAGCGATAATCTCATATTTGGTCTACATTATTTCGCTCCTATGCGTGATGGGGCTTAGCAGAATGCGTGAGCATTATGCAGACGCCTATTCAGCATATGTAACGGGCTCCCCAAGAAGCCTCCAAAGCGCCTTGGCAAAAATTACTTATGGGCTGTCGCTTTCGCCTAAACCCCCCTCGGGCGTAAGAGCCTTTTACATAGGCGACCCTGCCATGGCTAAACTGGAAATATCCT
>Ga0080004_1127033_pt1 | contig 27469 bp, 19 predicted proteins | sample WasSprMetagenome_FD_69207 | JGI IMG/M metagenome (GOLD analysis project Ga0080004, IMG submission 69207) | Sulfidic aquatic microbial communities from Washburn Spring, Yellowstone National Park, USA - WS (SPADES assembly) (version 2) | ecosystem: Environmental > Aquatic > Thermal springs > Hot... | reverse complement strand
TTTCTTTTTTTGATCCAAAAAAGAAAAAATATTTTTCAAAAAAGAAAAAAGGACAATTTGAAATAGCTAATTTAGTTGGAAATGTTGCTAATTTTGAAAATAAAATTTTAATTCATGCTCACATTACTTTTGGTGACAAAAATGGCAAAACTTTTTGTGGTCATTTGAAATCTTTAATCGTCTGTCCTGCCTTCGAGCTTTATTTAAAAAAATTTAAAAATAAAATCAAAAGAAAATTTTCTCAAGAAACTGGCTTGAATTTGTTAGATTGATCTTTTTGAGGTAAAATAAAAAAATGCCACTTTATTCTTATTTTGCAAAATCTTTAGATGGAAAAGAAAAAGAAGGAACTTTGGAGGCCAAAGATGAAAGAGAATTGGCAGCTATTTTGAGAGAAGAAGGTTACATTTTAATTCTTGCCAACCAGAAAGAGAAAAAGAAGAAACCTAAAATCTCTTTTAGTTTTTTTCAAAGAAAAATTTCTTTAAAAGAAAAGCTTTTTTTTGTTAGAAATTTGCAAGTGATGATTTCAGCTGGAATTTCAATTCCCAAAGCTTTGAATTCTTTAGCAGAGCAAACAAAAAATAAAAGATTTAAAAAAATTTTACTAAATTTAGCCGAAGAAATTACAAAAGGGAAAAATTTTTCAGAAGCTATCCTTTCTTTTCCCGATGTTTTTTCTGAATTTTTCCAAAATATGATAAAGGTTGGGGAAGAAACAGGAAATTTAGAGAATGTTCTTTTAAAAGTTGCAGAGCAAATGGAAAGAGAATATGAGTTAAAAAATAGAGTTGTTGGAGCTTTAATTTATCCTGCTGTAATTTTGACTTTTATGGTTTTGGAAGGAATTTTAATGTTAGCTTTTGTTGTTCCAAAACTTTCTCAAGCATTCAAGGAATTAGAGGTTAGCTTACCTTTTACAACTAAAATTGTAATTTCTCTCGGAGATTTTTTTACAAAATATTGGTATTTTTTAGCCCTTTTTGTTTTTTTAATTTTTTTCCTTTTTCAATTTTTGAAAAAAACAGAAACCTTTAAAAAATTCATCGACAAGATTTTTCTTTCTCTGCCAATAATTTCACCGATTGTTAAAAATTTAAATTCCGCCTTTTTTGCAAGAAGCTTGAGTACTCTTTTTTCTTCTGGTGTTCCAATTATTGATTCTTTAGAGATTACCTCAAATACCTTGGACAATTTTTATTTTAAATCTACTTTGAAAGACGGAATTGAAAAAATTAAAAAGGGAGAAAAACTTTCTCAAATTCTTAAAAATTATCCCAATATATTCCCTCAAACAGTAATTGAAATGATGGCAGTAGGAGAAGAAACAGGTCAAACAGCTGAAGTTTTGGGAAAATTGGCCGATTTTTTTGAAGAAGAGGTGACCAATGCAACAAAAAATTTGGTTTCAGTTATTGAGCCCTTGATTATGATTTTAGTTGGAGCTGTTGTTGGTTTTTTTGCAGTTTCTATGGTTCAGCCAATGTATTCAATGATGCAAACTATAAAATGAATTTATGGAAAAAGGAATAAGTTTAGTTGAGCTTTTGATTGTTGTAGGTTTGATGACTATTTTGTTTTTTGGAATTTTTGGAGCTTATCAATTGGGAATGTTTGTTATTGGCTTGAGTTCAAGAAAAACTATGGCTACCCAAATTGCTCTAGGGGAGCTTGAAAAAATTAAAAACCTGCCTTACTTATCCGTAGGAACAACAGATGCTACTTTACCATTTGCAAAAGGAATTTTAGCTCCAAGAGAAACAAAAATTTTAAATGGAATAGAATTTCAAATTGAAAGGAAAATAAAATTTATTAGCGATGAAGCTGATGGATTGGGATCTGAAGATTCTTGCAATTTAGATTATAAAAGAGTTCAAATTATAGTATCTTGGGGAGGAAGGTTTTCTGGAAAAGTAGAATTGACAAGCGATATTTCTCCAAAAAATTCAACAGAAGAAATTCAAGCTTGTGAAGGAAATCCAGTTGGAATTTTGAGAGTTCAAGTATTTGATGCTTTGGGAAATATGATTGAAAGTCCATTAATTGAAATTTATAATCCTCAAGATAATTCTTTGGTTGATTTTGCAACTCCTTCTGATGGAAAGCACGATTTTCCGCTTTCTCCAGGAGAATATAGAATTTTGGTTTCAAAAAATGGCTATTCAAACGAAAGAACATATAGCAATGATGAAGTAGCCATCCCCGAAAAGCCAAATCCTCAAATTTCAGAAAACGAAGTTGAGCAAATTTCATTTTCAATTGATAAACTATCTTCAATGAAAATTAAAACTTTAACTACCTGGACCCAAGATTATTTTTCAGACACATTTTTAAATGAGAGCAAAATTTCAGAGAAAAACAATATTACAATTTCTGATGGAAAAGCAGAGCTTTCAACAACTAGTGAAGGTTATTATTCAGAAGGAAATTTAATTTCAATTGAGATTTCCCCTCAAAATTTAACAGAATGGGGAGAATTTTCTTTTTCTGACGAAAAACCTTTAGGGACAAACATTAAATATCAAATTCTTTACCCAAGTTCTACTGAATGGATTTTGATTCCAGATTCAGATTTACCAGGAAATTCTTTCGGCTTTGATGAATCTCCTGTTAATTTAAGTTTTCTTTCAACAACAACTTATCCAAGAATAAAATTGAAAGCAAATTTTTCAACCCAAAATAATTCATTAACCCCTTCTTTATTTGATTGGCAAGTTTCATTCAGAACATCAAATCCAATTCCAATTTCAAATGTTTCATTTGATTTTAGAGGAGAAAAAATAATTGGAAAAGACGCAGAGGAGAATCCAGTTTATAAATTTTCAACAACAACCCAAACTGATTCTTCAGGTCAAATTCAAATTCAAAATTTAGAATGGGACATTTATCATTTTTCAAATTTCAAAAAAGATTCTCAAAGTTTAGAATTAGCAACTTCTAGCCCTGAACATCCACTTTCTCTGTCTCCTGATACAAATTTAGATGTTTCTTTTTATTTGGAAGCTCAAAATTCGCTTTTAGTTTCAGTTCAAAATTCAGAAACTTTAGAACCTGTTTTTTCAGCAAAAGTTACAATTTTGGCTGAAAATTTTGAAGAAACTGAATACACAAATGAAAAAGGGCAGGCAATTTTTATTCCTTTGAGCTCTCAAAATTATTCAATTTCTGTTGAGGCTCAAGGATATACAGCTACCTCAACAAATGTTTTTGTTTCTGGAAAGACAACAAAGGTCGTAAAAATTCTTCAAATTGAATGAAAAAAGGATTTACTTTAATTGAGACAATTGTTGTTATTTTTGTTTTTTCAATTTTGATGGAAGGAATAACAATGGCAATTTTGTCACTTTATCGAACTCATACTTATGAGTGGCAACAAAGCTTAGCAGTTGAAGAAGCAAAAAGAGGAGTTGAGACAATGGTAAGAGAAATAAGGGAAGCAAGGCAAGGTGAAGATGGATCTTATCCTATTGAGCTTGCAGGAGATAAAGAATTTATTTTTTATTCTGACATTGATGGAGATGGAAAAACAGAGAGGGTAAGATATTTTTTAGGTTACATTGATACAAAAACTTATATTCAAGAATGTCAGAGTTCTCAAAGAGGAGGTTCTTGCTCTGTTTCTTTTTCAAATTTTTTGAATGGAAATTTGAAAAAGGCTGAGGTTAAAATTTCAGTTCAGGGAGATTTAGGAGCTTCAAATGAATACATTGATATTTATTTGGATGGGAAAAATCTAACTACAATTTGTAAGTCAGGATGTACAGATTGTCCAGGAAGTTGGCAGGGAACTCAAGTTTTCGATGTAACCTCAAATGCTTCTGATAATTTGCTCAATTTTTCAGCTCAAGCAAGTTCAGCTGTTGATCCTTATTGCCCATTTTCCTTTAAGGTCAAATTTGAATTGACGATTACTCAAGAAATTCAAGGGCAAGAATTGAAAAAAGGAGTAATAAAGGCAACAGGTTTTCCTCCAAATTATCTTAAAGAAAATGAAGAAATTTTTGTTTTAAGTTCTTATGTCAGAAACTCTCCTCCGATTTTTGAATATTATGATGGAAATGGAAATAAAATTGAAGAATCTCCTGCAAGATTGAAAGATACAAAGGTAATGAAAATATTTTTAGTGGTAAATGTTGATCCTCAAAAGCCTCCAACAGAATATCAATTAGAGTCTTTTGTTTTTTTGAGAAATTTAAAATGAAAAAAGCAGCAATCACACTTTATTTTTTGGTTTTTAGTTTTTTCTTTCTGATTTTATTAGCTGGACTTTTAAGTTTTATTTTGATTCAATTGAAAGCTATAAATCAAAAAATTGCCTGGCAACAATCCTTTGAAATTGCAGAAGCAGGATTGAATTACTATCAATGGTGTTTGAATAATGGAGTGAGCCAAAATTGTCAAACTGAAAAAGAATATCAGGATGCATTTGGAAATGCTATTGGTAAATTTCAAATTTCGAGCGAAGAGACAATGAGTTGTGGAAGCTTAACTTCAAGAAAAATTGTTTCTACAGGTTTCACATATAAATATCCAAATTTACAAAGAAAAATTTCAGTTTTTTATGGAAGAGAATCTGTAGCAAAATATTCTTATATTTTAGATTCTAATGTTTGGATTGGTTCAGATCATGAAATTAAAGGTCCTTATCATTCAAATGGAGGAATTAGAATGGATGGAGAAAATCAGTCAACAGTTTCTTCAGCTCTTTCAGAATGGGTTTGTACTGATTCTTTTGGATGTTCTCCTTGCCCAACTTCAGCAGGTTGTAAAATTAAAAATAATCAATGTTATTGCCCAGGGGTTTTTACAACCACAAATGTTTCAAATCCCCAACTTTTTGTTTTTCCCTATTCTTCTTTTGATTTTACTGGAGTGACTGTTGATTTAGCCCAAATTAAAAATATTGCAAAATCTTATGGAATTTATCTTCAACCTTCAAAAAATATCAATTCTCAGGGAAAGGGATACCATTTAATTTTTAAAGATGATGGGACAGTTGAAGTAAGAATAATTACCAAACTTTCACCAACCTATGCCTATTCTCTTGAAGAAGGATGGCACTATGACTATTTTACAATTTCTCAAGAATACACTTTTGCAACCTATTCTCTTTCTCCCTCTTGTCCTTTAATTTTTGTTGAAGACAACCTTTGGCCAGAAGGAAAAATTAAGGGAAAGGTAACTTTGGCTTCAGCTAATTTAATAGATCCAAATTTAGATACTGATGTGATTTTGCAAAATAATATAGATTATACTTTGAAAGATGGCTCAGACGGTTTGACACTAATTTCAGAAAGAAATATTTTAATTTCGCCCAACTCTCCAGATCAAATGGAATTGAGAGGAATTTTCATTGCCCAAAAAGGAAGATTTGGAAGAAATCATTATCCAGGAAATATCAGAGATAAATTGGAAATTGTAGGTTCAATTGTTTCAAAAGGAAGAGTAGGAACTCAATGGGTTTCTGGAAGCCAAGTAGGTTCTGGGTATTTGAAAAGGGAAACATCAATCGATCCTTATTTGCTTTATTTGCCTCCAGCTTTTACCCCAAATTTTTCCCAAGAGTTTAAATTGATAAAATGGGAAGAAGTAGAAAAATAGGCAAAACCATATATTGACAATTTCAAAAAAAAGAGTAAAATTAAAATTATGAAAATTCTCAAATATCTGATTTATTTTCTGGTTTTTCTTTTTCCTCTTTTTTGGCTTCCTTTTTCTTTTGAGGCTATAGAATTTAACAAACTTTATTTTCTCTTCTTTTTAAGCTGGTTTTTGGTTTTTCTTTGGATTTTGGGTCAAATTATTGAGAAAAAGGAAGTTTCATTTCGCTACAATCTTTTTGATATTTTAATTTTTGCCTTTTTAATTTTGATTTTATTATCCTTTGCTTTTTCAAAAGATAAGGTAATTTCATTTTTTGGTTCCTATTTGAGATTTAGTGATGGGCTTTTAGGGCTTTTGAGCTTTTTTGGCTTTTATTTTTTAATTAGGAATAATCTAAAAATCAAAGAAGAGGGTGAAATTGAAGTTTTGAAAATATTTAAAATTCTTCTTTTATCTTCTTTCTTTGTAATTTTGTGGAGTTATCTTTCTTTATTTGGAGTTTGGCAAAAAATTCCCTCAATTGGGAAATATTTTGTTTTTAGTCCTGCCTCTTTCTCAATTTACTCACAATCAATATTTTTAGCCATAATTTTCACTTTAGCCTTTAGTTATCTCTTTTTGGGAGAGGGATTAAAGAAAACAGAAAAAGGATTTTTAATTTTGCTTTTAGCTTTGAGTTTTATTTTGCTTTTGCTTTTTGATTTTAATCCAGCTTGGTTCATTTTGATTTTGTCTTTAATCTTTTTCTCTTTCATTTTAGCTTTTGAAAAAGTTTTTGGAGAAAAAATTCATTTATTTTTGGTTCCAATTTCAATCATTGTTCTGAGTTTAGTTTTAGTTTTTTTGAATGTTCAATTAATGATTTTCAATTTCTTCCCAAAAACCCAAAACCTTCTTTTATCGCTACCAAGAGAAAATCTTTTACCACAGAGTGAATCTTTTAGAGTTGCTTTTCAAAGTTCAACTTCGTCTTTCAAAAATGCAATTTTTGGTTCAGGACCTGCCACCTTTTTTGAAGATTTTTCCCTTTTTAAATCTAAAAATTTCTGGCAATTAAGAACTAATACCCCTGCCAATAATTTTTCTGAAATTTTATCAAGCTTTGGAATTTTGGGAGCTTTAATTTTCTCTCTGATTTTAATTTTCATTGTAATTTTAGTTTTTCTCAGAAAATTAGAGCCAAGAATGCTTTTTATAAAACCCTTCCTTTTATCTTTAGTTTTAGTTCAATTTTTCTTTTATCAAAACTTTCTTTTGGGATTTTTATTCTGGTTAGCTTTGGGATTGGCTGCGAATTTAATGGTATTTAAAACAAAAAGATTTAATCTAAAAGAGCTTCCTATATTTGCGCTTTTATTTGAAATCAAAACAGTGGTTTTAGGTTTAGGTTTGATAATTTGTTTGATTTATGGTATAAGTTTTTATCTTGCAGATTACAATTACAAAAAAGGGTTTTTTGAGTCAGATTTGGAAAAGAAGATTAGCTTTTTTGAGAAAGCCAAAAACTTGAATTCTTTCCATCCATATTATAAAATGATTTTGTCTCAAGCTTTTTTGCAAAAGTATCTCTTGGAAGCCCAAAAAGAAAATTTAAATCAAGATCTTCTTTTAAGGTTTGGCACGCAGGCCTTGAATTTTGCAAAAGAAGCAGAAAAGACTTCACCAAAGAATATTTTATACAAAGAGAATTTAGCTCTAACCTATAGAGATCTGGGATTAACAGAATTGAGCCAAAAAGCATTTGAAGAAGCTGAAAAATTGGAGCCAAAAAACCCTACATTTTATTTTGAAATTGGGAAATTGCAACTATCTTTTGGAAATTTTGGGGAAGCAAGAAAGAATTTTGAAAGAGCATTGGAGATTGAACCAAACTTTGTTCAAGCCGGTTTGCAAAAAGCTTTAACTTTTGAGCTTGAAAAGAATTTAGATGGAGCAATTTCTGAATTGGAAAATCTTTTGCAAAAAAATCCAACTTTTGCTGAAGGGTTGTTTCATTTGGGAAGGATGTATTATTTGAAAAACAATTTAGAAAAAGCAAAGGAAAATTTGGGCAGAGCTTTAGCTTTATTTCCAAATTATTCAAATGCAAGATATATTTTAGCTTTAGTTTATGAGAAAGAAGGAAAATTAGATTTGGCTTTAAATGAATTAAAAGAAATTGAGAAATTAAACCCTGAAAATTCGCTTTTGAAAGAAAAGATAAAAGATATTGAGACAAAATTAGAATCCCAGGGTTTGCCAGAAAAAGGTAAATAGGGCTTGACTTTTCTTTTGAAAAGATTAAAATTTTAAGGGATAAAATTTTGATTCCAAATTTGAAGAAAAACTAAAAATTCCTTTCAAACACCCTTTTAACAGGTGATTTTTTCAATTTAAAATTATGAAAATTGTAAAAAAAGATTTTAGCAAAGCTAAAATTACCCTCCCTTTGCCAGATTTGTTAAGTTTGCAAAAAGAAAGCTGGAAAAGTTTTTGGGAAAGGGATTTAAAAGAACTTTTTGAAGAAATTTCTCCAATTAGAGATTATGCAAAAAAGGAATGGGAGCTTTGGTTTTTAGATTATCACCTTGGTCAACCAAATTATCCATCAGATTTTGAAGCAAAAAGAAACAATGATACTTTTGAAGCACCATTAAGAGTTAAAGTTCGTTTGGTAAATCTTAAAACAAAAGAAGTGAAAGAACAAGAAGTTTTCTTGGCTAATTTTCCCTTAATGACTGAGAGGGCTACTTTTATTATTAATGGGGTTGAAAGAGTGGTTATTTCCCAACTTATTAGATCGCCAGGTGTTTTCTTTACCGCAGAGAGAATTGGAGATAGGAACTTTTTTGGAGCAAAAATAATTCCAAATAGAGGGTCTTGGTTAGAGTTTGAAACAGAATTAAATGGAGCTTTGGGAGTAAAAATTGATCGCAAAAGAAAGTTTCCAGTAACCACTTTACTTAGAGCTTTTGGAATCTCTGGCAATTCAGAGATTAAAAAGCTTTTTGAAGAAGTTAATAAGGGGGAGAAAGATTACATTGAAGAAACAATAAAGAGGGATCCAACTAAAAATCAAAATGAAGCCCTAATTGAAATTTATCAAAAGCTCAAACCAGGGGATATAGCCACTCCAGAGAGTGGAAGGGAACTTTTGGAGAATATGTTTTTTAACTTTGAAAGATATGACCTTTCAAAAGTTGGAAGATGGAGAATGTGGCAAAGACTTCCTGAATTAAGACCAAAAAATTATTCAGAAGATATTGAGATTAAAAAAGAAGATAGAGTTTTGAGGGTTGAAGATATAATTAGTGTTGTAAAAGAGATAATTAGATTAAATAATGATCCAAACGCAAAACCAGATGAAATTGATCATTTAGGAAATAGAAGGGTGAGACCATTAAATGAACTGTTAATAAATAGACTAAGAATTGGTTTAACCAGGATGGCAAGAATTGTTAAAGATAGAATGTCAACTTTAGATGTAGCAAGTATTACCCCTCTTCAGCTTATTAATCCAAGACCAGTAATGACAGTAATTCAAGAATTTTTCTCTTCGAGCCAGTTAGCCCAATTTATGGATAATGAAAATCCTCTTTCTGAGTTAGAACACAAAAGAAGATTAACTGCTTCAGGTCCTGGAGGATTAACAAAAGAAAGAGCAGGATTTGAGGTAAGAGATGTCCAGCCCTCACATTATGGAAGATTGTGCCCAATTCAGACACCGGAAGGACAGAATATTGGTTTAATTACTTATTTAGCAGGTTATGCTAAAGTAAATCCTTATGGATTTATTGTTACTCCCTATTTTAAAGTAGAAGAAAAGAGAGTAACTTCAAAAATTCAATATCTTACAGCTTATGATGAAGAAAGATACATTATTGCTTCTGGGAGGATTTTAGTTGATGAAGATGGGAAAATTTTGGAAAAGGAAGTTGAAGCAAGAATTAGAGGAGAACCAGGTGTGGCAAAGAGGGAGGAAATTGATTTTGTAGATGTTTCTCCAGAGCAATCAATTTCAATTGCCACCTCTTTAATTCCATTTTTACAAAACGATGATGCAAATAGGGCTCAAATGGGTTCAAATATGCAAAGACAGGCAGTACCTCTTTTGAATCCAGAGCCTCCATTAGTAATGACCGGAGTTGAAGAGGTTGTAGCTCGAAATTCTGGTCAACTTTTAGTTTCTGATGTTGATGGAGTAGTAAAAGAGGTTGATGCGCAACATATAGTGATTAAACCAAAAGAGGGCAAATTGAGGGTATATAATTTAAGAACTTTTCAAAGGACAAATCAATATACTTGTTTCCATCAAAGACCAGTTGTAAAAAAGGGTCAAAAAGTGAAAAAAGGAGATATTTTAGCAGAGGGAGCTTCAATTTCCCATGGGTGCTTAGCTTTAGGTAGAAACATTTTAGTTGCGTTTTTGCCCTGGAGAGGAGCTAATTTTGAAGATGCATGTGTAATTTCAGAAAGATTGGTTAAAGAAGACATTTTCACCTCAATTTATATTGAAAATTTTAGTTGTGATGTGAGAAATACAAAGTTAGGTCCTGAGATTACAACAAACGATGTTCCAAATGTAGCTGAAACTAAATTAAAAGATTTAGACGAAGAAGGAATTATAAGAATTGGAGCTGAAGTTTTTCCAAATGATATTTTAGTTGGAAAAATCTCTCCAAAAGGAGAAGCAGAGCTTTCTCCAGAAGAAAGATTATTGAGGGCAATTTTTGGAGAAAAAGCAAAAGAAGTTAAAGATACTTCTTTGAGATTGGAGCATGGAAGAAGAGGAAAGGTGATTGATATTAAAATTTTTTCTCGTGAGTTAGGTCATAAGTTAGATCCTGGCGTAATAAAAAGAATTGAAGTTGAAATAGCTGATCTAAGAAAAATTCAGGCAGGAGACAAACTTGCAGGAAGGCATGGTAACAAAAGTGTAATTTCTAAAGTTTTACCAGAAGAAGATATGCCATTTTTAGAAGATGGAACTCCAGTAGATATTGTTTTAAATCCAATGAGTGTTGTTTCAAGAATGAATTTGGGACAAATTTTAGAAACTCATTTGGGTTTGGCAGCAAAGAAATTGGGATATCATGCGATTTCCCCAGCTTTATCTGGTGCAACAGAGGAGGAAATAAAAGAAGAGTTAAAGAAAGCAGGATTTGAAGAAACAGGAAAGGTCACTCTTTATGATGGAAGAACAGGACTTCCCTTTCCAGAAAAAGTGACTGTTGGATATATTTATATGATGAAGTTAATTCATATGGTAGAGGATAAAATTCATGCAAGATCAATTGGACCTTATTCCTTGATTACTCAACAACCCTTGGGAGGAAGAGCTCAATTTGGAGGGCAAAGATTTGGAGAAATGGAAGTTTGGGCATTGGAAGGATATGGAGCAGCCCACAATCTTCAAGAAATGTTAACAATTAAATCAGATGACGTTTTGGGAAGAGCTGCTGCTTATCAGGCAATTTTGAAAGGAGAAGATCCAAAAGAGCCAAATGTCCCAGCTTCGTTCTCTCTATTGGTTAATGAACTGAAAGCTTTAGGTTTGGCAGTTGAAGTAAAAGAAAAACCAAAAGAAAGTCCAAAAATCAAATCTCAAAATGCAAAATGAAAAAGAAAAAATTCAAAAAGAAACAAATCCTTTTTACATTTTGATTTTTCATTTTGATTTTTGCATTTTGCGTTTTGAATTAAAATCATGAAAGTTGAAGATATCCAAGCAATTAGAATAAAACTTGCATCCCCAGAGGAGATTTTGTCTTGGTCTCATGGAGAAGTTACGAAGCCAGAAACAATAAATTATAGAACCCAAAGAGCAGAGAAAGATGGTCTTTTTTGCGAGAGAATTTTTGGACCAGAGAAAGATTATCAATGCTATTGTGGAAAATATAAGGGAATAAGATATAAAGGCGTAATTTGTGATAGATGTGGAGTTGAGGTGACAACTTCTTCTGTAAGAAGAGAGAGAATGGGGCACATTAAATTGGCAACTCCTGTTTCCCACATTTGGTTTTTAAGAGGAGTTCCTTCAAGAATAGGAATGGTTTTAGATTTGCCAATGCCCCAAGTTGAAAGAGTAATTTATTATGGAGCTTATATCATTACTGAAGTTGATGAAAAAGTGAAGAAGGAAATTTTAGAAGAAATAGAAAAAGAATATAAGGCAAAAGAAAAAAGTTTAAAAAATGAAAAAGATGCAAAAGAAAAATTGAGAGAGTTAAAAGAGGCGAAACAAAAAAGAATAAATGAGGTTTTGTCAATTCAACCAGGGAGGATTTTAAGCGAATTAGAATATCGCGATTTTTCATTAAAATATGGACACTGTTTTAAAGCTGGAACCGGAGCTGAAACTATAAGGAAGATTTTCGAAAGGATTGATTTGGATAAAGAAATTGAAAAATTAGAGAAAGAATTAAAAGAAAGAGCTCCTCAAGAAAGAAAGAAAATTTTGAGAAGGTTAAAATTATTCAGATCAATGAAAAAAGCAGGAATTCGTCCTGAATGGATGTTTTTGACTGTTTTGCCAGTTTTGCCTCCTGAATTGAGACCGGTTGTTCAGTTAGATGGAGGAAGATATGCCTCTTCAGATCTTAATGATTTGTATCGAAGAGTTATTAATAGAAATAATCGCTTAAAATATTTGATAGAAATTGGAGCTCCAGAAGTGATTATCAGAAATGAGAAAAGAATGCTTCAAGAAGCAGTTGATTCTTTGTTGGATAACGAAATGAGAAAGGGAGTGACAACAAAGGCAACCACTGGAGGAAGAAGACTTTTAAAATCTGTTGCAGACATGCTTAAAGGAAAACAAGGAAGGTTTAGACAAAATCTTTTAGGAAAGAGAGTTGATTATTCGGGAAGATCAGTGATTGTAGTTGGACCTGAACTGAAATTTGATCAGGTTGGTTTGCCAAAAAGAATGGCTTTGGAGCTCTTCAGACCATTTGTGATTAGAAAACTTTTAGAAAAGGAATTAGCTTATAATGTCAGGGGGGCAAATCATTTAATTGATGAAGAAACAGATGATGTTTGGGCAGCTTTAGAAGAAGTGGTTAAAGATAGAGTAGTTTTGCTAAATCGTGCTCCTACCCTTCATCGTTTGGGAATTCAAGCTTTCTATCCAGTATTAATTGAAGGAAATGCAATAAGGATTCATCCGATGGTTTGCAAAGCTTATAATGCTGACTTTGACGGTGATCAAATGGCAGTTTTTGTTCCACTTTCTAAAGCAGCTCAAGATGAAGCAAAAGAAAGAATGCTGTCTTCTTTAAATCTTTTAAAACCAGCAACCGGAACTCCAATTGTTACTCTTTATCAAGATATTGTTTTTGGATGTTATTGGTTAACTACTATTGTAGAAGGAGCAAAGGGAGAGGGAAAAATTTTTGGTGAAGCCTTTGAGGCAATTTTAGCTTCAGAATTTGGAGATATAGATTTGAGAGCTAAAATTAAAGTTAAAAATCCAAAAGGCAATGAGATTATTGAGACATCAGTTGGAAGAATTTTATTTAACGACGCTTTGCCAGAAGATTTTCCATTTCAAAATCAACAAATTAAAATCAAGGATTTAGAAAGAATAGCAGCTGAAATTATTGAAAAATATCCAAGAGAAGTTGTTGCCGAGACTTTAGACAAAATAAAAGAGCTTGGCTTTGAATATTCAACCCGTTCAGGTTTAACTTTTGGGATGGATGACCTAATTGTTCCAAAAGAAAAGAAAGAAATTTTAGAAAAAACTGAAAAGGAAATTGAGAAAATTGAGGAGAATTTTGAAAAAGGACTTTTGTCTTTAAAAGAGAAAAAATCAAAAGCAATTGAGATTTGGAGCAGAGCAAAATCTGAGATTGAAAAATTGGTTCCAAAAACCTTAACTCCTAAAAATCCAATTTTCCAAATGGTTGATGCTGGGGCTAGGGGTTCTTGGGCTCAACCTGTTCAAATGTGTGGAATGAAGGGTTTGGTGATTAATCCCGCAGGAGAAATTATTGAATTGCCAGTAAAATCTTGTTACAAGGAAGGATTTAAGGTTTTGGAATATTTTATCTCTACTCACGGAGCAAGAAAAGGAACAGCTGATACCGCTTTAAGAACATCTTCTGCAGGGTATTTGACTAGAAGATTAGTTGATGTTGCGCACGGAGTAATTATTACAACAGAGGACTGCAAGGATAAAAAGGGTCTTGAGATTTTTAGAGAGGATGCAGATGAAATTGGTCAAGATTTCATTTTTAAAATCGTTGGGAGAGAAGTTCTAGAAACAGTAAGAGATCCTAACACCAAAAAAGTGATTGTTAAAGAAGGAGAAATAATTGATTGGGAAAAAGGAAGAGAAATAATAAAAGCAGGAGTTAAAAAAGTAAGGGTTCGCTCTCCTTTAACCTGCAAAAGTATTTCTGGAGTTTGCAGGAGATGCTATGGATGGGATTTGGGAAATAATAAACCAATAAAATTGGGAGAAGCAGTAGGGATTGTAGCAGCTCAGGCAATTGGAGAGCCAGGTACCCAATTAACAATGAGAACCTTCCACACAGGAGGGGTTTTTGGAGCAGGAGATATTACTACAGGTTTGCCAAGGGTTCAAGAAATTTTTGAAGCCAGGACTCCAGCAAATGAAGCTATAATGTCTGAAGTTGAGGGAAAGGTTGTCGAAGCTAAAAGAGGATTGGTAAAAATTAAGACAAAAGATGGAAAAATTCATGAATATCAAATTCCACCTCACAAACAAATTTTGGTAAATGAAGGAGATAAAGTGGAGAAAGGACAGGCTCTTTGTGAAGGAGATTTAGATCTTAAAAAATTCTTAAAACTGAGGAAGAAAAAAGAAGAAATTTGGAGATATATGATAAAGGAATTGCAAAAAATTTATTGTTCACAAGGAGCAAATATTCATGATAAACACTTCGAAATTATTTTAAGACAAATGTTTTCAAGGGTGAAAATAAAGGATCCCGGAAATAGCGATTTTGTGCCAGGAGAAGTTATAGAAAAAGAAGTTTTCATAAAAACAAATCGCTTACTTAAAAAGGAAAAGAAAAAACCTGCAAAAGGAAGTTTGCTTTTGCTTGGGATTTCAAAAGTTGCCTTAACAACTTATTCGTTCTTATCTGCAGCTTCCTTCCAAGAGACCTCAAGGGTTTTGATTAGAGCAGCTTTAGAGGGAAGAGAAGACAGATTGAAAGGATTAAAAGAAAATGTGATTTTAGGAAGATTGATTCCAGTTGGAACAGGATTTAGAGGAGCTGAGCCAGAGTGATAAAATTAAAATATGAAGAATAAAAAAAAGAAAAACTCAAAAATTGTTTTACCAGAGAAGGTTAAGAGATATTTCTGGGGCACAGTTTTTCTTTCTCTTTTTTTCATTTTTTTTCTCGGAATTTTTGGAAAGGCAGGAATTATTGGAAAGATTTTTCTTTCTCTCTCTTTTAAATTAATCGGGAAAGCAACCTATTTTTTGCCAATAGTTTTTCTTTTAGCAGCTTTAGTTTTCTTTTTTTCTCCTTATGAAAAATTTCATTTTGGCTTATCTTTAGCAATTTTTCTTTCAATTTTTTTTCTCTCTGGAATTTTTGGAGTTTTAAAGCCTGAAGAAAAGGGTGGAGGATTTTTTGGTTTTTTATTGAGTTTTCTAACAAAAGTTTTTGGTCCTGTTTTGACCCAAATTATTTTTTGGATAATTTTCCTTTTCTCAATTTTTATTTTTTGGTCGCTTTTGAAATTGCCTCAAAAAGAAAAGGCTGAAGAAAAACCCTCTTTAATTAAAAGAATATTTTTCCCTCCAAAGTTTGAGGTAAAAAAAGTTGAAACCGCACCTATTATAAAAGAAGAAAAAATAGAAGAAAAGAAGCCAGAAAAAGTTCAAGCACCTACTTTTAAAATTCCAAAAGATTACAAAGTCCCCCCTTTAGATTTATTAGAATCTGAAAAAGGACAAGCTTTACCTGGAGACATTGTTCAAAACTCATTGATTATTAAAAAAACTTTAGAACATTTTGGAATTCCAGTTGAAATGGGAGAGGTAAATGTTGGTCCAACCGTGACCCAATACACTCTAAAACCTGCAGAAGGAATAAAGCTTTCTAGGATTACCTCTCTTTCAAATGATTTAGCTTTAGCTTTAGCTTCACATCCAATTAGGATTGAAGCTCCAATTCCTGGAAAATCTTTAGTAGGAATTGAGGTTCCCAATAAAGTTCGTTTAATGGTAAGACTTAGAGAATTGCTTTCTCATGAAAAATTTCAAACTTCTCCTTTTCCTTTAACTTTTCCTTTAGGAAGAGATGTTGCCGGAGTTCCGGTTTTTGCCAATTTAGCAAAAATGCCCCATTTATTAGTTGCTGGAGCTACTGGTACTGGAAAAACAATTTTCTTGAACGATCTGATTTTATCTTTAATTTTTAGAAATTCCCCCATGACCTTAAGATTTATTTTGGTTGATCCAAAAAGGGTTGAGTTCCCAGTTTATAATGATTTACCCCATCTTTTAACATCAGTTATTTTCGATCCCAAAAAAGTTGTTTTAGCTCTTCGATGGTTGGTTGGAGAAATGGAAAGAAGATTTGATTTGTTATCTGAAGTAAAGGCTAGGGATATTTCAAGCTATAACGAAACAGTTCAAAAAACAAAAACACAAGAACCTTTACCTTATATTGTTTTAATCATCGATGAATTAGCAGATTTGATGGCAGCTCGAGGGAAAGAAATTGAGGCTGGGATTGTAAGGATTGCTCAGATGGCAAGAGCAGTGGGTATTCACTTAGTTGTGGCCACCCAAAGACCATCAGTTGAGGTTTTAACAGGTTTAATTAAAGCCAACATTACTTCAAGAATTGCTTTTCAGGTTGCCTCCCAGTTTGACTCAAGGACAATTTTAGATACTGCTGGAGCAGAAAAACTTTTGGGTTCTGGAGACTTACTTTTCCTTTCAGCAGAAAATCCAAAGCCAAAAAGGATTCAAGCTCCCTATGTTTCTGAAAAAGAAGTTAAAAAAGTTGTAGATTTTATTTGCAAAGAAAATGAAAAATTAAAAACAGAAAGAGTTGAGATTTCAGAAAATTCTTTAGCCGAAGATTTAGAAATTACTTTAAGCGAAGAAGGAGAATTTTTTGGAGAAGATCCACTCTATGAAGAGGCTAAAAGATTAGTTATTGAAGCTCAAAAAGCTTCTGCCTCTCTTTTGCAAAGAAGATTAAGGATAGGATATGCAAGGGCAGCAAGACTTTTAGATCTTTTGGAAGAAAGGGGGATAGTTGGACCTGCAGAAGGGGCAAAACCAAGAAAAGTTTTAATTCCTCCCCCTGAAGAAGGAGAATGGAAACAAATTTGAAGTCTTTAAAAGGTCAAGATAAAATATAAAAAAATGAAAAAAGTTAAAGAGAAAAAAAGTTTAAAAGAGGCATTAGAGGAAATAAAACAAAGATTTGGTGAGGGAGCGATTATGAAACTTAAAGAAGCTCAGCCAGTGAGCGTTGACGTTATTCCAACTGGAAGTTTTTCTTTAGATCTGGCTTTAGGAGTAGGAGGGGTTCCGAGGGGAAGAGTAATTGAAATCTATGGACCAGAAAGTTCTGGAAAAACAACTTTAGCCCTTCATATTCTAGCAGAAGCTCAAAGAATGGGCGGAGTTGGAGCATTTATTGATGCAGAACATGCCCTAGATCCAGATTATGCAAGAAAGATTGGAGTTAATGTAGAAGAATTGTTGATTTCTCAACCAGATTCTGGAGAACAGGCGCTCCAGATTGTTGAGACTTTAATAAGATCAGGAGAAGTAGATGTGGTTGTTGTTGATTCAGTAGCAGCCTTGGCTCCTCAAGCAGAAATAGAAGGTGAAATGGGAGAATTTCAAATTGGACTTCAAGCTAGGATGATGAGTCAAGCTTTGAGGAAACTCTCAGGGCTTATTTCTAAAACTAAATCCGTTCTTATTTTTTTGAATCAAACAAGAATGAAAATTGGACAACTTGTTGGAAATCCAGAAACAACTCCCGGAGGTTTAGCTTTAAAATTTTATGCTTCAGTAAGAATTGAACTAAAAAGGATAGCTCAAATTAAAAAAGGAGATGAAATTATTGGAAGTAGAATTAAGGCAAAAATTGTAAAAAATAAAGTTGCCCCACCTTTTAAAATAGCTGAATTTGATATTTATTATAACGAAGGAATTTCAAAAGAGGCAGATTTGATTAATACAGCTATTAAAGCAGGTTTAATAAAAAAATCAGGAAGTTGGTTAGAATTTGAAAATAAAAAATTGGGTCAGGGGTTAGAAGGGGCGAAACAATTCTTAAAAGAAAATCCAGAAATTAGAGAAAAAATAAGAGAAAAATTACTTTCTTATTTTTCTGGTAAAACCTAAGCTACTTTTGAGTAAAAGGCAAAAGCCCAAGGTACCTTGCTCTTTTTATTGCTTTTGCCAACTTTCTTTGATGGAAAGCACAAACTCCAGTTTTTTTCTTTGGTTTTATTTTTCCCAAACTCGACATAAACCTTTTCAAAAGCCCAACTTCTTTAAAGTCTATTTCTTGGATATTTCTTTGGCAAAAATAACAAGGCATGTTAATTAAAATGGAATATCTTCTATTTTTATTTCTTCATCTTCTTCAATTATTGGAATTTCTTCTTCAATTTCCTCTTCGCTAGGGGTTTTTTCTTCTTTTGAAATTTCTTTTATTGTTCCTTTTGGTCCCAATTGAATTCTTTCTGCAACAATTTCTGTTCGAGAATGAGAATTTCCATTACTATCTTGCCAAGTTCTTGTTTGGAGTCTACCTTCAATAAAAACTAAAGCCCCTCTTTTTAGATACTGAGCTGCAATTTCAGCCAATCTTCTCCACAAAACAATATTATGATATTCAGTTTTTTCTTTCAATTCCCCTGTGTTAGGATCTTTGACGAATCTGTTAGTTGCCAATCCAAAAGTACAAACCTGATGTCCTGAGGGAGTCGTTTTGACTTGGGGATCTTGGGTTAATCTGCCTATTAAAAAAACTTTATTTAGATTCATAATTTTGATTTTCGCCCAAAATTTCCTTTAACTTTTGATCAATTTCTTCTATTTTTACTTTCTTTCTTACCTTTTCTTTTGGCTTTTTAACAGTTTCAACCTTTTTTGGAGCCTTTTTAGCTACAATTAAAAATCTCAAGATATCATTTTCTTTTTCTAAATCCTTTTTTAAACTTTCTAAGGCTTTAGGCTCAATTTGAAATTCAGAGCTTCCTAAAAAAGCTTCTGTTTTTTTCTTGATTGGATAAAAAAGTGTTTTCTTTGTTGGGGAAAAAGAAGAAATTATAACTCCTCCAGCTTTTTCAATTAAGCTGTTTATTTTTTGATGATATTCTTTTAATTTTTTTTCTTCAATTTCAGGCGAAAGAAGAAATGCTAATTCGTAATTTCTCATGTTTTTAGATTTTAAATTCGATAATATCACCATCCCTTAAAATATAATCTTTTCCAACAATCTGAATCAATCCTTTTTGCTTTGCTAAAGCTAAAGATCCAGTCTCAATTAATTTTTTCCAATAAATTACTTCAGCACAAATGAATTTTTCTTTAAAATCGGTATGAACTTTTCCAGCAGCTTCAATGGCTTTTGTTCCTCTCTTTATTGTCCAAGCTTTGGCTTCTTTACCTTTTGCAATTGTATAAAAAGTTATTAAATCAAGAATATTGTAGCATTTTAGAATTAATTGATCAAGTCTTGAAAAAAGACCAAGTTCTTTTTGTTCTCTTTCTGAAAGCTCAGAAATTTCTTCTTCATCTTTCAAGTTTAATAAAAGATATGGGAAATTTAAATTGAAATTTTTTTCCCCATTGACAATAAAAATCATTGGTTTTTGGGTCAAAAATTGAAATTCTTTTGTCATTTCTTTTTCTTCTTCTGAGAGGTTAACTTCTGAAATAAGTTTTCCCTTTGCTACCTCTTCCTTTAGTTTGTTTAACAATGAATATTTCTTGACCAAGCTTTTTTCTTTAGATTTTATTTTACTTTTTAAGTTAGAAATTGCACTTTCAAGAGTTTCCAGATCTTTCATTAAAAGCTCAGTTTTTAAAATTTCCCATTCTTTATTAGGATCAACTTCACCCAAGACATTTTCTACATCTTCTTTTTCAAAACCTCTTAATATTATTAAAACAGCATCGCAATTTCTGATTTGGGCCAAAAATTGATTCCCCAACCCTTCTCCTTTGTGAGCACCCTTTACCAAACCAGCAATATCTACAAATTCAATTGTTGTTTTGGTTACTTTTTCAGGATTTATTATTTTTGCAATTTTTTCCAACCTTTCATCTGGAACTTCAACAATTCCTATATTAGGATCTATAGTTGTAAAAGGATAAGGAGCAATATTAACTTGTTTTTTTGTTAAGGCTTTAAATAATGTTGATTTGCCAACATTTGGCAAACCAACAATCCCGACGGAAAACCCCATAGATTTTAAATTAATCCCATTTTTTCTTTAACTTCTTGAATTGTAGATTGGGCAATGGCTTGAGCTTTTTGTCTTCCCTTTTCTAAAATTTCTTTAACAAAAACCTCTCTTTTCAAAAGCGTTTCTCTTTTTTTCCAAAAAGGTTCTAAGGACTTGATAATAATTTCAACTAAAGCCTTTTTAAATTTTTCATAACTTCCATTTTTAAATTTCTCTTCTATTTTTTCTGTTGGCTTTTTCGAAAAAAGCGAATAAATTACTAAAAGATTTGAAATACCAGGTTTTCTTTTTGGATCATATTTTATAACCTTTTGGGTATCGGTTACAGCAGACATTATTTTTTTCTTTACCTCCTTTGGATCATCAAAAATGAAAAGACAACCTTCAGGTCTTGTTTTTGACATTTTTTTTGTCGGGTCTTTCAAATCCATAATTTTTGCTCCAAATTCTGGAATTTTAATTTTTGGTTCGGGAAAAGTTTGCCCAAATTTTTTATTGAATCGCCTAGCTAATTCTCTAGCAAACTCAATGTGCTGCTTTTGATCTTCACCAACTGGCACCAATTCTGCTTTGTACAATAAAATGTCAGCAGCTTGTAAGATTGGATAATTTAAAAGCCCTGCTCCAGCTTGACCTTTATACTGTTTTAGTTTTTCTTTATACTGACTCATTCTTAAAAGATCTCCAATTGGGGCTAAGGTTCCTAAAAGCCAGGCCAATTCTGAATGTTCTTTAATTTGAGATTGAACAAAAATAATTGATTTTTCAGGATTAATTCCTAATGCTAAAAAAGAAATTGCAGTTTCTAAAATATTTTTTTGAAGTTCTTTTGGGGAATAAGGTACGGTAATTGCATGGAGATCAACAATTGAAAAAATGCATTCATTTTCTTTTTGAAGCTCAATGAATTGAGAAATCGCTCCAAAGTAATTTCCAATATGCAGTTTTCCAGTAGGTTGTATTCCACTAAATATTCTCATACTTCGATTACAACGGGTAAAATCATTGGCCTTCTTTTTGTTTTTTGAAAGAAAAATTCTCCAATTTTGTTTCTGATTTCATTTTTAACATATATCCAATTCACCGCTCCACCAGAGCCTGCAGCCCGATTAACAATTTGAATTACTCTTTTCCTCGTTTCCTTTAAGAGATCTTTCGACTCTCTCAAATAAATAAAACCACGAGAAATAATATCTGGAGAAGTTTTAACCTGACCAGTTTGACGATCAACTACAGCAATAATCACAAATATACCATCTCGAGCCAAAACCTGTCTATCTCTTAAAACCACTTCTCCAACATCTCCAATTCCCAAACCATCAACCATTACATAATTTGCAGGTACCTTTTCTTTATCAATGAAAATTTCTCTTTGATTTAGTTTAACTATTTGACCATTTTCCGCAACTACTATATTTTTCTCCTTTATTTTGCACTCTTTTGCCAATTCTGCATGTGAAATTAACATTGAATATTGACCATGAATAGGCATAAAGAATTTAGGTCTCATTAATCTTATCATTTTTTTCAATTCTTCTTTTTTTGCATGACCCCCAGCATGAATATCCATCATCTGATAATGATAAACCTTCGCCCCCTGTCTCAAGATTTCATCTTTCATTATTTGAACCGTTCTTTCATTTCCAGGAATGACAGAAGAAGAGAAAATTACCGTATCTCCTTTTTTCAATTTCAAAAAGGGATGCTCTTTATTTGCAATTCGCATTAAAACAGCTTCTGGTTCTCCTTGAGCTCCAGTGCAAAGAATAGTTTGGTTTTCATCTGGATAATCTAAGATTTCTCTTCCCTTAACTATTGTTCCCTTTTTCACTTTCAAATACCCCAAAGCTTTTGCGATCTCAACATTTGTTTTCATTGAGTATCCCTCAATTGCCACTTTTCTATTGTATTTTTCAGACAAAACAATCAATTGTTGAATTCTGTTTATAAGAGAAGCAAAGGTTGCAGCAATAATTCTTCCTTTAGCTGTTTTGAAAATTTCATCCAAATTTCTTTCAATTGTTTTTTCAGAAAGAGAGTGACCTTCCTCTTCGGCATCAGTTGAATCAGACATTAAAAGCAAAATTTTTCTTTTTCCAATTTCTTTTAATCTTTCAAAATCTGTTGGTAAATCATAAACTGGATTTTTATCAAATTTAAAATCTGAGGTGTGAACAATATTTCCAACGGGAGTAGAGATAAAGAGTCCCAAATTGTCAGGGATATTATGATTTTGTCTAAAAAATTCAATTTTAAAAGGTCCAAGAGTTATTTTACTCTTGTCTCTTACTTCTTGGATTGAAAGCTTTGGGAGATGAGGAAAGTCTTCTTGTCTTTTTAAAATTATTCCCTTTGTAAGTGGAGAGGCAAAAATTTCAAGATCAGGTCTCCAAATCTTATCAATTAAATAGGGAACCGCACCAATATGATCATAATGCCCATGGGTAAAAACAATTCCCAAAATGTTTTTTTCCTTTCCCTTCAAATAAGAGATATTCGGGATAATATAATCTACTCCTGGCATGTCTTCTTCTGGCATTCTTAATCCCATATCAATAATTAAAATCTGCTCTTTCCATTCAAAGAGCATCATATTTCTTCCAACTTCTCCCAAGCCTCCCAAAGGAATAATTTTCAAATACTCCTTTTTTTTCATGGCTTAAAATTTTGAGTTTTGATCTTTGAGATTGGAGTTTTCATTGTGCGGACGGTGGGATTTGAACCCACACGGGGAAACCCCCTTTGGCTTCTGAGGCCAAAACGTCTCCCAATTCCGTCACGTCCGCTTTAAATTTTTTTAATTTCTCTCAAGAACTTTTTAAATTCTTTTGATAATTCAGGGTGGGAAATAGCAAATTCAACAACTGTTTTTAGATATTCCAACTTATTTCCAGTATCGTAATATTTTCCGTTTTTTATTTTACAGGCATAAGCTGGAAAACCTTCTTCAATTAATTGATTGATTGCATCAACTAACCAAATTTCTCCGTTTCTTCCCGGTTTTAAATTCTCAATTACTTTAAAAATTTCTGGAGGCAAAATATAAGCTCCGTGGGTAGCCAAATTTGATGGAGCTTCTTGAGGTAATGGTTTTTCAACTATCTTTTTTATTTTGAAAATATTTTTTTCCAATTTTTCGATTTTAGCTATTCCATATCTTGAAAGATGATCTTTTGACTCGATTTCTACAGCTGAAATTACAATTCCTTTATATTTTTTAAAAACCTGAAGCATTTGATAAAGTCTCGGAGGATCAGCTTTAATGAATTCATCTCCCCATAAAACTGCAAAATATTCATTTTCAATTAAGTGTTTTGCGCTTAAAATTGGAATTGCGTTTCCATAAAGTTCTCCTTTTTGTCGAATGTAAACAAAATTAGCTAAATTCGCAATTTTTTTAATTTCATTTAGTTCCTTAATTTTTTGATTTTTTTCCAAAAATCTCTCTAATTCTAAAGATCTATCAAAATGGTCTTCAATTGCTCTTTTGTGAGCACCAGTAACAATAATTATATTTTTTATTCCAGATTCTACTATTTCTTCCACTACATACTGAATTACAGGTTTATCAACCACAGGAAGCATTTCCTTTGGAATGGCTTTTGTTTGAGGCAAAAATCTTGTACCCCAACCAGCAGCAGGAACAATCGCTTTTTTTATTAATTCTTTTTTCATTTAAGAATTTTATCAAAAATAAATTAAATTTCAAGAATTATTTCCAAACTCTTTTTGTTTTTAAATACCAATCTTGAATATTTAAAAATCTTTTTGAAGAATCTGCTAAAAAGATATTGTCTTTTGGAAGACCTCGAATTTCAGAAGAGACGACATAAACATAATAAGGATTGAAAAGAAAGATTGCCGGAGAATCAGAAATTAAAATTTCTTGAAATTTTTCCAATTTTTCCTTTTTCTCGCTTTCTGATTGTGTTTTTCTTATTTCCTCTAAAAGTTTATCGACATCCCGATTGTTATAATTTGCCAAATTTAATCCCAATTCTCCTCTTTGTGAAGAATGCCAAAATGGGAAAGGATCAGGAGAGAACTTTAATAAAATTCCAAATAGCAATGCATCATAATCTTTTTTTCTCAAAATTTCTCTTTCCAAAGTTGCTAAGTCATATGTTTTAATTTCTATTTCAAAACCAATTTTTTCCCATTGCTCTTTTAGAATTTGAGCTGTTTTTTTCAAAATTTCTTCATCCCCAGTAACTAAAGTGAATTTTAAAGGTATTTTTTTCTCAATTTTTTCAAAACAAATTTCATTCAATTTTTCTCTTGTTTTCTCTTTTACTTCCCCAGTTCCTTTTTTTAAACCAACAGGTTCTAAAATATCTTGACGATATTTTTCTTGAAATTTAATCACTGCCTCTTTTGTTTTTTGACCAAAATAACCAGTAACTTCACCCTGAGGATAGATTTCAGGATCCTTTGCTAAACATTTTTGTAGTTCTTCTACTTCCTTTCCTTGAGAACCAACCTTCAAATCGCTCTTAAATTGAAAGAGAGGTTCTTTTTTTTCAATCTTTACCATTTTCCCATTTTCGTCTAAAGAAAAACCTGCTTCTTTTAAAAGCTCTTTTGCTTTTTCTGGATCAAATTTTGGTAAATTTTCAGGCAATTTTAAATTGTAAATTTCACTAAACAATGGAAGGTCAACTCTTTCTCCTTTTCCAAAAAGAATTTTTTGAATAATTTCATCTTTATTCGTTCCATAATTTAAAGCCTTCCTTACATTTTCTTCAGCCAAAACTTCTGAATTTTTCGAATTCAAAAAAACTGCAAAATATCTTGGAAAGCGAAAATAGATTAAGTGAGAATTTAGAGGAAGATTAAAGGTTTGAGTAGGGGAAAGAGAAAATGCTTTTATTTCTCCTTGATTGAAAGCAGAAATTAAATTTTCTGGTTTTTCAAAAAAATGAAAAGAAATTGCTGGAATAAAAGGTTTTTTTCCGTAATAAAAAGGATTTTCTATCAAATCAATCGAAACAATTTTCCCTTCTTTATCTTGGGAAGCTCCAGCAAATTTATAAGGACCAGAACCTACAGGATTTAAATTATTAGCAATTTTCAAATTTTGAGGAGGAACATTTTCAAAAATATGTTTTGGAATTATTTTTAGAGTGCAATTTTCTAAAAAAATGTTTGAACTTTCCTTTAACTTGAATCTTACAACTTGATCTGAAACTTTTTCTACTTCAACCCCTAACCAAGCAGGTCTTAATGGGCTTGCAACCTGAGGATTTTTGATTGTTTCAACAGTAAAAACTACATCATCTGCAGTTAATGGTTTTCCATCTTGCCAAAAAAGATTTTCTTTTAATTTGAATTCAAAAACCTTTCCATCTTCTAAAATCTGATATTCTTTAGCCAAATCAGGCTCGAGTTTTCCATCCAAATTGTACTTTAAAAGTCCAGAAAAAATTAATTCAGTTAAAGCCATATCTACTTCTGAAAGAGGAGCAAACAATGGATTAATTAGAGCAGGATAGCCGATTACTCCTTCCACAAAAACGCCACCTTTTGCAGGAACAATTTTTGTATTTTTGAGATAAAAATCAATAGAAAGGAAAATTCCAGAAGAAATGAAAATAAAAAGAAATAAAAAGAATAAAACCTTTTCTTTTAAACTTAAAATTTTAAAGAATTGGAGCCACTGGTATCTTTTTGGAAATTTAAAGTTCATAAAACCAAATTCAAGAGAGAGAAAAGCACAAAAAGAAATGCCAAAATACAGGTTGCAATAAAGAGCGTTTTTTCAATTCCTCTTCGAGCAAAATAAGAATAACCTCCTCCTCCAAATGCAGAACCCAAAGCCGAGCCTCTTTTTTGAAGCAAAATAGCAACAATGAGTAAAATTGAAACTAAAATTTGAGCAAAAGAAAGATAATTTTTCATAGAATTAATTTTAGAACGAAGTTAACTATCATTGAAAGCAAAGCGCTAAAGAATAAAGGAGAAATTCCAACAATATCAAATTCTTCAAACAAAATATCTAATAAAAAAAGTACCAACATATTTAAGATTATACTAAATAATCCAAAGGTCAAGATTTTGAGAGGAAAAGTAACGAGATCTAAAATTGGTTTTAAAATAGCGTTAATTAAGCCAAGACTTATTCCAACTAAAATTAAAATTTGCCAATATTCTTTAATTTTAAAACCAAAAAAATTTGAATTTGGTAAAACCTCCAATTTCACTCCGGGAATAAATTTTGAAGCCAAAAACACAATTAAAATTCCAGCTAAAACCCTTAAAAAAAATTTTTTCATTTATTCTTTAATATCAAATAACGCCTTTTTTCTCAAGTTTCGATGATAAGAAATGGCAAAGCGATGAGACTCTTTATTTATTTTCAAAATTAAATTTGAAATTTCCTTTGGTAAATTTTTTAGCAAAATTGGTTCTTCTTTATCCTCCAAAAATAATTTGTTTTCTTTCTTTGAAAGGGCAATTATTTTTCCTTTAAATTCAGGAATTTTTTCTTTAATTGCGACATTTAATTGAGCCTTTCCTCCATCAATTAAAATTAAATCAGGAAATCCCCACTCTTTGTGAGAAAATCTTCTTTTTAAAACCTCTTTTAACATTCCAACATCATTTGGTTTCCCTTCAAATTCAATTTTGAAGCGACGATAAAGATCTTTTTCAGGTTCTCCCTTTAAAAATGTAATCATTGAGCCTGTAGCAAAATTTCCTCCAATATTTGAAATATCAAATGCCTCAATTCTTTCAATTTTTCCCTCAAAATTTAAAATAGCTTTTAATTTTTCTTCAATTTTTTCCCAATCCGGTCTTTCAACTAAAATTTCTTCAAAAACCTTTGCATGAGATAATGTTTTTTCTAAAGCAAAAATTTGATCTCTTAACCTTTTTGCCTCTTCAAAATTTTCTAATTTCGCCTCTTTTTTCATTTCCCTTTTTAATTCTCTCAAAACTGATTTTTTTCCCTCTTTCAAAATTTTCATTATCATTTTTGCATTCTTTTGAGAGATTTTTTTAATTTGAGTTGCATCTTTTATTTCCTCAAAAAATTTAGATTTCAAAAGACAAGGTCCAAGGCAATATCCCAAATGATACCAAAGGCAAGGTCTTTTTGGTAATTTTTTGCAAGATCTAAAGGGGAAAATTTTTCTTAAAATTTTCAAAGTTTGTTTTAGAGCCTTCCCATCGACAAAAGGTCCAATGAAAATAGCTTTTAGGTTATAGCTTTTAGCTTTTAGTTTTTTCTGATGGGATAAAAAGATTCTGGGAAAATCTTCGTTTGTTATTCCAACAAAAAAATAGTTTTTATCATCTCGCCAAATTACATTGAATTTTGGTTGATAATTTTTTATTAAATTTGCCTCTAAAATTAAAGCCTCAATTTCAGAGCCTGTTTTAATGTAACCAATTTTTTCAACTTTATCTAAAAATAAATAATCTTTAAAAGAAGGTTGCTGGAAATGAT
>Ga0080004_1121506_pt1 | contig 27482 bp, 29 predicted proteins | sample WasSprMetagenome_FD_69207 | JGI IMG/M metagenome (GOLD analysis project Ga0080004, IMG submission 69207) | Sulfidic aquatic microbial communities from Washburn Spring, Yellowstone National Park, USA - WS (SPADES assembly) (version 2) | ecosystem: Environmental > Aquatic > Thermal springs > Hot... | reverse complement strand
CAGCAGCTATTGGTACAAGGGTCAAATTGTAGGCGAAGGCCCACAATAGGTTCTCTAGTGCTTTTTTCCTCACCAACTCGCTCAACTTGAAGAGAGCTATGAGGGGTTCCAGGTTGCCTCCCGCGAGAACGGCGTCTCCGGCTTCCTTAGATATGTCTGCACCCCCACCCATGGCTATGCCAACGAAGGCCCTGCTCAAAGCGACAGCATCATTGATACCGTCACCGACAAATAATACTTTTTTGCCTGATTCTTGGAGTTTTTCAACAAGTTCACCCTTGTCTTCTGGCCTCATCTCTGCATATACCAGGTCTAGGGAAAGCTCCCTGGAAAGATTTTCGGCTACAACCTTGCTGTCTCCTGTTGCAAGGATGGTTGTCAACCCTTTTTTCTTCAGAAAAGAAACCACCCTTAATGCGTCTTCCCTTACCTCGTCTCGAACCAAAACAAGAGCAGAAACCTTTCCATTTAGAGCAACATAGAAGATGGTAGACCCCTGCGAAATCTCTTTTTCTGCTCTCTCGCTTACCTGACCCGGGACTTCAAGGTTAAACATTTCAAGAAGTCTCTTCGAGCCAACAATCACTTCTGCACCGTTTATTTTGGCAAAAATCCCCAGTCCAGGAAAATGTTCGTAGTGTTCCGGCTCTAGCGAAACAACCTTCTTCTCTGAACAATACTCGATAACAGCAGAGGCCAAGGGATGCTCGCTTCTATTTTCTGCTGAACAAAGGTACCTTAAGACCTCTTCACCTGCACTGTCAAGAAAAACTACTTCTTGGACTCTTGGCTTCCCCATGGTCAGGGTGCCTGTCTTGTCAAAAACAACAGTGTCTACCTGCAGAATCCTTTCGAAGACGTCTCCGCTCCTAACAACTATACCAATCCTAGTTGTATTTATTATAGCGATAGCTACAACCAGGGGCAATGCTATACCTAGGGGACACGGACAAGTAACCGCAAGCACTGCCGCAGCGAATAAGGCGGCTTCGCTGTAGCTAGCTCCTCCCAACGTCGCCCAGTACAAAAACGTCCCAATGCTAACCGCTATTATCGCCCATGTAAGATAGCCCACAACACGGTCGGCAATCCTCTGGAACTGCGGCTTCCTAAACTGTGCTTCCTTGACTGCTTCTATTATGTGGGCCAGACTCGTCTCTTTTCCCACCCTAGTCGCTCTAACTCTCAAGTAGCCAGAGACAAGAATTGTCCCCGACATGACAATATCTCTTTTCTCTGCGCTCTTCAAAACAGGAGCCGGCTCGCCAGTAAATGTAGATTCATCAACATATCCCCATCCTTCTACAACAACACCGTCAACAAGGATGCGTTCTCCGGCTTTTACCTCTACTATTTCTCCTGGCTTTACCTGGTCAGATTCTACCTCTACGAGTTTCCCGTCGCGTATCACTCTCACCTTACCTTTTTGGGCAGAAGCCAGAGCATACAGGTAGTTGAATGCCCTTTTCCTGACCCTATTCTCGATATATGTACCCAGCGAGACAAAGCCCAAAACCCCAGCAGGTATTTCAAACATTCCCATGCCTTCATGACTAAGAAGCAACTGTATAATCCCTGTTATATATGCAACAAGAGAAGACAGAGTTACAAGGCTGTCCATGCTTGGGGATAAGCGTATAAGCGCTAACAGGCCCCTTACGAGTAAATCATAGTTTAGGAATATCACTGCCGTCGCAACGGCAAAGTAGATGATTGGCGGAAGCGGAAAAACAAGGTGAAAGGCTTCTAGCGAGTGCCAAGTAACCACTGTGAGGCCCAATCCAAATGAGGCCAGAGGTATCCAGAGTGGCTTTTCCCGTTTATCTTCGAGTTGACTCTCTTCTACTTCTCCAACTTGGTATCCAAGGGCCCTGACCAATTCGTTGATTTCTGCTGGGTTGGTTGTTAGAGGATTATAGGTTATCTTTGCGAGATTAGAGGCTGGCGAATAGTGGCAAGAAAATACTCCCTTGAGCCTTGATACTTTTTTCTCAAAGTTGTGTGCTTCTTCAGGTTCGAGTTCAACACTGAAGACAAGCGCTCCCTTTTCTAAGTCGTATCCAGCTTCCCGAATAGCCTTGTTTATGTCAACAAGAGATATCTTGTCCTGGTCATAGATGACAACGGCATCACCAGTTGTAACATCTATGTCTATGGTGGCCCCAATCTTGTGCAGGGATTTTTGTATCGCTAAAACACAAGTCGGACAGTCTACACCTATAACTCTAATCTTTTCCCTTGTTTTTGTCAGTTTGTTCACCTGTTAGCTCTTGGGCATGCCAACTGGACCATGCTGTAAATAATATTCAGGGTTCTTTTCGAATGCTTTTTTGCAGTGTGGGCTACAGAAATAGTATATTTTTCCCTTGTAGACAGATTTGTAAGGAGTTTTCTCGGATTCTACTTCCATTCCACAGACTGGATCTATTTGCTTTACCATGATTTCTCACATGAGAATGACGGTGTCATGGTATAAATTTTTTCTAACAATCTTGTCTTTTTGTCTCTTCGAGATATGTAGCAAACTGTTCAATGTATTTAAACCCGTGATCTGGGAATATCAGCACATAGTCACCTTCTTGGAGCGCCCCATTCTTTTTCAGCTTTTCAAAAGTAGCCATTACTGCTCCACTGCTAAGACCCACAAATAAGCCCTCACTTCTAGCTATCCTTATAGCCTGTTCAATAGCTTCACTAGATGTAACATCTAGGACTTTGTCTATCTTTACATAGTGAAGCCACTTCATCCCGGTTTCTACTCTTCTTATGCCGGGAATAACATTTCCGGGTGCCGGCTGGGCGCCATAAACCTTTACGTTGTCGCCATATTTGCTTTTGAAGTAAAGACTTAGTGCCGAAAGGTGCCCCGAGGTTCCTACACCACCTATTATTCCCCTAAGCTTAAGGGAGGCTTCCCGCACCTGCAAGTCAAGCTCTTTAGCAGTATATCTCAAATGAACCTTTAAATTCGAGTTATTCTCGAATTGATTCAAATGGATGCCTCGCTCCCTTTTTGCAAGCTCGTCAACGTCTCCAACGAATTCCACGGTGAGACTTTTTTGAACCCTTTGAACCTCAGCACCCATTATACGCAGAATTATGTCTGAGGCTTTTTGAATCGTGTATGGCAAGAATAATTTAACCTTGAGACCCTTTATATTTGCGAGAGCAGTTAAAGCCATGCCCGTATTTGTACTGGTGGCTTCATACAAAACGGTACGATTATTATACTTCGCCAGATAGTCTGTGATCATTGACCAGCCAATTCTGTCCTTTACACTCATACTGAAGGGGTTAAAAAACTCCAACTTTGCCCACACCCTTAAATTATGGTTGGACAGTGAACGAAGAAGAACGAGAGGGGTTGGCCAGTTCTTGTATAGAAGCTCTTCGGTGCTACTAAATACTCTAAGCCGTGAAGGAGAAATGTCGTCAAAGAAACCCAGCTGATCTAGATGATACGTCTCAGTCCCTTCCTTACATGAAGGTTCCCTTATTCCTAGAAAACTGAGAGCTTCCTGCATCAGGTCTTTTTCCCGTAAATATTCGTTGCAGGATATCTTTCCCTTCTTCAAAATTTCCACAACTATTCCCAATACTTTTTCTAGTCTCTCATCTTTCCCAATTATATACATTCGAATACCACCAGATTTTTAACAATAATTTGGAAGAGAACCCTTTTTTCCAAAAATGCTCAAGAAAGAAATTCCTCATAAAAAATTTTCCTCCAATGTAGACGTTCATTAGATTTATGGTCTTGCTATTTATCCCGTTTAGTTTCATGTTGAAAAAAAGAAAAGGCTTCATCTTCAATGTCCCCCTTATCTTAACAATTCTAGTTCGATATTTATATCAGGTTCAAATCGCGAAATATGTACAAGGCCTTTCCACGTCAACACGAGGTGCTTGGTTGTCTTAGGAGGAAAAAGTTTCCCAAATAGCCCAGCTTTTAATACCTGTTCCTTCGGGATATTCTTGCCATCTCTAAAAGACTTTACTAAAATAAGTGGCGACTTGTAGTTGAACATGACACATGGTATATACTTGCAACCCAGACATTTTAATGCCTCAAATCTGTGGTGCCCATCTAGTATGACTCTAGTACCTTTATCTACAGCTATCGGCTTCTTTAAAACTCCATCCTTCACTATTGAAGCTAGCAATGTCATAAGTCTGTCTTGTTCGCACTCCTCGTGAGGACGGAGCTCACTGATAGCACACAGTTCAATGTTATTTTTGCTTTGTAACCATAAAGCCCTCATGTTTAGTTCTATATGACATCGTCATATAGGGAATATATGTTTTTCGTTTGTCATATTAAAACAAATACATCATGTTCCGGAAATCTAAAAATTATGAAAAGTTTTTATTTTGAAGAGGCAACACCCCAAAGCGCAATGCGTCGTACATGCATACGTCGTAGCATCTACCGCAGACTATGCATTCTGTCCTTGAGATCTCTCCAGTCTTCAAACTATCTTCTGTTATTGCGCCAGTAGGACACACTCTCATACATGCCTTGCACTTTATGCATTTGTTAGTGTCAATCTTGAATCCTAGAAGCTTCTTCATGCCTAATAGACCCATAATGGCGCCCACTGGGCAGAAATAGCGGCACCATGCTCTCTTATCGCTAGCTTCAAAGATTAGTGGAACAGCTGTTAATCCAAGCTCCAACGGTTTAAGCGAGCCATAGGCTGTACAGACCCCCCTAATGGGGCATACAAGGCAGAAAGTAGGAGACCCAGTAGCTGTAGAGGCGGCTACAAAGGAAGTAGCAACTACATATTTGTTGTACTTATTGTCCAGATGGAGCTTCTTGAGAAAGCCCGTCCTCTTCTTAATCTTGGCTGTGAGGTCGAGGATCGTTCCTATTGGACACATCAGTCCACAGAAAACGCGCCCAAGAAGCATTGAGCCTATAATGGGTACAAGAGCGAAGACTATTAATACGTATAGACCAATATATAGCGGAGATGAAAATATTCTCTGTATGACTCCATATATACAGTTAATGGTGAAGCCTCCAATAGGTATTGCACATATACCTGCTGGAATAGCTAAAATTCCAATTGGAACTAGTAACACAAGTAAGACAAAGCTTACAGCCTGAATAATGTATCTGAGCCACTTAATTTTCCTTCTCTTAACAACCTTAAGTACTTGTCTTCCACTCATACCCATCACCCAATACTCCAACTATAACTTGGTCTATACGCACCTTCAGTCGTAAGGGAGATAGCATGGACCGGGCATTCTGGCACACATGCCCCACAACCCAAACACTTCCCCGGGTTTATTGATACCTTTGTCTTTTTAGGGTCAGCCCAAGAAATCGCTTCAGCCACTTGGTCGCAAACTTTAATACAAATCCCGCAGCCAATGCATTTATCCAAGTCAACCTTCGCGGTACCCATCTTTGCCCTATCCTTGGTTACTCGTTGCAAAGCGCCAGAAGGACAAACCTCAATACAGTTAAAGTCTAGAACACAGACACCGTTTTCAATCAGAACAGGGGTTCCAGCTTGAGATAGATTTTCAAGAGGAGATACTTGACGTATAATGTGCTGTGGACAGACAGACACACATCTGCCACACCTCACACATACTATTCCGAAAGCTTGCTCCTCGAGTGCACCTGGAGGTCTACGAAGAGTTATGGGCTGTTTAAGTGTAAAGGGAATTGCAGAAGCTACACTAGTAAGTATGGCTGTTTTCCCAAAAAAGGATAAAAAGTCTCTACGAGTAAGAGGCATAAAATCACCCATGAGAAATCATAAAAATAAAAAAATATTTTTTTATTTCTTTCTTATTCTGTTTAGTGCTTGGTCTACGTCTGCTAGTCCTAGACTTTGGAGTACGTCTGACTTTGGTATACCGTTTTCGTCGTAGCCGTGGTTTGCATAGTAGTCTGAAAGCTCCTTCTGGAAGACGGCTGGGTCAACCCTCTTACCCTTAACTGGGCCACTAGGCAGAGGCTCATTAGCCATCCTGCCAGGGTTCTCGTCGAGAGCCTTACCGTCCTTAACCCAGCTAACATCAGGGCCTCCGAGAAGCAGAGCAGCACGCTGAATCATCAACGAACGCATAGCAACAGTCTTAAGAGTATCAACGCTATAACTCCAGCCAGTAACAGCAGTCAGCCACATCGCCGCCTGGTCGATTGGAGGTGCTGTGAAGTTGCAGAACATCGCTGTGTCGTTTACTAGGGGCGTCAGCTCATAGTCCTCAAGCTTTGGAGACGCTATGGAGGTGTGGTCTCCTCCTTGTACTGATACCGCATAGCTTATTGTCCAGCGTGTATAGTCGAGTCCGCTTCTTATTCCGTGTGCTCCCCACTCTATGCCCTTACAGTTTATAGCGTAGTATAGGACTTTCTGTGGGTCTAGCCCCTTCCTCTTAGCTATCTCCAGTGCAGCCCTGTATTCTCCTAGTGCAAGTATGTCTCCTATGCCCTCCCTCCTGGCAACCTTTTCAAGCATCTGGCGCCAAGCATTACTATCTCCCCATCTAAGCTCAAGCCCACCAGTATCATTCTTATCTATGATGCCCTTCTCATAAAGCTCAAAAGCAAAGGCAATAGTATTACCAATACCAATCGTGTCAAAGCCAAGGTCATTAGCAAGAGTAGTATTCATACAAATCTGGTCTGGATCCCACTCGTCGAGTATTGACCCATGAGTTGCCTGGTTTTCATAGTCCGGTAGCTCACTGACAAGCTTTTCCGGTTTTCCTTCTTGTCTAACAACAGCGGTCTTGTAGCAGTGCTGAACACACATCCAGCATCTAGACCAGAACTCTCTCACCCAGAGGCCATGTTCGTAGTTGCTTGTATATGCTAATGGATTATCAGTCCACTCGTCCTGCCAGTTCCTTATCGGCAAAGAGGCCGTCCACCATCCGAAATTCCAAATGCCTCTTCCTGTACCCCACCTCCTGTATGCTCCATATCTTTGAATGTTCCTCTGCTTCAATGCAGTAAGCAGAGTGTTCCATGCGTCTTTGTTTGCTGGTTCTGGCATTGGTTTTGTCCCGTAGACTACTATTGCTTTGAGGTTCTTGCTTCCCATTACTGCTCCATACCCACCTCTACCAGCAGCCTTCTCTTGGTCAAATATAACAGCACTATTCCTAACCTTGTTCTCTCCAGCTGGGCCAATCAATGCAATTGGAGGAACTTTAGGCCATCTACTCGGCCTATTTTTGCTGAGTCCTGTCCTTATCTCACTAAGTATCCCGTTTCTAGCCTCTGTAATACGTTTACCCCAATACTTGGAGGCATCCCTTATCTCTATCTTGTCATCTAGGACCCATAGATAGACTGGACTCGAAGCCTTACCGGTAATTATGAAACCATCCCAGCCAGCCAGCTTCATTGCGGCATCAAACCAGCTGCCAGCACTACTACCAATAATACCGTTAATATTGGGACTCTTACCAGTAACGCACGTCCTACTACCAGAATAAAGCCCATTAACAGGCCCAGTAAGAAAGACCAGTATATTGTCGGGGCCGAGTGGATCCACGCTCTCCCAGGGCTTATCTTTCAGCCTCTGCCAAGTTATATATGCTCCAAGAGCTCTTCCACCAACGTAGTTCTTCAAGACGTCGTCTGGAAAAGTAACTTCCTTGACTGTACCCTTAGATAGGTCTATTTCCGCAAACTTACCCGCATACCCACCTGGCATACCTACTCCACCTCCTCAGGCTTAATTTTCCAATTGTAAAACTTCTTGGCAATCAGGGCTGCAAACTCCTCAGGGGTCCTAGAGAAGGTCTTTCCGGCGTATGGGACAAAGTCCATCACGTGTAATGCGTCGTTGGGGCATGCTTCTACGCAGGCTGGTATTCCATTTTTGGTGGGGTCGTCTACTCTTGTTTCGCATAGGTCGCACATCATTACTTTGTCTGTTGCGGGGTGGAAGTATGGATATTTGGCTGGGCATGCTTCAAAGCATTTCCCGCATTTTGATCCTAGACATTTAGATATATCTGTTACTATGATGGCTCCTGTCTTATCGCTTACTTTTAGTATTCCTTGCGGGCATGCTGTTACGCAGGGTGGTGGAGATTTGGCTCCTGTTGGGTCTTGCCATTCTCTACACATTGCACACATGTGTATGACTTCCATTTGGTCTGAGAAGTGGTATATTCTTATTCTACTTGCCTCAGGCCATATTTTACCTTCATGCGCCATGCTACATGCTACTTCGCATAACATGTCTCCTGCGCATAGCTCGTGCCTTCTCCATATCATGAATGGCTTAGGGTAGTCTGTGAAGTATTCTGTTATGAAGAGTGTTGGTCTCTTCACTCCGCTCGGCTGTACCTGTGCTACAGGCACCTGGACAGTGGTAGGCTTCTCAACTATTGTTTGAACGGTTTTGGGTGGTAGGAGTGTTGCTGTTGCTCCTCCTCCTATTGCTAGTCCCGCCACTGTTCCTACAGCTAGTCCCTTCAAGAAGTCTCTTCTTGTTACAGGCTTCTCCGTTGGTTTTTCTGTTGAAGGTTTTTCTGTCATAACAATAATTTATTATAATCAAAAAAGATATATATCTTTCGATGTATTCAGATAAATATATCGAGAATTATTTTTTTAGAAAATCTTTTAGCTGAGTGTACTCTTCATCCTCATCTTTCTTTATTTTGCCATCGATCCATAGGAAAGAAGTTTTTAGATCGGATAAAGAAGAATTTGACGTAAGGCTTTCCAATTGATCATCAACGACTGCAAGAACCCTCTCCTCCCGAGAGGCAAGAAAAATTATCTCAAACAATTTAAGCCTTATTGATTCTGTTTCTTCCTCAAAGCATTTTTCCTGAGCACATTTCCATATTTTTCCCTTACCTACCCCACCTATAGCAGCGTATGGCTTCCCCATTATTTTTTTGTAGGTTTCAGCCATTTTTTCAAGAAAATTCCATGTCAATGCCCATCCTGGCACGTTTCTATCGATGCCTCCTGGGGGTACTACGAGAACATTTGATAGATTTATTCCATCCTGAGATATGCTTATGAACCTGTCTTGGGTGTATGCGCCTAGCCTAACTATTCCTAATACATCATCTGCAACTATGTAGAAAATTCCTATGTTGAAAAGTGTAGGGTCTAGTTCTTCTTCTGAGTTCAGGACTGGATAGGGACTTTTTCCGTAGTTAAAATGTGCACTTAGCCTGAGAATTTGTTCTTTTACAGAGAAATCTTCGAAGACTTCTTCTTCTGGGTCTGGATAGTATTTTAGCAAGAAAACTGGGCCTGAAAATTCTACGACCGGTAGATTGGGGAGGTTTATTTTGAGTAGGGATCGTTGAATGTCCCACTGTACAACTTCATAGACGCCTTTTATTCCTTCTATTTGGTAACGCCAAGCTTTCCCATAGCTATAATTTGCTTCTTCTAGTTTTTTTATACCTGTTGGTTCTAGTTGGTTCATTGCATCGTCAACAAATATTAATTTGAAGTATGTATTAAATATTCGTTCGCTTTTTTCCATCATTTTTTGTTACCTTTTTTGTTATTATTCCTGTGATTATGAGGAGTACCGATGAGATTAGTGATAGGTAGTAACCTATGTCGAAGTGTGTTGTGACGTGTAGTGAATACTCATAAAGGTATATCCAGAGTTCTCCTTGCATTGGTATTTTTTCTGGCGCTGTCGTTGTTCCTTCGTACAGTACTGGCAGGAAAGCCAGCGTGTAGAGCAGGTATATTGCACCAATTGTTATGAGTATTTTTGCCGCTGTCTTTGCTTTTGCTTTAAGTATTAGGTATGCTGAGACCAGTGCTAGCACAACTAAGGCATATAGGTAGACCCTGGCTGCAAGCATTAGTACTGGAGGTGTTTCATGCCTTAAAACATACTGCCTCAACTCACTCATGTTATGAGTCAAACCATATGCATATATGTATAAATAGCTCTTCCTATTAGTAACAATCTCCCTAACACTCATAATCCACCAAGGAAAAATACTAGATAACAAAACTAGCACTGCAACAACAACCACCAAACTAAACAAAAATCCCCTTTCGTACATCCTTTATCCACAAAAACTATGTCAAAAAACATATTAAGTTATCTACTATATCAATTGATGACATAAGTATGAAGAGAGTCTATTTGCTCGTTACTATTGTTATTCTTGTGGCTATCCCAGTATTTACAGCCATAAAGATTCCTTGTCCACAAACTGTTGCTTGTGAGGTGCAAAGCGGAGAGGAAGTTAAAATTCTTAGCTTAAAGGCCGAATTTAATGGTGCACACTGCAAAGGTTTAGAATATAATGTCTCCGTCACTCTTCATAACTCTGCAGACAAGCCGCAAGACATTTTTGTTCATATAGATGGTTGGGACCTTGACATTAACATGCATGTGACTGAGGGTGATTTGCCTGTTCACCTGGACCCGGGCGAAACAAAAACTGCATCAGCTATGCTTCCCATAGATTCTCAGTCGCCGAAACCAAGTTATTATTTTAATGCAACGATTGTTTCAAAAACTGGTACTACTTCGTCAAACTTAGGGAGATGTAGTTGTAGATCGGGTGAACAGATTCCACTCTACAAATACCTTTTAATAACAGTCTCAGGGGCGTAACTAATGAAAAAATTCTTGATTAAAGCATTTGCTATTGGTTTTTTGCCTTCGTTGCTACTATGCTCTTTTTTTAATTGCCTCAATTTTCCACAGGCATATGGTCTCTGCATTATTTGCCACGCGAGAGACCTAGTTAATTTTCTTGTTAATTCGTTGCTTGATATGCATTTTTTTACATATGGTTCATTTTTAACTACTCTAGGGGTAGTTGTGGGAAGCTATATTGGTGCAAAGACAGGTAAAAAATCCTCGCCTCTACCAGGAAAAGCGTCCAAATATTTCTTTATCGGTTTTGTCACTAGTATCTCCGCTTTGTTAATGGGTATGTGTACCGCAAGGATAGCTTTGTTGATTGGCTGGGGGTCTCTAAAGGCAATTATATATCTTGTAGGTGTATTATTGGGTGTTCTCCTATGGTTACACAGTGGGATTCGCTAATAGCTATTGTTTCATTTTTTATAGGCATTGTCATCGGATATGTGAGTCAAAAATATACGATATGCTTTATCTCTCCTCTGAAAAAGTTTTTGCTTTCACCGAGACTGTTATATTATCAATTAAGAGCCAATATAAACGAGTTTCTTGATGAGAGCGTGTACCCAAGTGCTATTGTTGGCTCCATAGTGGCCCTCTTTGTGCTAACTTTCTTGGGATACCAGAGTAAGCAACCCTATCTGACGATTGGGAGAATAGTTGTGGGTTTTACTGGTGCACTTTTATTTGGTTACAGTTCTGCTAGTGCCGGAGGGTGCCTTCTGCATCTCCATTGGAAAGCTGGGGAGGGGGATAAAAACGCTTGGAGTTATTTGTTAGGTTTTTATCTGGGAATTGTCTACTTCTATCTTTTCTTGGAGGGCTTGGTCCTTGAACTGATCCGTTAATTTGAGGCGCATTGAGGCTTTTTGTTTTTTCTTTCTTGGTACATTTTTTCAGCATTTTTGTCTTCTTCTTGTTCGATTTTTTCTTGTTGTTTCAGTTGCCACTCGAAAATTTTGATGGCTGCTTTTCTCCATTTTTCTCCGATGCCTAGAGTTTTTATGGAAAAGGCTTTTAATGCATACTTATTGAATAACCTGTTTTCAGCATATTTTCTCACATATATCTCATTGTCAGCTATAGCGAAGTACCATACGTATGGTGCTAGGACAAGTTTCCATTTTCCAACTATGTATTTTGCAATTTCTGTGGCTGTTAAGGAGGCGACTAGCCATACAGCTGGAGCTATCTGTGTTATTGGTTTTTTGCCTTCTCTCCACTCTTTAAACCAGCTTACACGCCACTTCCCGTGAAAGAGGTACCATCTCCTTCCACATTTATTTTCCCATGCCTCTACAGTGCGATACAACTCCTCGTATGGAAGGTTCTCGGGTAAACCAAATATTCCCTCAGGAGTGTATTTGGTGTAGGGTGGGAAAGCCATTACGTAGCCTGTAAATCCGGAAGGCATACCAGTTATAGCATATATACCATTACTTGTTGCTATTCTTATAACTTTTGCACTGAAGGCCACGTCATCAGCTTCTGCTATAACTACATCGGGGCACCACTCCTTAATTGTTTTTTCAATTTCCGGTAGTGACAATTTCCTTGAATCTCCAATAACTTGTGCTTCAGGATTTATCCTAAGTATATCATTTTTTATGACTTCAACCTTGTATTTACCTATGGTATCAATAAAGCATCCAATTTGTCTGTTCATATTGGAGAGCTCGTATGTTTCAGGGTCTATGAGATAAAACTTTGTAAATCCAGTCCGGGCAAGCAATACAGCAACAGTGCCTCCCATTCCTCCTACTCCTATTATCATTATTTTTGCTTCGCGTATTCGTTCTTGGTCCTTCTGAGTAAAAACTCCCATGTTTCGCTCAAACAAGTCGTAGTAACTTACGTTCATACTCATGGCCTTAACTAAAGCCAAAAAATGATATATCTTTTTCTGTAATTAGAGATTAAGCTAACTGTTTCTAGCATTTTAAGTTGACTTATTTTTTGCTATGAGTAAAGAACATAAGATGTATAAGCTGAAACAAGCACATTTAACACCAAACGAGGGCTTGTTTGCTGGTTGTTGACAAAGTTTTTTAACTAGTGCCAAGCATTATTTTCGGCGAAAAAATGTTTCCCGGATATACGCCTCAAATTATTGCCTTACAGTTCCAGATTGGGCCCACTGAAATTATCCTCGTAATAATCCTTGCACTAATCCTGTTCGGTCCCAAGAAACTTCCAGAACTAGCTAGGTCTTTTGGGGAATCTATAAGGGTCTTCAAAGAAGAAACACAAAGAGCAATGTCTTCAGATGAGGAAGCGTCAAAGAAACAGGAAACAAACTTATCAATTTCTGACGAGGATTTAAAGAAGCTAGCTGAGAAATTGGGTATCTCAGCTGAGGGAAAGAGTAAGGAAGAATTAGTCAAAGAAGTTCTAGAGAAAGCAAAAGAGAAGGGTCTCATATAAGCTTCTTGTATATGCCTCTCATTTTCATTTATGTTAACAGATTGTATAAGAAAGATATTGTCTTTTTTACGATTTGAATAGAGTAAGTTATATAAGTTTCACAATATATTCATATATCGCTATGCCGGAACAAGTCTTAGTAGTAGACCCATTGGATACGTGGTTAATGTTGCTTGCAGCAACGCTTTTCGCCGCTGCAACATACATTTACTTCAACTTTGTTAAGCCCCTAAAAGAGCTCGAGCAGGCAAATAGAGGCTTCGGCGTCTTCTTTACAGGCGTGGGCATTTATGCACTCGCCACAGGTGTTTGGGCAACAATTACGTGGCCTTTCCCTGGACCCTATAACATTGTACTGATGGATCCATGGGCTATTTTTGGATTAGCCAGCCTTGTCCTCGGATTGTCCCTACTTCTCAAGATAGATTTCACCTACACTTCTGTCCCGTTCGCCTTCCTAGGCATCTTGCCAGTTGTCCACGGCTTGGCTATCCTCAATTACAGATTAACAAAGACCCCAGAGTTTACTTTCCTAATGTACTTCCTTACAGGCCTATCGGTTCTCTTGTCCCCGATTCTATTCTACAAGAAGAACAAAACGATTGCATACATAGCTGTATTATTCCTCGTGATAGCTGGTCTTCTAGCTTTATACATTGGCGCAAATGCTACATTTGGCCACATTCCTGGATGGGGCAAGTGGTCTCCTTGGTACGGTGCAGTTAAAGTCGGAGGCTAAAAAAGTATTTTTTCTTTTTATTCTGTTTTTAGTGTTTCTTTTATGTTCCTGCTTAAAGCAAGAGCTATTATTGAAAGAACGCTAAACACTGCTACGACAGTGAGTGGATCAGGGTTAAATGTTGCGATGGACTGGTAGATTGCTACTCCTAGAAAGCCTATCATGTTTACAAATGAAAACGTTGTTCCCGAGTATTCGTGGTTGTATGCTTCACGTGCCATGGGCGATATTACCATGTGTGTAGAGGCTACGAGCCCGAGGATAAAGAATAATAATAGTAGAAGGTTATAGGAAACATTCACAAGTACTGGGAGAAAAGCGAGGACCAGCCAGGATATTGCGTGCAGTAGACAGCAAGCCTGCAGGATGGGCTTCCTTCTCTTGAGAACCCTGTCACTTACGAAGCCCATTAAGGATACTCCTATTAGGAATGCTAGTGCAAGCATGAAAAGCAGGCTTGGCGTGTCTTGTAGATATTGTGGATAGTACTTCTTTATGTATATTGGTGCCCACAGTGACTGGAATGATAGTATAGCGGAATATGAGCCGAGATATGCCATTCCAAGGGCTAGAGAGTGCGGGGATCTGACTACTACGCGTAGCTGCTGAAGCGTCTGTTTAAAGCCATCTTTTATGCTGTGGCTTGAGACTCCGTGGTCATTTATTGATACAAACGAGATTATTCCCACGAGGAAGGCAACTATTGAAAGAAAGAGAAGTGTGCCCGAGAGGCCGTATATGTTTATGAGTATTCTTATTGGAAGGGTCGCGAAGAGGGCCCCAAAGTTACCAACTGCCAGACCTATGCCGGTGAGTGTAGCTCCGAGGCTTTTATCTGCATATACGCCTATCACTCTCTGTATCGAGATCCAGACTGCTGATGCCCCGATGCCTACAAGCACACGTCCTGCCACAATTAGCCATGGATTTGGTATGGAAGATAGGAGTGAGCCTAATCCTAGGATAAACATGCTTATTGCTACGTATCTTTTCGCCCCTAGTGCGTCTGAGAAGACTCCGGAGGGCAGTTGCATTGCGGCGTAGGCGTAGAAGTAAGCGGAGGCGACCATTGAGATGAATAGGGAGGGCTCGATTCCATTACTAGTAGCTATATTGGAGAGTTCTCCTTGGATAACGCCTGTGACTGTCCTGTGTATATAGACTAGGAAATAGGCTGTGTATAGGGCTACTAGTGACATGGCAAGCTTTTTGTCCACACGGTTCTAGGGTTTGACTAATTAAAAAATTTTCATTTTTAATTAGTAAAAAGTTGACTTTGTACTAATGGTGATGATGCTTTTTCCATTCTCCTGGTTCATGCAGGTGGAAGAACGCCCTTTCCACTACCTCTGAGAGGGCTGGGTGTATATGCATGCCGTTGTAGATTGGCTCAGCGCTTCCATCCGGGGTATACATTAGGTTTACTATTTCCTGTATCAGGATGGATGCTTCTGGGCCTATTATGTGGGCTCCAAGGATTCTGAATGTTTCCCTGTCAAGTATTACCTTCACAAAATAGTCAGAAACCATCATGGCCTCTCCCTTTGCCGTCTCCTCGTAACCTGCTATCCCTACAAGGATATCGTACTTCTTCATTGCCTCTTCTTCCCTCAAGCCAACACTTGCAACTTCTGGCTCTGTGAAAACCGCGTGTGGCACCGCGTTGTATCTGGTTTTAACCTCTTCGCCTTTGAAGGCATTCCTGTAGACAATTATGCTTTCGTAGTTGGCCTTGTGCTTATACATCTGTTTGCCAGTAGCGTCACCGAAAGCCCATATACCTTCTTTAGACGTCTTTAGGTATTCGTCCACTATTATCCACCCCTTCTCGTCTGTCTTTACCCCAGTTTTCTCTGGCCTAGTGATATCGCTGTTCGAGGCTCTACCCGAGGCAACTAGTATCGCGTCTGCCTCGAGTTCGACGTTTTCGCCTGTAAGCTTGTTTTCGGCTACCACGATTTGTCTGTCTCCATTCTTCCTGAACTCGACAACCTCGTGGCGGGTCTTTATTTCCATGTACCTGGATAGATCCCTCTGGAGCAACTCCGAGACTTCGGGTTCCTCTTCTTTTAGTATTCTCTCTCCCCTCTGGAGTATTGTTACCTGGCTACCCATCATGGCTAGGAAAAAGCCCAGCTCTAGCCCAACGAATCCCCCGCCTATAACGACTGTTTTCCGTGGCAGTTTTCTCAGTTCTCGAAAGAAATTGTCGTTCGTGTAGTATTTTACCTCGTCTATTCCTGGCACTCTAGGAACTGCTGGCTTAGAACCTGTACACAGCAACACTACGTCGCCCTCGATTTCTCTGCCCCCCACATCTACAGTATAGTCTCCCACGAATGTGCCATTTGTCTGGTATAGGTCTATGAGTGGGTGATGCTTCAGGGAATGCTCTATCTCTTTACTTTCCTTGTAGATCCTTTTCCAGACCCTTTCCATTGTCCAAGCAAAGTCTGGGGGAGAATAGCTCACATTTATGCCGAACTTGTCTGCTTCCCTTATCCTCCTAATGTTCCGGGCAACCTCTATCAGCATTTTGGAGGGTATGCATCCACGGGTTAGGCATATCCCGCCAACCATGTCGTTTTCGATCACTGCGTAGCGGTAGCCCTGACCCTCATTTATTAGCTCAGAAACAATGTTCATGGCCGAGCCTGTACCAAAAACGATGACGTCGTAGTGTTTAGTCATATATGTTTCTGCTTTCTTGTCAATATATTTATTTATTGCATTTCTATGGATATATTAATGTCCGGCCTAAAGGAAAAGGTTTGGAGGAAACTTCCTCTAATAATAATCCTGACGGTAGTAATTCTGGGAGTTATTCTGGCAGTGTTTTCCCAGAGACAACCATTCACTAGCCTACAGCCTTATGTTGCCCAGATAACAATAACGGGGACAATAGACTACTCTTCTTCCTCGATTCTAGGAACAACGACAGGAGTAGAGGAGTACATTAGACTCATAAAACAAGCAGAGGAAGACCCCCTAGCCAAAGCTGTCATCCTAGTATTCGACTCCCCAGGAGGAACAGTCACCGCGTCCGACGACCTTTACCAGGCCGTAAAAAGGCTGGCCTCAAAGAAACTTGTCGTGGCCTATGCTAAGGGCCTCATGGCAAGCGGCGCATACATGGCCGCGCTACCCGCAAAAGTTATCTTGGCTAGTCCTACCAGCGAGGTAGGGTCAGTTGGCGTAATCATGACTGTTCTCAACGTTGAAAACCTTCTTGGAAAACTTGGTATAACCGTCTACACATTTAAGTCTGGAACACTCAAGGACATTGGGTCCCCTTACAGGAATATGACAGAGCAAGAAATAAAGATAATGAACGACTTTGTAAACTATTATTTCGGAATTTTCAAGGAAAGGGTGATTGCGAATAGGGGAAAGGTCTCTGACGAAGTCTTTACGGGTCAACCGTTTACTCCAGTAAAAGCCAAAGAGGCAGGTCTAGTAGATGATGTATGTACATATGAAGAAGCAGTCAACCGGACAAAGAGTTTAGCTGGTTTGCCCGAAGATGCGCCAGTAATAGAGCTTAAGCCGAGAACACCATCGCTCCTTGATATCCTGTTTGGCGCTTCTCAGGGGAGGAGCTCAATTACTATTCCAAGCATTGTTGTCTTGGCGATGTGGCCTCCACCAGTTGCAATCGTCTTACCTTAAAGAAGACTCAAATAGCTAAGGCAACTATTTTTTCTGCTCTAGCTAGGGTCCATAGAGATGCAGTGAAAAATGCAAGGGACAATGCCCCGATAATGGTATTCTGGTTTAGGACTGAGATGAAGAGGCTTAGGGTGCTCCATAGCAACATGTAGAAGGGATCTTTAGGCTTCTTTTCCTGTGTTTCTTTCTTTCCCTTCGGTGTCACTTCGTAACTGAGAGGGAGGCCAAGTAACCCTTTCAGGCAGTTCCAGGCAAGGGTAGGTGTAAGCGTTGTTAGTATGGCTGTGAATCTTCCGAGGTTTGTTATGGTTTGTTTTAGGCTGTATTTTTTCATGAGTCTCTGATAGAGATAATAGTATATAGGAAATATGAGAATAAAAGGGGACGACATGTATAGGATTTCTTCCAAGAACATGCCAAAAGTTATACGTTGTTCCAGTGCCCCTGCTATGGGTAAAAGGAGAAATGAAATAGAGACGGGGATTGTGAGAAGAGGCAGAGACATATAGGCGAGCATTTCTAGCCTCCTCCAAAAAGACAGCTTTTGGCTTTTAATGAGTTTTAAGGCGGATCTCCTTAAGACGTCGCTCGTGCCATATGCCCATCTTTTTTGTTGCGTCTTGAACGCAGCAAGCGTCGAGGGGACAAGAATCCTCAGAGACAGTTCTCCAAGCAGGTGTGTATCGTAGCCGTTTAGGGCAAGCTTAACCCCCATCCATATATCGTCTTGAATTATGTTGTCTCCCCAGCCGCCCACATCTAAGACAACGTTTTTGTCATAAATTGTTCCAGAGCCTAGAGGAAAAACAAAAAGGCCCGCCTGGCTCCTCATTCTGTAGAGGAGATCCGAGCCAAAATCTGTGAAAAACTTTACCGCGTGTGCTAGACGCGTCCCTCTTGAAAAGTAACCTTCCCATGGTATTACACTTGCTCCCCCGTTTTGGAGCCCTGTACAAATTTTTGTGGCAATTTCTAGTGTTGGTTCAGCGTCGACGTCTAGTATCAAGAAATGAGTGGCAGTAACATTTTTTAGATAGTCATCTAGTGCGCCAGTTCTCCCGCCTCTACGGTCTGGCCTGTGGAATATGGATATGGGGAGGTCGTATCCCAGGGCTTCAGCTAGATTTCTTACGTAGTCGCTTGAGTCGTCTGAAAGTATAGTTAGGCGTGTGAAACAGGGGCTTGTCAGGAGGACTGCTGAGTTACGTCTTGTTTTTTCGACAACTAGTTCTATTGGCTCAGAATAGATTGGTACAACAGCTTCAAAGGTGCCCCTAGAAGCCCTATGAATGTTGTTGTTTGCTTTGTTTCTTCTTCTGTTTGCAATAGCTAAAATAAGGGTCTCATACAAGAGGAGTAAAAGTATTGGAAATACTACCAAGAGCATGGCTATTGTGCTTAGAAGTGGTATCGCTGTGTAGCTTTCCATAGGCCATGTCACCACATAATAAATGGCTAGTCCTCGCTGGATACTGGCAGGTCTCTGTCTCTGGACTCTGCTATTTCTTTGGAACGGAGAGTTCTCAGCAGGAGATCTATCTGTTCGCCGAAGAATGCCCACAGCGAAAAGACGCCTATAAGGAGGCCGATGCCTATAGCTATTCCAATCGCTAGTGCCAGCTTTATTTCGCTACTGAGTGCTGCAAGGTCGATGAGGAGCAGGGTTATGAGGAGAAGACTTAGCATTGTGAAGAATCTTTCAGTTTTCCTTTCTAGCCTCATAGATTTGACCAATGCGTCGATAATTACAAAGGTAAGCATTGATAATACCACTACGCTACCGACCCTGTATATGTAAGCTATTAGGTCCCGATAAGCCTGCGTGTATTCTGGGACAAATATTCGGACCACGATTGCTGTGCTAGTGGCTATTACGCCTGCGTCTGCCAAGAAGATTATAAGGGAGTTCACCGGTATTCTTGTTCCTTCGGGGACAGCTCTCTTTACATAGTCTTCCAGCCTGCTTGTACGGACAAGCCAGTTAATTGCCTTGTTGAGAAGCTTTACAAAGAGGAGCGTTACAAAAATTACAAGCGTGGCGAGACCTGCCTTGGGAAAGAGTGACAAGATGTCTTCAAGGAGCTGACGGATAAGCATAGTGATCTCTGCGTCCGACATGTCAACCACCGATTATTAGGAATGCTAGCTTATAAATTATATATAAGAGCAAAGCCAGTGTCATCAAGGTTACTGCTTCAAAGAATGTTTTGAGGAATTCTTTAGAGGCTTGAACCGTGAATGTGAAACCTGTGAGGCTAATAGAGTAGATTAGTCTGCTGAACTCGTACGCCTTTCTTCCTGGAATTATAGCGGTTTCAGGTATAGCAAGTAAGACTATTATGACAGCTAGGAACTTGATGATAGCTGACAAAATGAGCCCTGTAAATGGATCCTTGACAAATATGTATGCAACCATCGAGGCTATGAGCAATCCTGTATAGTTGCCGGCAACAAGAAATGCGGATGCCTTTATTCTTCCCATGCGTGCATTAACCTCAGCGAAAATCTGCATTGCGAGTAAGTTTGCAGCCATAAAGGTTAGAGATGTAAAGAACGATATCCCTACATGGGCATACGGGTAGCTGATAAATGGTATTAGTCCCGTCAGCAAAGTATTTGCAACTAGGCCAACCATATATGACTTGTAGCCCCTAAACAGGAATGAGCCAAGAGTGCCTCCAATGTTCCCCGTTACACTCAGGGCGAGAGCTATATAGATAGGGGCGCCTAAGCTCTTTAGAAAAGGAGTCCACGACAATCCCACTAAGTTGCTACCGGCCAGCATGAATGTGAGAACAAGAAAAGCCGAGTGTCCTCTTACAATTACTTCGACCGGCGTCTCCTGCTGTTTCTCTACTATCTGAGAGGGAAACTTTGGGACAAGTATGAAGGCAAGAGAGCTTCCCAGGCCAATAACAAATGCCGCAAAGTAGGATATAATGTAGCTTTGAGGGGGATTATAGACGTAGGAAACGAAGGTCATAAAGAGGGATCCAAGCAAGGAAGCAACTGCTCCAGCTGCTGATCTCCAGACTGAGACATTTATCACGTCTTGTATAGATGAGAAATATGAGTAGATTAGTGCTCCAATGAAAATGCTTACCACTGCTGAGATAAGGTTTCCAAGCATGTAGGTAAAGGATATCAGCTCTATGTTGCCCAAGAGGAAAGGCAAGAGGAACCATACAACTCTTTCAGTCACATGTGTAGTGAAGGCCAGGAATTTGAATTTCCTTGTAAGGCTGTCGGAATACCTGTACAATATCAATGATAGAATAGACCCGCTTAGGCCTGTGGGCAAGAGTATGAGTGCCATGTTTCCTAGGCTGTACCCGCTATACGAGATCATTGGGATAAAGAGACCCCTAGTTATTGAGACGTAGAATCCTCCTAGGAATGCTTCTACAACTAGGAGTACCTTAGCAATATTTTCTTCTGGCGAAGACGACACGTTAACTCATGTTCATGAATATTTATTAAAAGTTTTTAGGTTAGGAGTTAGAGGTCTAGGTTCTCTTGCAAGATGTTTTTCAAAGCTTCGGAACCCATATGGTGCTTCAGCGAAACCAAAATTGCTCTGAGGAAAGACTCCCAGTTTCCAACATCTACCCAGTCTGCCTCAGACTCATAAGCTATAAACTCTACGCCACTCTTGATCAAAAGCTGGATTGAATCTGTTATCTCGATTTCTCCCCGTGGACTTGGCTTCGTCTCTTCTATCGCTTTGAATATCTCGGGCGGAAAAATATACAAAGAGACATTTGCCAAGTTGGAGACAAATTCCTTTGGCTTCTCAACTATGCCTTTTACAAGGTAAACGAATTCCGCAACTTTATCCCCAACGACTACTCCGTATCTGCTTGGGTCTTTTACTTTTCTCACAGTTATGACTGGCTTTTTAGTCTGGCCATGCAAAGAGATAACTTTCTCCGTAACATTCTCTCCCACAAATACGTTGTCAGCAGCCGCGACTAGGAAAAAATCGTCACCGGCAAATCCCTTAGCCATGTAGACTGCGTGCCCAGTTCCCCTAGGGATAGGCTGATTTACCCAGACGATAAATGACTTCTCTATTTTTTCATAGAAATCTTTTAACAGCTCTGCGTATTCATCTTTACCATTTCTTTCAAGGTATTCGACAAAGTCCCAATCAGGAGTAAAGTGGTCTTCTATTGCACGTTTACCCCGTCCAACAACAAAGCAGAATTCACGTATCCCTGCATCATATAGCTGTTCAAAAGCGACCTGTATTACTGGTTTAAGATACATTTTGCCGTTGAACCCATAGAAAATTGGTAGCATCTCCTTCGGCATCTCTTTGCTGTAGGGGACAAGCCTTGTCCCAAGACCTGCGGCAAGCAATACTCCTTTAGAAATCATACATGTCTCTGCCTAGACTCCAAATATATATTTATAACGTGTAGATACGCTACCCCATTTTCTATATTTTGGCAAAGGCTAAATTTTTATACCATCCCTTAACTAAGAGATTTGACAAACATGGCAAAAAAGTTTGGAGACCTGATATATTCTCCGGAAGTTGCAGCAGGCGAAGCAGTCTCAAAGGTTGAAACCCACACACCAAAGATCGAGGCCCCCGACGAGGCCAAAGCTGGGGAACCATTCTACATCAAAATAAAGGTTGGGCCACATCCAAACACACTACAACACTCGATTAGGTGGATAGAGGTATACTTTGAAGAGGAGGGTAGAGCATTCAACCCTATAATGCTTTCGAGGATACATTTAGAGCCCGAGCTCGTAGAGCCAGAAGTTACACTCAAGCTTGTCCTAAAGAAGAGCGGAGTCATTTATGCTCTAGAATACTGCAACCTTCACGGGGTCTGGGAAGGCAGGAAAGCAATAACTGTAAAGTGAGCTAGTAAAAAATAATAATACTTTTTTTGTATTTATCTCGTGTTAACTAAAAAACAAAAATTTGTTTACGGGTTCGCACGCTTCGGCTCTACAATTTTCATGGGTCTCTACGACTTTGCGAGCTTCTATATCTACTGGGATGTCTTCAAGCTGGACCCCGCCCTAGCGGGAATTATGGGAGCCGCTGGAAAAATCACTATAATGATCGCCAGCTACATTGTTGGCTTTATTAGTGACTCTATATGGACGAGGCTTGGCAGGAGAAAGCCATTCATATTGACAGGGGCCCCCATGCTTGCTCTCTCTGGCTTCTTACACTTCACACCAATTTATTTTCTAACAAGTATAGACCAGTCTTCCTTGTTTTTGTGGGGTGTTGGGACAAGTGTCCTTTTCCACATCTTCTATGCGTGGCTTCTAACTCCGTATCAGGCTTGGCTTCCAGAGATTTCCGAGCCTCACGAAAGAATCGATATATCAATGATACAGAACTTGTCTAATATTTTTGGGCAAGTTGTCAGCACTGTAACAAGCTTCTTGGCCAAGATACTTGTTGCTTCTGGGCTGTTGGCGCCACTTATGGGTCTATATGCCCTCGTCCTGGTGGCATTGTTTACTCCTCAGATCTTTATACTACCTGTTGAAAGGAAGACTGAGACTATAAGACCCTCTTTAAGAGACTTTCTTACAGTTTTTAGGTACCCTGAATATATGAAGTGGATGGGTGTCAGAGGGCTAATGTCTGCAAGTGTACAAATGCTTTCAATCTCTATTGTTGCTTATATAGAGTACGTAATAGGAGTCGAGAAAACCCTAGCTTCTGCATCCTTTGGATTAATCCTTGTATTATTCGTTGCAGGTGCTTTCCCATTATGGAGCAGGTTGGGCAAAACACGTGGGAAAGGTTATGCCCTTTCATTGGCCATAACTGTCTTAGTAGTCACACTTCTCTTGACGCCTGTCCCACATTTTATTAATGAAACTGCTTTAAAGATACTTTTTGGATACCTCATTGTAGCTGTTGGCGCTGTAGCAGTCTCGGCCTACGTGTTGTTCCCATACGCTGTACTTGCTGACCTCGCACACTGGTATCAAGAAAGAACTGGCGAAAACAGGGCTGGGCTATTCACTGGATTCGAGGGGATACCGATAAACATTTTCGAGTCACTTGCATACTTGGTCACTGGTTATCTAATGAGTCTGCCAAACGTAAACGGCTACACAATGGGTCTGATCCTGTGGGGACCTATAGGTGCGTTCTTCGCCTTGATAGCTCTCTTGCTCTTAAAGAAAACAAACGTTGATCCATTTCTTGCCAGGAATCGTTAAAGCTATATTTCTTTTTGTTTTTCTACATGGCTTGTGTACGGAGAGATACTTGCACTCATGGCTGCATTATCGTTCAGCGGGGCTGCGTTGCTCTATAGGGCAGGAGTAAAAAACAGCGACATCCACCCGCTTGTTTTGAGCAGTTTCCGAGGAATATTTGCACTTATGTTCATGCTGGTCGTCGCCCTGTTTTACCCAGTAAATCTAGCTAAGCCTCCAGTATTCTATTTAATAGTTGCAGTCTCCATGCTTGCCGCTTTTGTAGCCGGGGACTCTGCATTCTTGTATGGTCTCCAAAGAGCCCCCGTGAGCATGGTGTATCCAGTAGCCTATACTTTCTCTATTTCTACCTCTGTCTTCTCTCATTTTCTATTAAATGAAAACTTAGCAATGAAAGACATGCTCGCGGCAGTATTCATCATTGTTGGTGTTTTCTTTGTATATAGAGGCTCCAACTCCTACAAGTCCAACAGCCTCGTTGGGATACTTGCAGGACTAACCACAAGCCTGTTCTGGGGGCTCGGCGTCTCGACTATGGGACTGGCACTGCACTGGGGGAGCGCTATAGAGGTAAATATCTCCAGGTTAACTATGCTGATCCTGCTAACCTCGCCGCTCATCCTAAACAACAGAGAAAAGCTCAGAAAACAAGTAAAACTCTCGTATCTTGCCCTGGGAGGAATAATGGGTATAGGGATAGGCCCCTTACTCTTTATGAACTCTATTGGGCTTATAGGCGCATCTAGGTCAAGCATATTTATCTCTTCCACGCCGGCGCTGACGGTAGTCCTGTCAAATGTTTTCTTAAAAGAAAAGACCTCTGGAAAACTTCTTCTGGGAGCTCTACTCGTCTCAGTAGGTCTTCTTATTGTAAGCATAAAGTAGACTATTCCTTGGACAATTGAAGACTAAGTTTCTCACTTTTAAGGACTTGGTCTTCTTTGGCCGCTTCTTCCTCATCAGACAACAATTTCACGAAGTAATACTCTGTTACCTTTGACTCTGCAATTATGTCACTTATCGATGACAATTTTTCATCGTAGGCAATCTCTATGACAGACCCGTAAACCTTTACAGACCTCACAGATGGTATCCTAAGGAAAAGGGCCTTGGAGGGGGCGACACAGCTCCCGCAACCTATACCCTTAACCTGTATACGTGCGAGACGCATAATTACAAAAAGATAAAAAGAGATAAAAATATTTAGAGTTCCAGAACTATTCCCGGCACCCTTGGGAAAAGCTGCAGTTCGCCTATATGCTCAATTCCGGTAACCCATAGGAGCAACCTCTCGACACCAATACCTGCGCCAGCGCTTGGGAGAAGCCTTCCCTCCTTTGCTAGGCTCAAAAGTACCTTGTAGTTTTCAAGCGGCACGCCGTCCCTCTTCATTTTTGAAACTATCTTGTCATATTTGTATTCTCGTCTAGCTCCAGACAGAATTTCTCCCACTCTTGGAACATATAGGTCATAGTTGTCCCAGACGCCTGTCGCCTCGTCTTCATAGTCGTAGAATTCTCTTGGAATGTTAACTATCCAGAGGGGTTCTTTTAGTTCTTCTCGAAGGACGTCTGTCCATTTTTCACCATACTTCTCCTCAGCCTCACGGCTATCCATAACCTTGAAGGGGATGCTGAAACTCAAAAGGTCATATGTTCCTAGTTCTTTTAATTCACTTGAGAACCTAGCCCTTAGGAATGCAATATATTCTCTGAGTAGTTCCTCAACGAATTTCCTTACGTCGGCGGAGCTGGCTCCACGTATTTCGAAGTCTAGCTGTGTGAACTCGTAGCCATGTATGCCTGTGTTGAGTCTCTCCCTTTTTTCAATTCTGATGTTGGGGGAAAAGATAAAGATCCTGGGAGCTAGAAGAGAAACTAGTACCTGTTTGTGTACAATCATGCTATGGGTGGTTCTCACAGTTTCTCCATATATCTCGATCTCTATCCTTTTTTCGATACTGAAGTCGGGATCGGGCCAGAGGGGGTCTGTAGCTTTAGAGAGAATTACGGGCATTATCCACTCAAAACCCTTCTCGACAAAATATTCTGATAGGTAACGTAGGGTATGTGTCGTAATCCGTGTTGTTAGCCTTTTTCTCTCTATTTCCTCTGGGGAAAGCTCGTTGAGCTGCTTTATTTTAGACTCGTGGAGTTGCTTGAGAATTAATTTGGTTTGTTCCTTGGTCATAATTCATTTTTGAAAACTCTTTATAAAAACTCTTACGGGTATTTTTTTGAAAATATTGCAATAATTGTGACAAAAATCCTTAGATAAATGGAAAAAATTCACAGGAAAAATGATCTTCTAGTGCTCGTGTTCGTGAACCTCTCCTGGTTCAGCAAGCTCAAACATTATATCGACGACTCTTGCAAATTCCTTTACTTCGAGAACACTCAGACCCTCGTCGCTCTTTATGACAATATATCCCTTGTCTTCGTATTCTTTACATTCGCTTTCTGTTTTACAGGTTGCTATCTCTTCGATTATGGCTACTATGGGCTCTATGCCTCCTGAGAGTAGCTTGTGCATTTCGCATGGATCCTCTATAGCTGTTACAACTTCCTCTGCATGGTGTTCCTCTACTAGTTTCAGTATTTCCTCTGCTTTTTCTAGGGGACCAACACCTATAACTTGAACATTTTCTCCGAGGGAGTCCTTCAGCTTGTCATATATGTGTGGAGTTGCTGGAATATCTATGGCCCATATTACTTTTTTCATTTTTAGCTCACCAGCGACAAAACGTCTAGGACTTTCTGGTAATCTGTTATGAGTCTGTTTAGCTTGTCTATGAGGTCGTTTTCGTTTGATGCATATTCAGATAGTATAACAAAGCCTTCTTCGTTTATGTCTAGACGGCTCTTTATTAGGTGTGCCCTTATCCTAAGTTGCAAAGCCTCGTCTATGGCGGAGAAGTCTCTCTTGAATATGGGGTCGCTCTCAATTATGTAGCCAAATTTTTCAACAAATATTTCGAAGCCAATCCTTGTGTCCCTCTTCGTCGAGGCCCCAACTATGCTTACAAAGTTCCTCCAGTTGCGTGGTGCAACTAGGTAGCCAGACTCACGTATCAATTTAACGAGCTTCTGTATGTCGGGTAAATAATCTTCGTCTCGGGGCACATCTACCTTAACCTCGGATCCATCTTCTATTTGTAAAACATAGTGTCTTGGACCCAGGAACCATCCCAGGGGTATAACAGGTCCATAGGGCTGGTTTGAGCCGGCGAATAGGCAGAGGGCTTTCCCCGGAGGCCAGTATGCAAGGCTACCGGCGACTATTCGAGAAGTAGTTGGTCCGCTTAGCTCGATGCCTGTTGAGAAGTAGATTTCTTCTTTCCATCTTTCAGCGACAGAACTTACTGGGAGATGTTTGCTCAGTATATCACCAAGATCTTCCTGTGAAATATGTCCAAGAATCTCCATTGATTCCCCGTTTTTTGAGCTAAACGTTATCCTGAGATACATATCATAGTAAGAAAAGTATGTACTTATTTACTTTATGCAAGAAGAAAACAAGCGATTCAAAAGTGTAGATATGAAAAGCCTAACAACCAGTTAGTAGAACCAGCTAGTTTTAAATCTTTATTCTATGGGAACTAGACATTTATTAAACCAGCAGGTTTATTATTGACCGCGAATACTTAAATTAGGCGATAATATGAATGACCAAACTTTACCTTTAGAGTTTAACAAGCAAATGAACCAAGAATTGAGAAATGCCTATCTTTATTTTGCCATGGCTAGCTATTTTGACGGGTTGTCTCTTAAGGGATTCGCTAATTATTTTAAAGTGCAGGCTAGAGAAGAATTAGG
>Ga0080004_1134151_pt1 | contig 27488 bp, 26 predicted proteins | sample WasSprMetagenome_FD_69207 | JGI IMG/M metagenome (GOLD analysis project Ga0080004, IMG submission 69207) | Sulfidic aquatic microbial communities from Washburn Spring, Yellowstone National Park, USA - WS (SPADES assembly) (version 2) | ecosystem: Environmental > Aquatic > Thermal springs > Hot... | reverse complement strand
TAAAATTAATTTTAATAAAATTTAAATTTTTTCTAAAATAAATTTAAGAGCAATAATTAAATAAAAAAAGAGGGGGAGAAAGTCACCATTGGATTGCTTTGATTAATCTTTGTTGCTTCCTGCTTTATCTATTAATTTACTACTTGCTTCATTTATGCTAATTTCAGAATTTAAAACTTGAAGTTTAATTTCATTCCAATTAATTTCTTCTATATTAATATGATTTGGTGGATTATTACTAATTTTTTCAATAAGTTCTTCAAGACCAAATTCTTCAATTACTCTTCTAGCTGGAATTGAAATTAATATTTCATCTGAAAATTTTCCACTCTTTTTAATAGTAACAACTTTTGTTTTTCCATTTTTAATAATTGTTTTCCTTTCAATACCATTCCATAAAGAAGAAACATCAATTTTTGATAAGAAAATTGGAACATAAACTCCATAAGTATCTACTATTTCTAATTCATTTACTACTTTTTTCATATCTTTATCTTTCCTCATTCTATCCCAAAAAGCATTAATAATTTCTCCTTCATTTTTTGATGGAATAACAAAAATTTGAGTTTTAGATTCTTCTAAGAACCAATTTACATTTCCACAATAAGAACAAATAATAAAAATGCTTTCAGGAGTATATTCTAATGGAGCTGAACAATTATTACATTTAACTATAGATTCTTGAGTCAATCAACTCACTTTTTTTATAAGATATGTTTAAATTAAAAAAGAAAGAAAGATATAAATATTTATAAAATATTAATCAATTTGATTTATTATTTTATCTACAATTTCATTAAATATTTGAAATATTTCTTTTTCATTTTCTGAAAGAACTATTGGTTTCCCATTATCCATGTATTTAGATAATTTTGGATTTAAAGGTATTTTACCTAAAAATTGTATTTTCTCTTCTTCAACTATTTTTTCTCCTCCTCCACTACCAAAAATTTCTATTTTATATCCACATTTTGGACAAATAAGATAACTCATATTTTCTATTACTCCAATTAAATTTATTTTCAAAGCTTTACAAAATTCAGCTGCTTTTTCTACTGCAATTCTAGAAATTTCTGATGGAATTGTTACTAAAATAGCACCATCTATATTAGGAATCATATGAGCTATGTTTAAAGCTTCATCTCCAGTACCTGGAGGTAAATCAAATAATAAATAATCTATTTTTCCCCATATTACATTTGCCATTAATTCTTGTAAAGCATTATATTTCATTGGTCCTCTCCAAATTACTGGTGTTTTTTCATTCGGTAAAAGAAAAGCCATTGATACAATTTTTATATTTAAAATGCCTTCAACTGGAAAAATCCCAAGTGGAAAAGCTTTTAAATTTTCTTTATCTACACCAAGCATTTTAGGTATTGCTGGACCATGAAAATCATAATCAAATATTCCTACAGAATAACCTCTTTTTGCTAAAATAGTTGCAATATTTGCAGTAATAGTTGATTTTCCAACTCCACCTTTTCCACTTAAAATAATTATTTTATGTTTTACATTTTCCATATTTTTTTGTATTTTAATTTTTCTTTCTTCGATTTCTTTATTTATGCTTTCTTTATCCATAATCTAATCTAAAAATATATTCCTCGTAATATATAAAATTATAAACAAATATATATCCCTTAGTTTAAATATTAAACATGCTTGATGAGATAGATAAAAAGCTTATTTCATTATTATCAGAAAATAGTAGAATTACTTGTAAAGAACTTGGAAAGCATATAGGATTCACAAGCATGGGTATTAAAAAAAGAATTTTAAAACTTTTAAAAAATAATGTATTAAAATTTTCAATAGCATTAAATACAAATTATTTAAAACTTTATCCAGCATTTATTTTCTTAGAAATAAAAGATTCTGAAAGTATGGAAAAAATTCTTAATCAATATAAAAATTGTCCTAGAGTTTTAAATATTTTTAAAGTATATGGAAGTTATAATTTAATTGCTTTAATAATTGCTGAGAATGAAGATACTTTAAGTAGTATAGCTATTGAAGAATGCTCTTTAAGAAGTAGAGAAGGTGTACGTAAATCTGAGTTTATTCCAATAAATGAAGTATTCTTTGAACCATATTTATTAATTCGTTTAAATCTTGCAAAAAAATCTTTAGAAAAACCTCCTTGTGGTGTAGAATGTAATAATTGTAAAAGTTTCAATATTGGTAAATGTGTTGGATGCCCAGCTATAGTTAATTATCGTGGACCTTTATAAAAATAGATTAAAAATCAATAGATAGTAATAATATTATTTTTAATTTAAGCTATTGTCGAAATCATATTCGTTAAATAATTATCCATGCTTTATTTAAAAAGTTTAAAAAAAATATAATATAATTTAAAAATGATTAAGTTTTAAACCTTAAATTTATCTATTATCTCTGTTAAGTTGAAATTTGGTGGTAAAAATTGGTTGAAAAAGGTCCTTTAAAGCTTTCTGCAAAACTTCTTGAAACTTCTGGATTATCTTTAAAAGATGTTGAAATTGCTATTGGTAGATTAGCTATAGAAGAAGAATGGGAGCCTCTTGGACCAACACCATTCCCTTCTATTGCTAGTTTAAGAGATTGGGATCATATATTACTTAAAAGATATAAGCCTTTATACATGCCATTTTGTGATCTTTGTTGCTTATGTACTTTTGGTAAATGTGATCTTTCAAGAGATAAAAGAGGTGCATGTGGTTTAAATATGTCTGGTCAACAATCAAGAATAGTTTTATTAGCTTGTTGTATAGGTGCTGCAACTCATGTATCTCATGCAAGGGATCTTGTTGAAAAACTTATAGAAAGATATGGTAGAGATCATCCAATAAATATTGGTGGAGAATACATATATGTTGAAGCTCCTAATACACGTTTAGTATGTGGAGTAAAACCGAAAACTCTTGGAGACCTTGAAGATATTCTAGATTATTGTGAAAGACAAATAACTCAATTACTTTCAGCAACTCATACTGGACAAGAAGGAAATAATATAGATTTTGAATCTAAAGTTTTTCATGCAGGAATGATAGATCATGTTGGTATGGAAATAGCAGAAATAGCTCAAATATCAGCATTGAATTTTCCAAAAGCTGATCCAGAAGCCCCTCTTGTAGATCTTGGAATTGGAAATATTGATATATCCAAACCTGTTATAATGTGTATTGGACATAATGTTATACCAACAACTGGAATAATTGATTATATTCTTGAAAATAATCTTGATGGAAAAATTGAAGTTGTTGGTTTATGCTGTACAGCATGGGATACTTCAAGATATTCTCCTAAAATAGGTAAGATTGTTGGACCAATATCTTGGCAATTAAGATTCATAAGAACTGGAATACCAGATGTAATTATTGTAGATGAACAATGCATTAGAACTAATCTTATAGAAGAAGCAAAGAAAATAAATTCTATAATAATAGCTACAAGTGATAAAAATTGTCAAGGATTACCAGATTTAACTAAAGAAGATGCAAATGAAATTGTTAATAAATTATTAAATGGAAGTATTCCAGGAGCATTAATATTTGATCGTGAAAAAGTTGGAGAAGTAGCTGTAAAAGCTGCTATGGAAATAGCTCCAAAAAGATTTAATATAAAAATTTTCCCAATAAAAGAAAAAGAATGGATTATTTCACAAGCTAAAAAATGTAAACAATGTAGAGAATGTGAAAGAGCTTGTCCAAACAATTTGAAAATTGCTTTTGCTATGAAAGCTGCTTCAAATGGAGATTTTTCAAAACTTTCTAATCTTTATGATTATTGTGTTGGATGTGGAAGATGTGAATCTGCATGTCCAGAAGATTTGCCAATTATAACATTAATGAATAAAGCATCAGAAGAAATTATAAGAGAAGAGAAATTTAAATGTAGAACTGGAAGAGGTGCTATAAGAGATACTGAAATAAGAAAAGTTGGTAGAGATATAGTTCTTGGAACAATACCTGGAGTAATAGCATTTGTTGGATGTGCAAATTATGCAAATGGTGGTAAGGAAGTTGTTGAAATGGCTGAAGAATTTTTGAAAAGAAGATATATAGTTGTTGCTTCTGGTTGTGCAGCTATGACTATAGGAATGTATAAAAATAGCGAGGGGAAAACATTATATGAAGAATATCCAGGAGATTTTGATGCTGGATGCTTAGTAAATGTAGGATCATGTGTTGCTAATTCTCATATTTCTGGTGCAGCTATAAAAATAGCAAGCATATTTGCTAAAAGAACACTTAGAGCTAATTATAAAGAAATAGCAGATTATATACTTAATAGGATTGGAGCTGTAGGTGTTGCATGGGGAGCAATGAGTCAAAAAGCTGCTTCAATTGCTAGTGGATTTTGGAGGCTTGGAGTACCAGTAATTGTAGGTCCTCATGGATCAAAATATAGAAGAATGTTGCTTGGTAGAAAAGAGAATAAAGAAGATTGGATGGTTTATGATGCTAGAACAGGAGAAAAAGTTTATGTTGGTCCAGTACCAGAACATTTATTCTATTCTGCAGAAACAAAAGAAGAAGCAATGGTTATGATTGCAAAATTGTGTATGAGAGCAAATGATACTCCTCAAGGAAGAGCAATAAAATTAACACATTATGTAAATCTTTATAGAAAATTCTATGGAGTTTTACCAGAAGATTTGCCAATGTTTGTAAGAGTAGAAGCAGATATACCAATAACAATGAAAGATGAAATAGTTTCATTCTTAAGAGAAAAAGGATGGGAAGAAAAAATTATACCTGATCCAACTCTTCTTAAAGAAAAAGTGGTGAAGAAAATTGGCTGAATCTTGGCAAAAAGCTGAAGTACCTGGTCCAATAAAAGCTTTATTATTAAATAATCCTAAAGTTGTTGCAGAATATCTAAAAAAAGCAAATCGTCCAGTAATAATAATAGGTGATAAAATTTTAGAAATTGAAAAAGAAGGATATAAAATTCTTGATTTAATTAAGAAATTAAGTAATAAAATTAATGCAGAAATTGTAACTTCATCGCCAAAAATAATTGAAGAAATGCGTGAAAAGAATATAAATTTTAGAATAATGCCTTCTATAGAATTTATAGATAGATTAAAAGATCCGAATTGGAATGGTTTTGATGGTAAAGGACAATATGATTTAGCTATTTTTATTGGTTTTCCATATTATTATTGTTGGTTAATGCTTTCAAATTTGAAGCATTTTGCATATAATCATTTAAAAACTCTTAGTCTTGAACCTTATTATCAACCACATGCAACCTATTCTCTTCAAAATAATCCTTTAATAGAAGCTTGGTTTAAATTTTTAAATAATATTATTATTGAATTAAAATAAGTGATGAACTATGTCATCTAAAGGAATGTTTTCAGATATACCTGTTGAAGTAGGACCACAATTTGAAGGACAAAGGGTAAGAAAAGAACAAATGTATGTTGAGCTAGGAGGACCAAAAATAGATCATAAATTTGAACTTGTAAAAGCTAGAAAAATTGAAGAAATTGAAAATGAAGATGTTTTAATAATTGGTCCAGATATAAAAGACCTTGAAGAAGGAAAATCATATCCATTAGGAATATTAATAGAAGTTGCTGGAAAGAAAATTGAAAAAGATTTAGAAGGTGTTCTTGAAAGGAAAATACATCTTTATACAAATTATATTGAAGGAATTATGCATTTAAATCAAAGATATGATATATGGATAAGAATAAGTAAAGCATCTTTTAAGAAAGGTTTAACATCATTTACTTATTGGGGCAAGGTTCTTCAAAGGCTTTATAAAGCTGAATTACCAATAGTTGAAAAAATAAGAATTACATTCATAACAGATCCAGAAAAAGTTAAAGAAATGTATAATGAAGCTCTTAAAATATATGAAGAAAGAGATGCAAGAGCTAGAGGATTAAAAGATGAAGAAGTTGATATGTTCTATTCTTGTGTTCTTTGCCAATCTTTTGCACCTACACATGTATGTATAATAACTCCTAATAGATATGCAAATTGTGGAGCTATAAGTTGGTTTGATGCAAGAGCTGCTGCAGAAGTTGATCCAAAAGGACCAATAATTCCAACACCTATAGGGGAATGCATAGATCCTATTAAAGGGGAATATACAGGTCCTAATGAAATGGTTAAGAAAAGATCTCAAGGAGCAATAGAAAGAGTACAATTATACACAGCTTTTGGATATCCACATACTTCATGTGGATGTTTTGAAGCTACTGCATTTTATATACCAGAAGTAGATGGATTGGGAATAGTTCATAGACCATTTAAAGGAAAAACAGTTATTGGTCTTCCATTTTCAACAATAGCTGATTCAACATCAGGTGGAAGACAAATAGATGGTTTTCATGGTTTATCAATAGAATACATGAGATCTCCAAAGTTTTTACAAGCAGATGGTGGATGGAATAGAATAGTATGGCTTCCTTCAGACCTTAAAGAAAGGGTTAAGGATGCTATTCCAGTAGAACTATATGATAAAATAGCTACAGAGAAAGATGTATCAAATGTTGAAGAATTAAAGAAATTCTTATTAGAAAAAGGCCATCCATTAGCTAAAAGAATAAAAGAAATGGAAGCTGAAGCTGCAAAAGCTATAGTTGAAGAAGTTGCTCCACCTGCAGAAACTCCTCAACCATTAGAAGTTGCAAAGCCTATACAAGTTGTTCAACCTACTGCAATTACTACAGTACCTACACAAGTTGTTCAAGTTCCTGGTGTAGGTGGAGTTAGAGTAACTTTTGAAATACCAACACAGCAACAACAACCACAGATAGGAATAAAAATGTCCTTTGAAGGTATAAAAATTAAAGCTGAGAAAATAATATTTAGGAAAAAAGGTGGATAAATTGAGTAAAAGCAAAGAAAGCATATTATCATTAGAAGAAATTCTTAAATTGCTTGAAAAATATGGTGAAATTGAGCTTAATAATGTAACTATACATATTGATAAACTTTTAATAAGGAGCGGAAAAGCAAGTGAAAAAGAATGATGAAAACCCTTATAGGAAAATAGCTGAAACTTTTATAAAAGCATTTGAAGATAGTGATGAAATAGAATTAGATTCGATAGAAATTGCAATAGATAAGCTTGAGTTTCTTTTAAGTAGCATAACAAGGCAAATTATTACTCCAACAATCATGCCTTCTCAAATAGCTAAGCCTATCGAAATTCCTAAATTAAAATTTGAAAAACCAAAAATGGTTTGGCCTGGGAAAATAATTGAAGTTGAAATTGGAGCAACAAGAAGCATGGGTGGGACAAGAGATAAAACATATATAATAGGTGGAGAAAAAGCTCCTCCATTCTATTTTTTTGAAGAACCAGAAATAGTTATGCCGCATAAACCAATATTCGCATTAGATATTTTTGATATGAAAATTTCTCTTCCTAAAGCAGTAAGAATGTTTTATGGAGAAGATGTTCTTAATGATCCTGCCGAATGGGCTAGGATTGCAGTTGAAAAATTTAATGCAGATATGATAACGCTTCATTTAGTAAGCACAGATCCAAATGTTAAGAATACATCCCCATTAGAAGCTGCTAAAATTGTTGAAAATGTTTTACAAGCTGTTAAAGTACCAATATGCGTAGGAGGATCTGGAAATCCTGAAAAAGATGTAGAAGTATTTGCTAAAATTTCAGAAATTGCAGAAGGTGAAAGAATATTAATAAATTCATTAAATTTAGATATGGATTTGAAAAAAGTTCTTGAGCCAATAAAGAAATATGGACATGTTGTAATAGATTTTAGTCCAATGGATTTGGATAAAGCTAGACAATTAAATAGGAAAGTTTATGATTATTTACCAAAGAATATGATAGTAATAGATATGAATTGTGCAGGAATAGGATATGGGTTAGAATATGGATATACTGCAACTCAAAGAGCTAGATTAGCTGCATTAAGAGGTGATGAAGAATTACAACATCCATTAGTTGCTGGTGTAAGTAATGCATGGGCTGCTAGAGAAGCATGGATAAAAATGGATCCTTTATGGGGACCAAAGGAAATTAGAGGACCAATATGGGAATTATTAACTGGTCTTTGTATGCTTTTAGCTGGAGCAGATTATTTCATGACTGTTTGTCCAACTACTCCAACTACTTTAAAAGAATTTGTTGAATACATTTATGGAGAAAAAGCATTTTCAAAAGAAGAATTATACAATTGGGTAAGTGCTAAAATTAGGTGATAAAAATGCCATGGAAAGCAATAAGTCCAATAGAAATATACAAGTTTCTTCCAAGAACAAATTGTCAAAAATGTGGTGAAGAGAATTGTATGGCTTTTGCTGCAAAATTAGTAAACATGGAAACAAAGCTTGATAAATGTGCTCCACTTATTGAAGAAGAAAAATATAAAGCAAATTATGAAAAAATTTGGAATATCATAAAACCTGCTGTAAAAGAGATCATTGTAAAAAGAGGAGATATTTCTATTAAAATAGGTGGAGAATATGTTATGTATAGACATGATTTAACATACATTAATCCTCCTCCAATAGCATTAGATGTGGATGATGAAATGGATGAGAATGAAATAATAAATAGAGTTAAATTTACTGAGAATTTTAGTTATACTTATACAGGTATTAATTTAAAACTTGATATGATAGCGATTAGGTCTGTTTCAGAAGATCCAAAAAAATTCATGAAAGCAGTAAAAATAGTAATGGAAAATACAAAGCTTCCAATAATGCTTTGTTCATTTAAACCAGAAATAATTGAAGCGGGATTATCCTTATTAAAAAATGATAGACCATTGATATATGCTGCAACAGAATCAAATTGGAATGAAATGGCTAAATTAGCAAAAGAGTATAAATGTCCATTAGCAGTATTTAGTCCAGGAGATATGGATGGATTATTAACAATTACTAAGAATCTATTAGATAATGGCATAAGCGATCTTATACTTGATCCAGGAACATTTGTTGGGAATGGTTTAAGCACAACAATAAATTCATTAGTAGCAATTAGATGGAAAGCATGTGAAGAAGGAGATCCATTGTATGGATTCCCAACAATGGGAGTACCAATGACTGCTTGGTTTTTAATTAATGGAGATAAATTGAAAAAAGCTACATGGGAAGCAATAACAGCTGCAAGTTTAATAGTTAATCATGTATCTTTATTAATAATGCATAGCATAGAAGGGTGGGTATTGCTTCCAATAACTATTCTAAGACGTAATATTTATACAGATCCAAGAAAACCAGTATCAGTTAAGCCTGAATTAAAAATTATAGGAAATCCAAATGAATGGTCACCTGTATTTGTTACAAGCAATTTTGTATTAACATACTATCTTGTATCTGGAGATATTGAAAATTCAAAAATTGATAGCTATTTATTAATAGTTGATACAGAAGGATATGCTGTAGATGTGGCTACAGCAGCTAATAAATTTGTGCCAGATAAATTTAAAGAAGTTATTGATGCAAGTGGGCTTGAAAAGAAAGTTAAACATAGAATTTTAATTATACCTAGAAAAGCTGCTAAAATTTCAGGAGAAGTAGAAGATGCTATTAAATGGAGAGTTATAGTTGGACCATCAGATTCTTCAGAAATACCTGCATTTATTAAAAATGAATGGCCAAAAATACTTGAAGAATGGAAAAGTGAAAATAAATAATTTTTTTAAAAAAATATAATACTTAATGCTTTTTCTTCCACCATTTACTTGGAAATAGGCTTTCTTTTCCAGGGAAGCTAAAAGCTGCAGTATATTCTTCAATAAAATCTATATCTTTCATTAAATCTATGTATGATAATAGTTTTGCAATTCTTTCAGCTTCTTTTCTATATTCTATAGACATAAGAGCTAAATATGCACCTCCAATAGATCCATTTCCAAGATATTCTATTTTTGCATTTGGAAATTCAGGTATTAATCCTATAGCCATAGCATTATTTAAATTTATATAATTTCCAAATGCTCCACATACATATATTCTACTTATATCATTAACTGTTAATCTCATTTTCTTAAGTATTATACTTATAGCTGCACAAGCAGCTGCTTTTCCATCAAGTAAGTTTGCTATATCTTTCTCAGAAATTACTATATCTTTCCCTATTGCTGTTTCTTCAGAAGGTACAACAATATATTCATATCCTCTTTCTCCATATTTAATATATGGAGTTTCAATTGAATAATTTATTTTCCCTCCACTATCCATAATTCCATTTCTAAACATTTCAGCTAAAAGGTCTATAAAACCTGAGCCGCATATTCCTTTAGGCTTAGTATTTCCAATAGTTGTATATTCTGCTTTAAAATTTTTAGGATTTATTTTAATACTATCTATTGCACCTTCAATTGCTCTAATTCCAAAACTAACTCCCCATCCTTCAAAAGCAGGACCTGCGGCAGCAGTTGTAGAAATAAACCAATCTTTACAACCAAGAACAACTTCAACATTTGTTCCTATGTCTATTAATAAAGCAGGTTCATCAAATTTAAACATTCCTGATGTAAGAATATCACCTATAACATCTCCTCCTAAAAGCCTACTTGAACAAGGTAAGCAATATACTTCTGATAAACTATTTACTTTTAAGCCAATAAAAGAAGAATCTAAAATTATAGGTTCTTTTGAAATTTTTGAGCCTGGTTCTAAAAGTGGAAAAGCATCAATGCCTGCAAATAAATAAGTCATAACAGTATTTCCCGCAACACAAACATCATATATATCATTTATTGAGAAATTTGTATTTTTTAAAAGTTTAAAAATCAAATCATTAATTGTATCAATAACTGCTTTTTGCATTTCATATTTCTTTTCAGCTTTCTTATAAGTATAACCAATTCTTGAAACAACATCTTCACCATATACTAATTGTTTATTAAAATCCGAAGCTCTATTAATAATATTTCCTGTTTTCATATCAACAAGATATGCAACAACTTTTGTTGTTCCTATATCTATAGCTAAACCAAGAAATTTATTAGAAGTATCTCCATTTTCAATATTTATAACTCCTTTTTTCTTGCCATAATCTCTAATAGTAAGCGTAATGCCATTGGAATATAGTGAAGCTTTCTCTTTATTTAAATTAGCTAATTTTAAAGCATAATCTATTTTTTCTAAAGGGAAATATTCCTTTTTTATAGATGTGATTGGAGTAATTTTAGGTATTTTTGCTTCAAATTGTAATTTTTGTCCTTCAATTCTTGATTCAACTGGCACAAAAATTTCACAATCTTCAAGTGGATAAGATAAGCATGCTAACACGTATCCTTTTAAAGCTTCATCTTCTGTTAAAAATTCTTCTCCTATAGATTTAAAATCAACATTCCCTTTTTTAACAATAACTTTACATTTACCACATGTACCTCTTCCACCACATACACTTCTTATACCTATACCCGCAATCCTAGCTGCTTCTAATAAATTAATGTTTTTTTCAATACTTATTCTTTTACCATAAGGTTGAAAAACAATTTCAATCATATGTTTAATACGAATAAAAAATAAATAAATGCTTCTCTATAAATTTTTAAAATTCGATTAATATTTCATAAAAGGATAAAAAATTAAGGAAAGCTAAGATTGTAAAAAATTTTTGAAAAATATTTAAGAAAATTTTGAATTTTGAAATTATTTTTAAAAATACATTTTTCAATAATATAGTTAAATAAAGAAAATAAAAAAAGAATTTTATACAAGTTTAAAAACATAATATTTAAATAGTAGGAAAATTTTCCTACATATATACTGCGAGGGCATATGTTAATAGATAAAAGAAAAATTGAGAAAATCAATTCAATAACAAAATATTATTCTACTATAGGTTTATTAACAGCTCTCGCAGTAATAACTAATTATTCATTAGTATGGATTCCAAATATAAAAATTATGGATTTAATAGTTTTTATAAGTGGTTATCTTTATGGAATTCCAGCTGGAATAATGGTTGGAATATTAAGTTGGATGGTTTATGGTTCTTTAAATCCATATGGCTTTGTACCTCAAATTTGGTTAGCAACAATGTTTTGTGAAACATTCTATGGTATTATTGGTGGAATTCTTAAAAATAGAAGTGATATATTTATTGAAGATTCTAATAAATTTAGAAAGAGCATATTCTTAGGCTTTATAGGTTTTTCAATAACTTTAATATATGATATATTTACAAATCTTGTTTATGCATATATTTTTAATTTGCCTTTCCTTTATGCAATAATTTTTGGATTACCTTTTACAATCACACATGAAATTAGTAATTTTATCCTTTTCATGATAAGCTTATTTCCAATTATTAAAATTATTAAAAAAATAGGAGGTGAAAAATAATGTCTTTCTTAAAAAATAAATGGGCAATAGCTACACTTGTATTAGCATTTTCTACAATAATAGCATCTTCTATATCTATATATTACTACTATCAATATTCTGAACTACTTAAAAAAATTCAAGGAACTATTATACATGTTAACTTAGGAATAAATGATGGAAAAACTACTAAATGGTTTAATGGAACAGCTGTAAAATCTGGTTCATCTTTATTAGATGTCACAATGCTTGTTGCTAATGTTAATTATACAATTTATCCTGGTATGGGAGCTTTTGTTAATTCTATTAATGGAATAGAAAATTCGCATCCTTATTATTGGATGTGGTGGATGTGGACTCCTTATGGATGGATGGAAGGGCCTATAGCAGCTGATAGATACATAGTTGGGGATGGTGAAACATTATTTTGGTATTATGAAAATACTTCAATTTCTCCATTACCTACTCCTCCATGAAAAATTTTTAAAAATTGCTTGAAAAAATAAATAATCAATATCCAGCTTTTTTAAGTATATTCTTTATTGAAACATATGCTGGAGAAGTAGAAGGTAAATCAAGTAAAGATTTACCTAATAAAACATATTCTTCAACATTTTTATCATAAAAAATTCTTCCTAAAAATCTTTGTTGCGTTTTTAATTCAACTTCATTTTCCAATTCTTCAGGAAATCTAAATCCTCCAATAACATAAAAATTTTCAAAATTTATTTTTACTTCTTTCACAATTTTATAAGTCCTTTTCACATGATCATATGATTTTTTAGATGGGTCTATAACATCGAATATATCATTTACTTCAGATACTATTTTTCTATTAAGATGTTCAACTCCAGCTGGAGAATCAATAATAACATATGCATAGTTTTTTGCCAATTTTTCTGAAGCTTCTTTTAATGCTGCATCAGGTAAACAATAACATCCTTCAATCCATTTTGTTCCAAGAGAAATAAGATCAAAAAATTTTCCTTCATATATTCCTTCTTCCCATATTTTGCTTTCAATCCTTTCTGAAGGAGAAACTCCAAATAATGTTCCTCCTCCTTCAATAAAAGTTTCAATTAATAAATCTGATATGGTTTTTACGCCTTCTTTTTCTAAATCTACACCTACAAGCTCTCCCAAATTTTGATCTGGGTCTGCATCAATAAGAAGGAGAGGAGCACAATTCTTTTCAATAAAATATTTTGTCATAAGTGCAACAAAGCTTGTTTTTCCACTGCCACCTCTTCCAGTTACAATAATTTTCTTCATGATGATCTATCAAATTAAATTAGCTTATATTTAAGTTTATTATAAAAATTTTAAGATTAATAAGGAAGCATTATTTATGCTAAAGCTATGTGTTTACTTAAAGTTTATTTAGAAGAAGAAAATGGAAAGAAGTTTATAGCAAAAGATATTGCTTTAGTAATTAAAGAAGAAAATATGATTAAATTATATAAACTTGAAACAGAAAATGCAATTAATTTAGAAAATATTGATATATTTTCAATAGATACTATTAATTCTATTATGATTGTTAAATCAAAAAAATAAATAATAAAAATAAGTTTTTTATTCTTTTTATTTAAAAAATGGCTATAGCAATTTAAGTTCTTAATTTTTTATAATTATGAGGAATATGAAATATGATTGAAAAAAAGAAAAGAATAAGAATGCCTAAAAGAGATCCAAAAGAAAGAATTAAAGATTTTAATGAAGTAGCTTTAGGATATAATGAAGAACTTGCAATTGAAGAAGCAAATAGATGTCTTCAATGTAAGAATCCAACATGTATAAAAGGTTGCCCAGTTGGAGTAAATATACCAGAATTTATAAAACTTATTAAAGAAAAGAAATTTGAAGAAGCTGCTATAAAAATTAGAGAGAAAAATTGTTTACCAGCAATTACTGGACGTGTTTGTCCTCAAGAAAATCAATGTGAAAAAGAATGTATTTTAAATAAAATAGGAGAGCCAATTGCAATAGGGGCTCTTGAAAGATTTATTGGAGATTATTCTTTAGAAAATAAAATTTTTCCTGAAAAAATAGGAAATTTAAGAAAAAATGCTAAAGTAGCTATTATTGGTTCTGGTCCAGCAGGACTTACAGCTGCAGGAGATTTAGCTAGATTAGGATATGAAGTAACAATTTTTGAATCTCTCCATAAGCCTGGAGGAGTATTAACTTATGGAATTCCAGAATTTAGATTACCTAAAAGAATAGTTTTTGAAGAAGTAGAATATATTAAAAGTCTTGGAGTGGAAATATTTTTAAATACAGTAATTGGAAAAACGATTACTTTGGATGAATTATTTAATGATTATAAATATAATGCTATATTAATTGCTTCAGGAGCAGGTTTACCAAGTTTTTTAAACATTCCAGGAGAGAATCTTAATGGAATATATTCTGCAAATGAATTTTTAACAAGAGTAAATTTAATGAAAGCATATTTATTTCCAAAATATGATACACCAATCTATATTGGTGAAAAAGTTTGTGTAATAGGAGCAGGAAATGTTGCAATGGATTCTGCAAGAGTAGCTATTAGATTAAATGCAAAAGAAGTAAATATTGTTTATAGAAGAACATTTGAAGAAATGCCTGCTAGAAAAGAAGAAATAGAAAATGCAATAGAAGAAGGAGTTAAATTTACTTTTTTAACAAATCCTAAAAAATTTTTAGGAAATGAAAATGGATGGGTTAAAAAAATGGAATGTATCAAAATGAAATTAGGAGAACCTGATGAGACTGGAAGAAGAAAGCCAATCCCAATTCCTGGATCTGAACACTTAATAGATTTAGATACTGCAATTATTGCTATTGGACAAAATCCAAATCCATTAATTCCATTATCATGCAAAGATATAAAAATTGGGAGAAATGGAGAAATAATAGTAGATGAAAATATGATGACTAGTAAAAAAGGAGTTTTTGCTGCTGGAGATATAGTTTCTGGTGCTGCAACAGTTATAGAAGCTATGGGTGATGCAAGGAAAGCTGCTAATGGAATTCATAAATATATTCAAAGTGGAATATGATTACCTTTCTTCTTTTCTAGTAAATGAAATATATGAAAGAATAATGAATAATGCTGTAAAGAAAATCATTATAAATATATTTATTGCAGAACTTGATAAAGCATCTAATATTGATATTTCCCTTGCTTGTTGTCCAGATGGGCCCATAGTAATTGTTTGAAATAATCTATTAGAAACTGTTGTGAAATGATAATTTATTGACCATGCATTTATACGTGATGATATTTCATTAAGTTTTCTTGCATAATTTCTGAATTCTTCAGAAATTTGTATTTGTCCAGGTGTAGTTGCATTAGTAAGTGGTCCGGGTAATGATGGAGGAGGACCAAGGATAGAGAAAGCTATTAAACTTGAAACCATTGGTAAAACTATCGTAAAGAATATCCATATTGAAATACTTATAATAGCACTTCTAGAAGATTTATTAGAAATTGATGAAAAGAAAAGTGATAATGAATAATAGCACATAGTAAACAATATTGAAAGAAGTGTAAATACAATTAATCTTGATAAATCTTCGAAAATTGGAGCTGCACCCCATATAACTATAGCTGAAACTGAGCCAACAATAGTTGTTATAATCATCGCAATAGAAATAGCAATAAAGCCGCCTAAAATTTTTCCATTTACAATATTTTCACGATAAATTGGTCTACTTAATAAAAGTTTTAAAGACCCCTTTTCCCTTTCACCTGATAAAGCATCATATGCTAAAGCTATTCCAAGTAATGGTGCAATATATGAAATATTCGATATTAATCCACTAGATAATTGCCTAAATAATCTTATTCTAAAGCCATATTGAGCAATTATTGTTGTTGAAAAAGCATTTAAAGCAAGATAGAAAAGTATAAGTAAAGCAAGTATTATAATAAATTTCTTGCTTGTTAAGTGATCACGCAATTCTTTTTTAGAAATAATAAATGTTGGATTACTCATTTTTTAAACGCCTCCATGTATTTCCATAAATATTTCTTCCCAACTAATTGGACGTTCATTAAAGTATTCAAAAACTATTTCTTTCTCTCTTAAAAATTGAAGTATCCTATCACGTTTATCAAAACTTACATTTATAATTAATTTATTATCTTCAATATACACTTTTTTAACCCCTTCTATACTTTTAAATTTTTCCATTAAATCTATTATATTTCCTTTAATTGAAATTTCATATGTCGCACCAATTTTTTCAATTACTTTTTGAGTCATATCTTTTAAATTTCCATAATCAAGCAATTTCCCTCTTTTTAAAATAATTGCATAATCACAAATTATTCCAATTTCATGTAAAAGGTGAGTACTTATCATTGTTGTAATACCTTCCTTGCTTAAAGAAATTATAAGATCTCTAAATCCTTTTGCTCCATATGGGTCTACACCTACAGTAGGTTCATCAAGTATTAAAAGTTCTGGATTTTTTAATAATGCTTGAGCTATCCCAAGTCTTTGTTTCATTCCTCTTGAAAATGCAGCTACTTTTCTATTCATTTCATTAGATAATCCTATTTTCTCAAGAACTTCTTTAGCTTTTAAAGTAGCATCTTTTAAAGATAATCCATCTAATTGACCTAAATATATTAAATTCTCAAGAGCAGACATATCATCATAAAATCCAAAACCTTCTGGAAGTAAGCCAACTTTTCTCCTAATATTTATAGATTCTTTTACTATATCATATCCTAAAACTTTTCCACTTCCAGATGTTGGTAAGGTTAAACCTACAAGTAAAGATATTAAAGTTGTTTTTCCTGCTCCATTATGACCAAGAAGACCACATACACTTCCTTTAGGAACTTTTAAGCTAACATTATCTAATGCTTTTACTGCTTCCTTCCCTTTACCATAAATTTTTGTTAAATTTTCAGTTTCAATAATATATTCCATTTTAAATTTTACCTCCTACCATATTTTCTATATAAGAAGAATAAAACAATAAAAGCTATTGATATAATAACTATACCAATATATATAGTTTCAGTTCTTTGCTTTACAGCTACATGTATTAAGCGATATATTGATTCTACTTGATTAGAAACAATTTTAATAGTTACATAATAATCTCCTGCATTTGCTTCTGGAGGAACATCTATTGAAAAAATAAATCTTCCAGTTTCTAAAGGTTGAAGAGTTGGTATTAAACTTGGATTAATTTTTACATTAAATGAAGAAGGCGCATCGATAATTTCTACAGCAACATTAGTTAAAGTACTATAACCCGTATTTTTAATATCCAATACAAAACTAGCAATATCTCCAGCAAATGTTTCAGTATAAAAGTTTTCAGTTACATATGAAATTTCATATTTTCCAACAATATTGAGTAAAAATGGATAATTATTTTCCATATTATTTGTTTTAATAAAAAGAGAAGCATTAATTATAGATGGTTCTATTTTTGGTGGAATATTAATTTTAATCATTAATTTTCTAATTTCATTAGGCTTAAGTAAAATAGATGATACTACATTATTTTTTTCATCATATATCATATAACTAAAGCCAGATGGAAGACCATTAACACTAAATTTTATTATATCTTCTGCTTTCCCACGATTTTCAAGAAAGAAAGTTATTGATCCGCTTCCACCAGCATACACATCTATAAATGGAGTTTCAATATTTATTCTTGTATTTGGATAACCTTTAAAAATCTTAAAAATAATTTTTAAAGACTCTTCATATAAACCTGAATTAGCTTTCAATATTATTGGATATTCTCCTTCTTCAATATTTTCAGGAATGTTTATAATAAGAGAAAATTGAATTTCTTCTTCAGAATTTAAATTTATAGATTTAATAATTGAGCCTGAAGGATCCTTAAGTTCTACAATCCATCCATTTGGATTTTCTAATGATAATTCTATAGTCTTTCTTTCATTAAATAAATTTTTTAAGAATATTTGAATTGTTTTATCTTCTCCAGGAAGTGATTCAATATATTGAATTTTTGTAGAAAGCATTTTTAATTTTCCTTCTGGAACAAAAACATTAATAATATGCGTAGAATTTACAATATTTGATATAGCTTTAATGGATATACTATAATTCCCTTTTTCTACATAAAATGGTATTTCTATTTTTAAATTAAGTGGAATGCTTTCACTAGCATCTAAAAATATATCATTTATTTCTAATCCTTCTTTATTTAAAATTTTAACAATCCAATCTTTTGGATAATCTAACAATATTTTAAATCTATTTTTTTCTATACATGGATTTGTTAAAGATAATTCGATATTCTTTACTTCATTTGGATAAATTGTTAATAAATTATATTTTGAATCTATTATTGAAATACTTGATTTTTCTATAAATAAATTAATTTCTTTTTTATATATTCTATAACCAACAATTTTTAAAACTATGTTACTAGATTTTTCAATAAAGCCATATGGAATTCCAATTTTAATATTAAAAGATTTAGATTCTCCAGGATTTAATATAAAAGATTTGGCTTTAATAGATTCTATATAGCATTCTACAATCCATGATTTAGGTGCATCTATTTCGATCGAATAATTTTCTTTTTCAAACCCTTTATTAATACAATTTACTGGTATATATAAAAAATTCCCCTCATAAGTACTAATCGAATTAAATGGTGTAGAAATATATAAAGCATCATCTAAAGTAACTGTTGGAATTATGAAGTCAATAGTATCACTTGGAATAGATATGCTAATACGTTTATTTTCATATCCTCTTAATCTAAATTCTAATTCATAATTTCCAGATTCAATTGTAAAAGCATATGCTCCATAGCTTGAAAAAGTTGAAGCTATAGTAGCACCTGAAGAATATAAAATAACATTTACATTATCTAATTTTTTTCCATGAATATCTTCTACTATTCCATGCAAATAAACTTTCTTTGTAACAGTAACAGTTTGTTTACTAACTTCATCAAAACCATAAGAAGTAGAAAGTAGCAATGAAGATAAATATATTAATAATATAGATATAATTATTATGCATGAAGTTCGCTTTCTTATCATTTATATTCCTCCATTTTATCATTAACGATATCAAAACCAATATATAAACTTTATAGATTTATTTATGTTTCAAAATGTTTCAATCCGTTTCATTAAATAAAAATATTAAATTATGAAGAAATTCCTAAATAAAGTTTACCTAATTCAGAATGTGATAAAAGATCCTTTGCATCACCTTTAAAAATAACTCTTCCACTAACAAGTAAAAGTGCTTTATCTCCATGCTCTAATGCTCTTATAGCATTTTGCTCAGCTATAACAATTGTTATACCTAAATCATCTCTTAAGCTAACAATATGATCAAATATTTGCATTGCTATATTAGGTGCTAAACTAGCAGTAGGTTCATCAAACATCATAATTTCAGGTTCTCTCATAAGAGCCATAGCCATAGCTAACATTTGTTTCTCCCCTCCACTAAGAGTTTCAGCTTTTTTATTATAATATTTCTTTATTATTGGAAAAATTTCAGATACTTCAGCTGCTTTTTTATTAGCTTCTTCTTTATCAAGTGTGTATCCAGCCATTATTAAATTTTCTTTTACTGTTAAATTTGAAAATACATTATCTACTTGTGGAAGATATGCTATCCCTTTTTTTGCAATTTGATAAGGGGGTAAGCCTACTAATTCTTCTTCTTTAAATTTAATAGATCCTGAATAAATATTTGTTAAACCAAAAATTGTTTTAAGAAGAGTACTTTTCCCACTTCCATTTGGTCCTACTATAACAACAATATCTTTTCTATTAACTATAGCATCTATATCAAATAATACATGTAGCTTTCCATATCCTGAATTTATTTTTTTAATATCCAGCACTTGGAGTCGCCTTTCCTAAATAGCTTTCAATAACTTTTTCATCATTCAATACATCTTTAGCTAATCCTTCTGAAATGATTTTTCCTCTAAACATAGCATAAACATAATCTACATATTGTAAAGCTATATCAAGTCTATGTTCAACTATCATAAAAGTAATGCCACAATCATCTTTAATTTTACATAAATGAGAAAAAATTTCATGAGCAAGAACTGGATTAACTCCTCCAGCAGGCTCATCCATTAATATTATTCTTGCATCACACATTAATGCTTTACCAATTTCAAGCAATTTCATTTGTCCACCACTTAAATGAGATGCTGGCCTATCCCATAAATCTTCAAGTTTTAATATTTTAAGAATATTAAAAGCTTTATCAATAGCTTCTTCTTCCTTTTTTATCCATGATTTTTTAAATGGTGCTTTTAGAAAGCTTTCTCCAGGATTGCCTTTAAAAGATACTAATAAATTTTCTAAAACAGTAAGTTTTTGAAAAGGAAGTGGAATTTGAAAAGTTCTTACAATTCCTTTATTATAAATTTTATGAGGAGGCCAGCCAGTTATATCCAATCCATTATATTTTATTTTACCTTCTTCAGGCTTGTATAAGCCTGCTATAGTATTTATTAAAGTTGTTTTTCCTGCTCCATTTGGACCTATAAGCATAGTTATGAATTTCTCTTCAATTTTCATATTTACTCCATCTAAAGCTATTAATCCTCCAAAACTTTTCTTTAAATTTTCAATAACTAAAATTTCACTCATTTTCTCTCACCATAAAAAAAGGGGGAAGTGAAAAATTTAATGCCATGTAATGCTATCCATAACAACATCGTACATTGCTACTAGTTTCCATTTATATTCTCCAGCTTCTTCAACTATTGTCCAAAAATCATAATTTGTAGGCAATCTATCTCCTGCTTTATCAAGTATCATCCAACCTGTTGATCCGAAGTAATTATTTGCTATTGTTGGCAATACTTTTTTAACAGCTTCACTATCATATTTTCCTACGCATAAGAGTGAAAGAGCAATAAGCCAAGCAGCATCGTATGTATTATATGCATACGATTCGGGCTCTCTCCCAACTTTGCTTATAATTTTTTCTCTAACTTCAGAATATTTCTTTAATTTAGTAGGTGTAAATATTGAATTAAGGAATTTAGTTTTCACACTAAAGCTTGCTGATGTAGGATCTTTACGAATATCTTCAGATAAAGCGGTCCCATCACTACCAAACCATTTAACTTTTCCTAATACATCATATTCAGATGCTTGTTTAAGCAATATAGCAGCTTCTTCAAAAGAAATATCTAGTACTCCTACTTTATCAGCACCATATTTATTAACAAGCTCGCTTACCTTGGAAGCTAATGTACTAACTTCTGCAGAAAATTCTTTAGCATCAGGATCATATCTTATTTCATATGCTATTTCTCCACCTAATTCTCCAAATCTTTCCTTAACAACTCGTTCAAGACCATCACCCCATGGGTCGCCTCTCCAAACTGCAACGATATACTTTATATTACTTTCATGTAGCATTCTGGCTATAGCTCGTCCTTGCCATATATCACATGGACAAAGTCTAAAGATAAAATCATCTTCAATAGCTAATTCTGGGGCAGTCGAAGATTGACTAAAGAGTAAGATCTTATTCGCATCAGCATAGCCTTTAATATGTTTTAGTTCAGAACTTGCCATAGGGCCTATAATGAATTTTACGCCTTTAGCATTTAAGCTAGTAAGTTTTTCTAAAGCAACTGCAGGTTTTACTTCAGTATCTTCTACTAAAAGCTTTACAGTTGAAGGAATACCAAGGTCTTTAAGGAAAGCATTTATTTCTTCAATAGCTACTTCTATTGCAGCTTTATCATTTTCACCAAAGGAGGCTAATGGACCAGTCATTGGAAGAAGAGCACCAATTAATATTTCTTTAGGTAAACCCGTAGGAATTCCAGTTACTTGAGTGGTAACGGTTAGTGTAAATACACCAGTAGCTGGAATAGTAGTTGTTTGAAAAACAGTTGTTGCAAGAGTTTTAGTAGAAACAACAGTTTCGGTAACGGTTGCTGTAGCAGGAGGTGCTGTAATCATTGAAACTAAATATCCTAAAGCTAAGCCTACTACTAATGCTACAACTAAAGCTACAGCCATCGTTGTAGTTATTGCTTTTTTCTTGATTCCCATTTATAACCACCTTTTTTTCTTAAAATGAATTTTTCTAAAGTATATAAAATTTTCCCTTAAAAACTATATTTTTATTCAAATTTATGATTAAAAATCCTATATTTTAATTAATTAATTATTAATATTAAGAAGTATATTAAAAAATTTCTTAAACCAAAAGCTTTATACTAATGTTTATTAATCAAAAAATAATTAAGATGGGGTAAAATGATAGATATTATATTAAGAGATGCTATTACTTTTGCTAATCTACTTACTCTTTTAAGTATTGGGCTTTCTTTAACTTATATGACTACTAAAATACCTAATTTTGCTCATGGCTCTTTTGCAACTTTAGGAATATATATTGCTTTAACGATTACTGAATTATGGAAGCTTAATATTTATACAAGTTTATTAATAGCACCTTTTTTTGGAGGATTAGCTGCTTTAAGCTTATATAAATTTATATTAAAACCTCTTATGAATAAAGGAGCTTCACTTGTTTCATTAATGATAGCTACCCTTGCTTTTGATTTGGTTTTATTAAGTTTTTTAAATATTTATGCAGATTATCTTACAAAAACATTCAAAATAAAATCTAGAGTTTTTAATCTTAGAGGTTATGATCTTAAAATTGGTGAATATCCAGCAATATTTCCAATATCTTTAATACTTTCTATATTATTAATAATCATTCTGCATTTATTACTTACAAAAACAAAATTTGGAATTTCTATGAGAGCAACAATAGAAAATCCTTCACTTGCAAGTGTTATGGGAATAAATACAGATTTAGTATATAGTACTTCATGGTTTATTGCAGGAAGTTTAGCAGGAATAGCTGGATGTCTTTTACCCATAAGATTTATTGGAAATCCAGATACTGGTACTACTATGATTGCAAGCATATTTGCAGCAAGTATTGTTGGAGGGCTTTTAAATATTTATGGAGCAATATTGGGAGGATACTTAATAGGATTAACAGAAGTGCTTGGAACAAATTATTTAGCTATGTGGTTTGGTTCATGGATTATACCTTATAGGCCAATAATACCATTAATCGCAATGGTTATTACTTTATTATTAGCTCCTAAAGGATTATCCAGTATAAATTGGTATAAAATAATTAAAAAATTTGGGAGTGAAAAAAATGCTTCCTGTTGAAATAATTTTTTTAATAGATTTATTAGCTTCTTTCTCAGTTTATCTTATAATATCTTTAAGTTTAAATTTGGAATTTGGATACACAGGAGTACCAAATTTTGGAAAAGTTTTAGCAGTAGCAGGAGGAGCATTTGTTGTTGGAAGCATACCTGGAAGATTATTATTTAATTTAATGCAAATAAATGGAAATTTAGATTTTATAACTAATAATGCTCTTATAATTACTCAAATTACTAATAATTTAAAAACTAATATTCCATTATCACTTTCAATTTTCATATTAAGCATTATAATTGCAGCTATAGTAGGCGCTATACTAGGATTTATAGCTTCTTATCCAGCTATAAGACTTAGAGAAGATTATCTTGGAATTACTTTACTTGCAATGGGAGAAGTTCTTAGAGTTATAGGAAATAACTATAGAGATTTAATAGGAGGTTCTCTTGGAGTACAAGTGCCTGATCCATTTGCATGGATTGGTGGAGATTTAAGATTTGCTATAACTACTTTATCAATGTTATTTATTGCAATACTTATTTTTATTTATGTAGAATTTTTAATAAGATCTCCTTTAGGAAGGACTTTAAGAGCTGTTAGAGATAATGAAATAGCAGCTTCAGCTTTAGGAAAACATATTCCAATGATTAGAATGAAAGTACTTATGGTTGGCTCAGCTTTAGGAGCAATTGGAGGAGCATTATATGCATTTTATACTTCAGCAGTAATAGCAGGAACATATAATAGAGTTGATTGGACTTTTTGGCCATGGACAATGGTTTTACTTGGAGGAGCTGCAAACAATATAGGAGTTGCTTTAGGAACATTAATATTTGTTGGAGCTAGAAAACTTATAATTTTTTATAAAGGATTTTTTGCACCTTATTTACCATTTGATGTTGTATGGCTTGATATGCTTTTATTAGGAATTGTATTAATTTTAGTTCTTATGTTTAAGCCTGAAGGAATTATTCCAGAAAAACCTACATATACCATAAAAGTTAATCATATTAAAAAAATTATAGAAAATAGGAAGAAAGTCTAATTAAATTCATTTGCTTATATTAGCAATTTTCCCATTAGTTAATTTTAATAAATCTTTAGTATTTATTTCTAATAAAGCATTCATTGCTCCTCCACCACCATATACTTTATCAAATTTGAATACCTTAGGATCGATTATTGTTTTTATAGGATTTTTAAATCCAAATGGAGGAGTAGCCCCTACTTCATAACCAGTAAATTTTTTAACTTCAATAGGATTTGCTAATCTTACTTCTTTAACTTCACATTCTTTAGCTAATTTTTTCATATCAATTTTTTTATCTCCTGTGACTATTGCTAAAATAGGTGAACCTTTATCATCTATAAAAACCATACTTTTAATTATTCTTTCACGAGAAATACCTAAAACATTTTCAGCTTCACTAACAGTTGTAGTAGGTTTATCAAAAATTATTATTCTAGCATTAACACCTTTATCTTTTAAATATAATTCTAAATCTTTTTCAGACATTGACATTATTATCTTTAAAAAATATTTTTTAATATAAATAAAATTTTCTATTTCTTAATAGTTAAATAAGTTCATATAAATAAACCCTATGAATTCTTGGACTATATTTTATTTTAACTTCTTCGATAATTTTTGGTTTTAAATCTTTTATTGGAAAATCATGGCAAATTATGCGTGAACCTTTTAGAAGCATTTTTATTAATTTTGGTTTTAAAATTTCTATTGCTTTTGGAGTTAAATAAAGAGTTAAAATATTTGCTTTGCTAAAATCATAATTAAAAAGATTTCCATGAATAATTTTTGCATTATTTATTTTTTCCTCAATAATTTTTTTATTAGCATAATTAATAAGTAATGGATTAATTTCAATTCCAATACTTTTACATCCATATTCTTTAGAAGCATACCTAATAATTCTTCCATCTCCACATCCAAGATCTATAAGCAATTCATTAGGTTTAGGATTAGCCAATTCTATCATTTTCTTAACAACTTCAATAGGAGTAGGTACAAATGGTATAGGGATTTTAAAAGATTTAAAAAAATAATTTTTCTTATATTCACTCATTCTAAAATAGAAATATTATTAAGTATAAATGTAACGTATAAATTTTTCTAAGAAAGAATATTTATTTTAGCCTTTTATTATATGAGATTCAAAAGGTTTATACAATTCAGAAGCTTTACCTACTAATAAAACTTTTCTAGTTCTTAAATAAAGTATTAAAGGAATTGGAAAAATATTCAATATGCTAGCTATAAAGAATATTTTTGCTCCTCCAAAATTATACCAAGCATATGAACTAATTAATGGTGAAAAGCATGTTGCCAAACCTATAAATGTGTCAGCTGAACCTGAAACAGTAGCTATATATTCTTGAGGAACATATTTTGTTAATAAGTATCTTCTAGCTGGAAGATCTAATGCAATAGATAAACCAAATAAAAATAGTACTAAAGTAGCCATATAAAAACCATTTGAGAAAGCATAAAGCACATATATAATACTTACTGTAATAACATGTGTTAATAATGTAATGCTACCACCAATTTTATCTATCAATGTTCCAATTGGGATTTGGATTAATAATGATCCTAAATTCTGCATTCCAATCATTAATCCAATTTGTTCTTCATTTAAAGCTAAATAATGTTTTGCATATAATGCAATATAAGGTATTGCTATGAAAGCTGAAAAATCGTGTAACATAAGTGATAATGTTAAAATTCTAAGTCTATTATCCTTAAACATTGTTGATAAAAATTTTGTTACATATATTTTCTCTTCTTTATTTTTCTCTTTAGGAATAAAAAATGAAAGGAAAATGAATGCTATTGATAAAATAAATACACAAATATTATTTAAGCCATTATATTTAAAATAGTTTACTATAAAACCTGAAAGAATAGAACCAATAATAGTAGTTAATCTTATTAAAAAATAATATTTTGCTAATGCTTTTCCTCTATTAGTAATTTTACTAAAATAAGATATTATAGATATGCTTGTTTGAGTATAAATACTTAAAGCTAAACTAATGAAAATAGTTATTAAAAATATTGCATAAAATTGATTTAAATAATTCATTAAAGATATTGAAAATATTAAAATTATTGTAGCTATACCTAAAGATTTTTTCCAATCAATTTTATCTACAATAATACCTATTGGTAAAGAAAGAAGCATTGGAATTATAGATATTAAAGAATTTATTAATCCTGCTTCACTTGATGAAAAACCAATGCTATTTAAAAATAATGGGAAAAGAGTTTGCCACATAGAATTTGTTAAAGAAATTATAGAATAGAATAAGAAAAAATTAATTAAAAAATTTTTAGCAATTTCATATTTTAATGAAAAAAAGTTTTCAACCATTTTTTATTGGAAAATTTAATAAAAAAGGATATTAAAAAACTTATAATAATTAAAAAAAAATAATTTATTAAGGGAATAAATAGAAAAAAGGCTTGAAGGAAAGAAAAAAATGTTATAATCATTTTAAAAATAGAAATAAATTAGCTATTGATAAAATATTATCAACAATTATTTTAATTTCTTTTACTATAATTTTAAGTTTTATAATTATTTTCTATTCTCAAAATATAATTAGTTTATTTACAGGCTTTGAAAGTAGGGCATGTTCAACTTCCTACCATAGTTTAGCCCCTCTTTCTGGAACCAGTTTGCATTCATGTTGAATGAATGCAAACCAGCACTCCTCCCATCAGGGGGCACCAGCAAAATAGTAGCAAAATGCTACTATTTAACCCTTCATTGCTAATTTTGTTGAAAATTAGCTCAGAGCTTCCCTTCTTAAGAGAGTTCTTCTAATCCTTGAAGAGAATGCTGGTTCCTATGAATAGGAAGCTTGGCCCACGCCTAGCCTTCCCCTAACATGAAAGTATCGGGGAAAGGATATGTTCTTTAAAATATTCAATTGTTCTTTTTGAAATATTGTTTCCAGCATTGTAATGTTTATTTGTTATCAATCCGCATTTTTCACAAATG
>Ga0080004_1126176_pt1 | contig 27498 bp, 28 predicted proteins | sample WasSprMetagenome_FD_69207 | JGI IMG/M metagenome (GOLD analysis project Ga0080004, IMG submission 69207) | Sulfidic aquatic microbial communities from Washburn Spring, Yellowstone National Park, USA - WS (SPADES assembly) (version 2) | ecosystem: Environmental > Aquatic > Thermal springs > Hot... | reverse complement strand
GATAGTTTACAACTATGTATTCCTAAAATAAAATCCAAAATTAAATTTTTCATAACCTATTTCCCTTTACAACAGATTAAAAACCTAGTCCTTTACGGTAGTTAATAATACTATTTTCTTTTTACTCACTAATTTTTGCTCTAGCAAGTATTGAAGCTATTCTTAAAGCTTCGATAGTAGCTCTTTCATTTACAGTACCTTTACCTGCTTTGTCCCATGCCGTACCGTGATCCGGAGATGTTCTTATTATTGGTAATCCTAATGTCAAGTTTATACCTTCGAGGAAGCCAATCATTTTAATTGGGATATGCCCTTGATCATGATACATAGCAATCACTGCATCAAACTCACGATTGTGGTATGCTCTAAAGAATACAGAGTCTGGTGAATAAGGACCGGTAACTTCAATTCCTTTAGAATGAGCCTCTTGTATTGCTGGCAATATCTCTTTAATCTCTTCATCTCCAAATAATTCACTTTCTCCCGCGTGGGGATTAAGGCCTGCAACAGCTATCTTAGGATTAGTTATTTTAAATAAATTTATTAATGCATCATATGTTAATTCTATAGTTCTTAATATTCGATCTTTTTTAATTAACTCAATAGCTTTCTTTAAGGATACATGCGTTGTAACATGAGATACTCTTAGGCTTTTAGCAATCAGCATCATTATAACCTCTTTAGCTTCAGTTAATTCAGCCAGCAGTTCTGTATGACCGGGATATTTATATCCTGCCATATTGAGACTTTCTTTACTTATAGGTGCAGTCATGATTGCATGTACTTTATTCTGTATGGCATATCGTACTGCAGTAACTATGTATTCGTATGCTGCTTTTCCACCTATTACTGAGGGTCTTCCATAAGCTAGTTTTTCTAAATTTACATTATTTAGGTCAATTACGCCAACTGCAAAATCCTTATTAATATCAAATTTATCTGGGTCTTCTGTTAGAATAAAATCTATATTGTCAGCCTTAACAATTTCTCTTGCTTTATTTAAGACCTTTAAATCACCGACTATTATAAATCTTGCAAGCTTCCAAAGAGCTCTATGTTTAAGTGCCTTTAGTATTGCTTCAGGGCCTGATCCCGCAGGATCTCCCATAGTTATAGCTATTAGAGGTTTATGTTTCATCTTCCCAGCCTTCCAACTACTTTCATGATTGTAGTTTCAGATCCAAATCCTCCAGCTTTTGTAACTAGAAGCGTATTATTAAAACTTAGTATAGGTAAGCCTGGCTCTATTTCACCTTTAATTTCAACAACACTTATGTTAAGATGTTTTAATACTGATGATACTATATCTCCACCAGTTAAGAAAATTCCACTAAATTTTTCTTTTATGGTAGATATGATGTTTGCTAGTAAATCTCCAAAAGTATCAGCTATTTTTAATGCCATATCATTCATACTTACTCCGAGTGTCTTGGCTATTTTTTCTCCTTGTCTAACTTGTTCCATATCATATGATGTTGTAACTATTATTGCTGCTATATTACTATCTTTTAGAGCATTCGTTATAAATGATATTACTCTATCTGTTTCTAAATCTTTTTTCTTAATAAGATTTTCTACATCTATTTTTATTATTACACAATTAAATGTTTGTAATAAATATTTTATCTGATTTCTGGTTACTTCATTTAATGAGCCTACCCCTACAAGTATCGGCTTTCCGCTTCGACCTTTAACTACAATCATATACGCGACGTACTCTGCTAACCCAGCAGATCCTACCCATACAATTTTATGTTTACTTGACCTAGTTATCTTTTCAACGATCATCTTTAAATCTGAATCGTTCTCAACATCAAAGGATAATACTTTATAATTATCCAGTAACTTAAGAATTTCTCCTGATCTAACTTCATTTAAAGGCGCATGATGATAATAATCACCAAAAGTATTACTAAAATAATCAGGTATGTATGATGACTTTACAGGAGTCCTTGGATCTTTACCGTAAAATGTTTGAGTTACAGGTTCTCCATTAACTAAATGTACTCCATTTATTGTTATTCTTTTTTGTTTAGGATAAGCTGGTGTAAATATTATTAGATCTGGCTTATATGAATCGTAAATTGCTTTTATTTCAGCAGTAATATTACCCCTTAATGTAGAATCTATTTTTTTATAGATTGCTATATTCGTATCTAGCTCAGATAGAATCTTTCCTAAGGTAAAAACTTTATTATATGCTTTTTCTTGAGTTAACGCTCTTGATTCAGTATTTATAGATATTACTTGGTAATTGTTTATCATTCTTCGGAAATCTATGTATTCAGATATACTTACTGCAGTTCTATAGCCTAATTTAGCAAACTGGGCTGCTGTATCATTTGCTCCTGTGAGATCATCAGCAATAATAATTATGGAATCAACAAACATAATGAAACTCACTTGTTACGTTTTGAATTTTCTTTACTCCAGAGATAATGAGTTATAATCGGGGTAAGGATAGCTGTTATTAATACTGCAGTAGCTACCCCAGCAGTAGCCCTCGGCACATAGGATGAATACGATGGATCTGCCTGTGCCACAATTGATGGCACTATAACTGCATTACCTGCTGTAGTTCCTATTCCAAATCCAACAGCTGGATTTGTATCATTACTGAAAAACACTTTATATACAATGAATCCTAAAAATCCTGTTCCTAGTGATGATAATAATCCTATTATGACACCCCCTAATGCTCCTTGACCTAACGTACTAATATCTATTCCAGCTCCAAGAGAAAATGCAAAAAACGGTATAGTTATTAATGCAGTCGGTTTAAAAATCTCACCAATTTTTGGATCTAAGTTCCCTAAAACAAAACCTATCAAATACGGAAGAATTACAGCCAATAAATATTGGGCAGGTATGTTTGCAAGTCCTGCTAGTCCTAAAAAGAGCATTGTAAAAAATGGGCCATCATTTAAGGCTGAGGCTATATATGCACCTACATCTGTTTTATTTCCATACTTTGACGATAAAGCAATCCAAAGACCACCATTTGAATTTATAAGCGCTGCCATCAATGACAGAAGAGCTAAACCTGGAAGAATCTCTGCTCTTCCTACGATATAGCCAAATACAATTACTGCAACCCCTGGAATAAATGTTTTTGCAAGAAGTAATGCTCCAGATTTAGCTAATACTAATGGAGCTGCTCTAAACGTTGTACCTGCACCAGTAGCGAAAATTAGTAACGCTATTAACGGTAAAGCACTATCTCTAAACAGAGCTGTCGTGAAAGAACCCAAACCAAGAAATCCAGGTGCAAATGTTCTCACTAAACTTCCAATTATTAAAGGTATTATCATTAAGCCACCAGGTACCTTATTAATAGCATCCCATATTGGTATCTGTTTAGTATGGGATGACATGTCCTATTAAGATTTGAACTGTTATATAAGTTTATCTGTAGACAAAGTGGCTCTGTAAACTTAAGCATTTTTGATCACCTCTATCATCGGTAGTGCTTTCTTAATGAACTTCTTAACATTAATACACTTACCCAACCATACCTCATTTACCATGAACCCTATCGACGCCAGCAACATCTCAGCATGCCTTCTATCACACTTCTTATCACATAGCATATAATCATCAAAAGCTTTAGTCCTATAACATACTGAATTCCCCCATCAAAGCCCAAATTATACACTCCACGCCTCAAGTTCAAGATCCTGCAAGCTGCCCTATAATATGACGCACCATCTGTCAACACAAGATTTAAAGGCTAGGTAATAGTACCTAGCCCTGGTAGAGGTCAAGGTCAGCCGTGAACATGAGTCTCCATCTTTGATCCATAGATGGCTCTAATATTCTTTATGAACGTTAATACTGTCAACATGTTGACTACATATATGCTGATAAATGTTGTCGAGATTATTGTATATAGTGGTGAACCTAAAAATGTATTTAATTGTTGTTTCCATAGATGATCTTCTTTGTTTCTGAATTCATCTTTTCTATATCTAGCATTCTTTCCTTTACAGTATCTGAGTCCAACTTGAAAGCCCCAAACATGTAAGTAGTTAGCTCTATATCATGCCCTAACAATACTCATCGTACAAACAATACATAATTATTTAACGTAAGATAAGATTTAAGGGAATAAAATATAAAAACAATAAGTGAAATGCTAAGAAAAACAAGATTATAGTATCACGATAAATTTAAGTATGTTCAGAATGGTTGCATATCGTGTATGCCGCCTTCTCTGATTCCTGCATCAGTAATTTTTATGAATATGGCGTTGTTTTGTAATTCTTTTATGGTTTTGGCACCTAAATAGCTCATTCCTGATCTTAATCCTCCTATTAATTGTCTAAGTACTTCTGAGACTGTTCCTCTATATTCAACTAAACCTTCAACGCCTTCGGATACGTATGCTTCTATTTCTTCTTCTTCGAATACTCCTTCTCTTTCCATTCTGGATAAGTATGCGCCGTGTGATGCCATGCCTCTGTAAATCTTATATTTTCTGTTTTCTCTTATTATGGTAGCTCCGGGGCTTTCGTCGGTTCCTGCGAGTAGATTTCCTATCATGACTGTTGATGCACCTGCTGCTAAGGCTTTTACTACGTCACCAGGTTTTCTTATACCTCCATCGGATATTATTGGGACATCATATTTGGATGCAGCTTCGGCGCATTCGATTATTGCGCTTATTTGTGGTATACCGACGCCTGCAACTAGTCTTGTTATGCAAGCGCTTCCTGATCCTATTCCAACTCGTATTGCGTCAGCACCTGCGCTTGCTAAAAGTTCGGTTCCTTCTGCTGTTGCTACATTGCCTGCGACAACGTCTACGTCAAATTCGTGTTTTATTTTTTTAATAGCTTCTATTACGCTTTGTGTATAACCGTTTGCGACGTCTATTACTATGAAATCTGCTTCGGCTTCTAAAAGTTTTTTTGTGCGTTCTAGATAGTCTTTTATTCCTACGGCGGCGCCGACCATTAGGCGTCCTTTTTTGTCTTTTGATGCGTATGGGAATTTTTCCATGTTTGCTATGTCGCGCATTGTGATTAAACCTTTAAGTACGTTATTTTCATCTACTAATGGTAATTTTTCTAATCTGTGTGATTTTAGTATTTCTTTTGCTTCATCAATAGTGATGTTAGGTTTTGCTGTGATGAGGCGTTCTCTTGGGGTCATTATTTCAAATACTTTTTTGGATCCTTTTTCGAATATTATATCTCGTGAGGTGACTATACCGAGTAGGTGGTTAGTTTCATCAACTACTAATAAGCCGCTAACTTTGTATCGTTCCATCATTTTGCGTACGTCATCTACTGTATTATTTGGGTTTATAGTGTATGGTTTTTCTATTATTATGCCCTCTGATCTTTTTACTTTTAGGACTTCTTTTACTTGATCTTCAATTGGCATAAATCTGTGAATGACTCCTATGGCTCCTTCTCTTGCCATTGCTATTGCTAAGCGTGCTTCAGTTACGGTATCCATTGGGCTGCTTACTATTGGTACGTTAATTTTGATACGTCTGGTGAGTTTAGAGCTGATATCAACTTCGCGTCGGGAACGTATTGGGGAAGGTCTTGGTACTAATAGGACATCGTCAAAAGTGAGTCCTTCGCCTCTAATTATTACCACAGTAGTATCACCAATATATAAATACGTGGTTACAAATAAAATTTATCATATGAATTGCTAATATTTTGAAAAAATTATAGTATTTTAATATTTAATATTAGTTTTATTTATTAATTATAAATACCATGTGTTATGAAATTATTAGTTTATAATACTTTAGTAAGCTATTACATTTTGAATATTAAATTATTTAAGGAAGAAAAATATAATCTATTATGGTGATTATATGTCTGTACTTAGTAGGGATGAAGTAGAGACGAGGCTTACTAAATTGAAGAATTGGAAATTGAGGGGTAAAAGAATAGTAAGGACTGTTAGGTTTAAGAGTTTCTTGGATGCTATTAGTTTCATAAATAGGGTTGCTGTAATAGCTGAACGTAAAAATCATCATCCAGACATTAGAATCTCGTATAATCGTGTTACTATATCATTAATTACTCATGATGTTAAGGGACTTACGGATCTTGACTTTCAGCTTGCGGAGGAAATTGATACATTAATAAGTGATTTTAAAGGTAAAGTTTAAAAATTTTTTGTAGTTCTGTAATTCTCTCAACGTATAAATCAGCTCCAAGCACATTACGATTTACTGACACAGTATAACAACCAAGTTTTTTACCAGCATCAATATCCCATTGTGTATCACCAGCAAATATTGTCTTATTAGGTTCGGCGTTAAGTTTTTTAAGGGCTAATGATAGCTGATTAATTCTATATAAGTCATCCTCTCTTGTTATTATTAATTGTATGAAATCTAAAATGCCGAGTCTCTCTAATACTAATAATGCTGGTTCTTTTGCTTGTAGTGTGATTAACCCAGTTTTTATTTTGTTTTGAACTAACCATTTGAAAAAATCTATTAATGTATTATCATGTGTTACTTTTTTGGCAGCTTGTAGTTCAACTTGTTTTATATAGTTGAATGCCTTATTAATAAGTTCATTATCACCTTTAGCTGCTATAGGTATACTTGTGGCTAATGGTCTAAGTGGATGATCGGTTTTTAATAAATTCCTTATTGTTGCTCTTAATTGTTCCCAATCAATGTCAAGTTTAACAAGCGTACCATCAAGATCTGTTATGAAATATGTAAATTTCATTATAATCAATTTTTGTACTCACTAAAGCTTTATAAAATTTTTGTAACATTCGCTTGGTACTGTTAAGGTTTTGAGCGTGTTTTATAATATTCTCTACTGATGACAGTAACTGGATCTTAGCTTAATAATTATTCAGCTTGGACACTCTACTATGATAATCTTATTAGTCTAGAACCTTTAGTGATAACGTTTAGTTACATTAATCTTTTATTATCATTTCCAATGTGAATATTAGGTGTTATATTTGTCAATGAAGGATTACATTGAGCTTACAAAACCGAGTCAAACATTCTTATTACTATTTACATCTATAATGGCTTATTATGCTGCTCCCGGAGTAAAAAGTTTCATCACGATATTATTACTAATAATTTCAATGACTTTAGCTGTGAGTGGTGTTACTGCAATGAACATGTATTTTGATAGGGATATTGATAGTGTGATGCAACGTACTAAAAAACGTGCTATACCTTCTGGCAAAATATCACCTGTTAAAGCGCTCATCTTTGGTACTATCTTATATTTAAGTGGACAAGCATTATCATTTATGATAAATCCTTTAGTTGCTATAACAATTTTTCTGGGATTCTTTTTTGATATACCAATTTATACAATCTTCTTAAAACGACGTTCATCTACAAACATTATATTTGGTGGTATTGCAGGTAGTATGCCGGCAATGGGTGGTTGGCTTGCACAGACGGGTAGTATAGATCTTGGAGCAATTCTTGTATCGTTATTGGTTCTTCTCTGGATTCCTATGCATATCTGGTACATTGCTACATATTATTTAGACGATTATAGGCAGGCTAACATTCCTATGTTGCCAGTGGTTGTTGGACCTAGTAAGGCTGCTATTGGAATTATCATAAGTATTCTTTTAATGGAAATAGATGTAATTATTATGTATGTGCTAAGAATGGTTGGAATATTAACGTTAATCATGTCAACGATTTTAGTGATCTTATCTATTTACAAAACATTTGAATTTGCGCGCAATCCTACTAGAATCCAAGCTAGAAAACTCTTTAAATTTGCTAGTCCGTATCTTGCAATAGTTTTTACTATGATTGCTATAGAGAATAACGTATTATCATTCATTAGAATCGCATTAATAGCTTTGTTGCTTTAGTAGTGTTCTTTGTTATAAGGAAATGCATATAAGAGGCGTTTAAGATCGTATAATTGAGTTAATGTGAGTCCTCTTGATGCATTAAACATTATAGATTCAGTTTATAGACGTAATGCAGATATGGCATTACAAATTAGAGATTTAATTTTTAAGTATTCGGAAGAGTTAACTACTAAATTTGGTCAAAGGCCTATAAACATTATGAATTTCTGTGGTACGCATGAATGGACAACAACACATTATGGATTAAGAAGCCTTATGCCTAAAAATGTAAGGTTAATTGCTGGTCCTGGTTGTCCAGTATGCATTACACCAGCCTTTTATGTTGATTTAATGATTAAGTTTTCTTTTGAAGGTTTAAAAGTTTATACTTATGGTGATGCATACGCTTTACCAACTGTTAGAAGTATAAAGGGTGCTAGAAGCTTAAAAGAGGCGAAGGCTTTAGGTGGTGATATTAATGTTGTTTATAGTTTCTATGATGCTATTAAAATTGCAAAGAATGAGAATAAGGTTTGTGTATTCTTTGGTATAGGATTTGAAACTACAGCACCATCATATGCGCTTTTATTTGATAAAGGATTAGTACCTAAAAACTTATTATTTTTGAGCGTGATTAGACTTACACCGCCAGCTGCAGTATATGCTCTTGAAAAGGTTGGATTAGTAGATGGTGTAATTGCTCCAGGTCACGTTTCTACAGTAATAGGGGCATCACCTTGGAGTATTATTTCTGAGCGATTTAAAATACCTGTTGTAGTTTCCGGTTTTGAACCTATTGATTTGCTCCTTAGTATTGCAATGATACTCAGGCAATTATCTAAAGGTGAAAGTAAGATTGAGATTGAATATTCAAGAGTTGTTACGTTTGAAGGTAATAAGGTTGCGAAAAATTTAATTTCTAATGTTTTTAAAGTTTATGATGCTGCTTGGAGGGGTATAGGTTTCATTCCTAAGAGTGGATTAACATTAAATGAAAAATATAAAAATTATGATGTACTACAAACGTTTAATATAAAAGAACCTGTAAAAGATAATTGGGTATATGATTTACCCCCAAATTGTAAATGTGCTGAAGTTACTTTAGGATTAGCGAATCCTACCGATTGCCCTCTTTTTAAAAAAGTCTGTACGCCTCAAAAACCATATGGGCCTTGTATGGTTTCGAATGAGGGAACATGCGCCGTATGGGCACGTTTTGGTGGGGGAGGTATTGCTGATCAAGTGGTCAATAGTTTAGGTGGTGTATAATATGTGCTGGGGTATTCCTGCTAAAGTTTTAGCGATAAATGAATTAACTGCTAAAGTAGATTTTGGTGATGGTTCTATAAAAGAGGTTTTAATAGCTATAGGTGATGAACTTCATATTGGTGATTTTGTGCTAGTTCATGCAGGTGCGATAATTTCTAAGATCAGCCTTGAAGATTTGCTTACATCATTTGAATATTTAAAAGAAATGGCTATTGAAACTGCAAAGGAGAATGGTATTGATCCTGAAGAGGTTAAACGTGAATTCGATATAAAAATAAAGAGATTGATAAAATCAGAATAAAATCTCTATTATCCTGACATTATGCTGTATATGAAAGTTTAATATTTCATGTGAAATATTAGTTCAGTGATAAAAATGGGTAATGTTGTAACTCTTGCACATGGTTCTGGTGGTGTTGAAACTGCTCAAATACTATCAAGATTGTTCTTTAATCGTCTTGAAGAAAGTATGAAAAGGACTAAAGATGGTGTTGGCATTGATTTTCCTGATGATGCAGCAGCTATACGTACTAGTGATGGATATTTTGTTGTAAAAGTAGATTCTTATACAGTAAAACCATTATTCTTTCCAGGAGGTGATATAGGAGTTTTGGCAGCATCAGGTAGTATTAATGATGTTCTAATGTTAGGTGGTCTTCCTATAGCAATTCTTGATGCAATAGTTACTGAAGAGGGATTTGACATGGACATTCTTGAAAAAATTATAAATTCATTTGTTAATGTGTTAAAACAAGAAAATATACCTCTTATTGGTGGTGATTTTAAAGTAATGCCAAAGGGTCAAATTGATGGGATAGTTATTTCTACTGTTGGTGTAGGTTTTGCTAAGAAATTAATTTTGGATAAGGATTTAAAGCCAGGTGATAGGATTATTACCACTGGATTTCTCGGTGATCATGGTGCTACAATACTTGCTATGCAACAAGGCATTAACTTAAGTGAATCATCTTTAAAAAGTGATGTCAGACCATTAACCAGATTGATGAAACCATTATTAGAGAAATATTCTGAATATATACATGCTGCACGTGATCCTACAAGAGGTGGAGCAGCAATGGTATTTAATGATTGGGCAAGAGAATCTGGTACCGTAATAATTATAAATGAAAAGGATTTACCAATCAGGTCAGAAGTAAAGACATATTGTGATATGTTAGGCATAGACCCACTTTATCTTGCAAACGAAGGAGCAGCTATTATCGGAGTTGATCCAAACGTAGCGGATGAGATTGTTGAATTTATGAAGCAACATGGATTTGATAAGGCTATGATTATAGGTGAGGTAAAAAAGAGTGAAGAATTTAATGGATTAGTATTGCTTAAAACCGTTGTAGGTGGTTATAGAATACTTGAACCGCCAATGGGCGAATTAGTTCCAAGAATTTGTTAGTAATTGAAAATTAGAGATTACTAATTAAACTTTCTATTGATTTCCAATATAATTTAGCCTGTGTAATATTTTTATTTACATTAGGATCAAATGGTATCTCACCTAGTATTTTGCAATTTAACATGTTTTCAAGATCTTTATAATTTATGTCACCAAATATTTTTATCCATTTATTACCATACTTTAATCTAGACATGTTAATAACAATGCCAAGTATTTTTACTCCTTCTTTTATTGCTAAAGTTATAAGACGTTTAACAACATCAAGTGAAAGTTCTGAGGGAGTGGTGATTATTAATAGTTCTCCCTTATTACTAAGTACTTTGTTGATTGCAAGGAACTCGTCACCTGTTCCTGGTGGTAAATCTATGATTAAATAATCAAGAAGTCCCCAATCAATATTTGCTAAAAGTTCCATTATTAAATTATATTTATCTTCGCCCTTTAGCGGAAGTGGGTTATTACCTATTATGAAGCCTAATGAGAAGATTTTTATATTATTAGCATTAATTGGTTTTAATCCTTTATTATCAGATTTAACATATTCTTTGATTCCTGATAATATATGCTGAACTGGACCATGCAAATCTAAATCTAATACTCCTACATTGAGTTTCTTTTCTGAGAGAGCTTTGGCAATAGAGTATGATATTAAACTTTTTCCTACACCTCCTTTTCCGCTTCCAACTATTATAACACGATTGATATTTTTTATTCGCTCTCTTATTAAGGGTATTCTATAATCAATTAAGTTCATAGTTTTTCACCTATTATTTTCAGCACTTTAATAGTATTACCAGATATAACTTGAAAATCTACGCTTCCACATTTAGGACAGTTCACAAAAACACTAACTAGTTCTGGAAAAAAGTGAAGTGGAGATTCCTTTCCTTCTGGTTCCATAATTCCTACATCACCTAATCTTTCTCTGAGCTGGTGAGTAACTTCACTTAAATTCCATGCATAATTACAGCGTTTGCATTTGAATGAGACTTTTTCAATAACTATGTTCACATTAGTATCTGAAAGCCCTGAGATGCTCATTATACTTTTAAGGGCTTCTTTAAATACATCCAAATCAATATTCATTAATTCACCAATAGAGATATCTACTTCATCAATTTTTAGGAGATTCTCATTTTTTGCGTAATCAATAAGTGATTGAATTAGACCTTCAGCTAAACTCCATTCATGCATATAAGCTCAAGCAAGGAATATCATACTAAATATTAAAGTTATGTTCACTAAATGTATAAAAATTTAAGAAATATTATTTTAATGCCAAAAATGGAGTTTTTTGTGTATAAAAATAAATCTGCACAATATTTTCTTATTAATGGCTGAGAATCTTGAAAGCTCTTAAAATTATGGTGAGAGGTATTGTTCAAGGGGTAGGGTTTAGACCCTTTATATATAGAATTGCTCTCAGATGTAATTTGTATGGGTATGTAAAAAATATTTCGGGAAGTGCTGTTGAGATTCATGTAGAAGGTGAGGAATCCAACCTGAAACAGTTTTTAAGACTTCTTAATGAAGAGAAACCATCAGTTGCAGAAATTGATGAAATAAATATTGTGGAAATTCCATTAGCTGGTTATAATTCATTTAGTATTATGAAAAGTGATATTACTTCTCATTATAGTTCCATGATTCCACCTGATATAGCAATTTGTGATGAATGTTTGCAAGAGGTATTAGATCCAAATAGTAGATGGTACAATTATCCTTTCCATTCATGCGCATACTGTGGACCTAGATATTCTATTATTGAGAAATTACCATATGATAGGATTAATACGTCAATGAATGACTTCCCATTATGCTCAGAATGTCTATTTGAATACCATGATCCTAATAATAGAAGAAGATTTCATGCGCAAGGTATTAGTTGTCCTAAATGTGGGCCAATCATCTGGTTAGCTGATAAAAATTTTAATAAGATACAAACTAATAATCCTATTTATGAGGCTGCAAAATTACTTGATGAAGGGTATATTATTGCACTAAAAGGTTTAGGAGGTTTTCACATAGCTGCTCTAGCATCAGATGATGATGTTGTAAGAAGATTGAGAATATTAAAAAATCGTCCAACAAAACCATTTGCAGTAATGGCTTTAAATATTGAAATTGTATCGCAAATAGCTCAATTAAATGATCGTGCTAAGTTATTATTACTCTCTCAAGAAAGACCAATAGTTCTTCTTGAAAAACTTAATGCAAGTCCTCTCTCTGAATTAATTGCACCTGGGCTTAAACATGTTGGAATCTTCTTACCATATACTGCATTACATTATCTCTTACTAAATAATACAAAAGATAAGTTTGCTATAATGACTAGTGGAAATCCTCCAGGTGAAACAATGTGCATTGATGAAACATGTGCAAGAGAAAAATTACATAATTATGTTGATTATTTTCTCCTTCATAATAGAAGGATTGTTAACAGAGTTGATGATAGTGTAGTTAGATTTACTAATGGAAATCCTATGTTACTCAGAAGAGGAAGAGGTTATGCGCCTAGATGGATTCAATTACCGTTTAAATTAGAAAAACCAATAATTGCATTTGGTGCTATGTTACAAAATACTGGTGCGGTTGCATTTGAAGATAAAGCAATTTTAACACAATATATAGGAGATGTTGATGAATTTTCTTCATACCAAGAATTAGCAAAGTATTTAAGACTCTTAATGGAAAACTATAAAATTAATGTTACTGACCCTATCTTAGTTTGCGATTTACACCCACAATATCCTACTACAATCATGGCTGAACAATGGTCAAAAAAATATAATAATGAACTCGTTAGAGTACAGCATCATTGGGCACATATAACATCAGTAATGGCTGAGTATGGATTGCATGATGAATATATTGGTATAGCTATAGATGGTGCCGGATTTGGAACTGATGGTAATATATGGGGTGGAGAAATATTAAGAGTAAGTTATAATAACTTTGAACGTATCGGACACTTACAACTTCAAAAAATGCCTGGCGGTGATTTAGCAACATTATATCCATCACGTATGCTCATCTCAATTCTTTCTACATTCCTAAGTGAGAAAGAAATTTTTCATCTAATTAAGAATTTAGGCATTCTAGATAAAGGATTACCCCATAAAGAAAAAGAATTTAACATTATAATGCGCCAAATAAATAATTCACCATTAACCTCTAGTATAGGAAGAGTATTGGATGCCACAGCAGCACTCCTAGGCATATCATACTATAGGAGTTACGAAGGAGAACCAGCAATGAAATTAGAAGCTTTTGCTGAACCTTCTAGTGAATTATTAGACCCAAAAATAGAATTATTAGAAAGCAATTATATTATCAATACATCACATTTGTTCAAATCAATCCTAGAATTATTAGATTCTCAAAAAAGAGAAAAAATAGCATACATGATGCAATATTCTCTTGGGCAATGTTTAGGTACAGTCATAAATAGGATTGCAAAAACTAAGGACAAATATGTCATAATTTCTGGAGGAGCAGCAGTAAATGATTACATAATAAAAGGATTAGCTGATACAATCAAAATAAAGGGATTAGAATTTTTACTCCCTAAACAATTACCAGCTAACGATGGTGGTATACCACTAGGACAAATAGCCGTAGCCTCAAATTACTTTAAAAAATAAAAAGATATTTAAAAATTCTATTTTACAATAATTGTACCATACATTCCAAGCGCCGCATGTTGCGGTACTGCACATATGTAATAATATGTACCCTGAGACGATGCTGTGAATTCTATAGTCCATGTTGGATAGAGATTATTCTGTGCTGGAGGTAATCCCATCATCGGCATTGGTGTAGTAGCTCCTGGAAATGCTAAATATGTCTGAATCATATGTAATGTTTGAGGATATGGTGGTGGAATGTTTACTACTGCTAAACTGTGTGGCATATCTTCATCAACATTCACTACTATCATTTTAACGTTTGTGCCCTGTTTCATAACTATTGTTGGATTTATTAATCCGTAAATTTCAAATGAATACATGTTTCCTTCTGGACCAGCAAGTACTAGGATTTCAGCATTAAAAGAATTTATGATTATTGTCTTATTTTCCTTAATAATAGTAATATAGCTTGGCACTTGTGATTCAAGAGCGGCAAGTTGTTCTTTATTCATTGTTGGAATATTATATCCATGCATACCTCTATATCCGTGCATACCTTGCATCATTCCCCACATATTGTTATAGCTTTGTCCATACATTGGGTTAAACTTTTGTGGAGGAGCTTGATTCATCCATTGATTAAAGTTTTGCATCATTCCTGGAATGCCAAAAGGGTATGGTGCACCATATTGTTGTGCAATTATTATAGTAGGTATTACTAATGCTGCTATTATTAAGGCAAGCCCAATTATTATGGGAGTTTTCATTTTCTATCACCATAAATATCTAAGTAAGCTTTACTTTTAAAGTCAGTTCACACAGTGTATAGACTGACTGTACATATTAAAGTAATTGATCTTTCTCATGATTAAAAATGATTTGCGCCGTCTTAAAATGATAATGTTTATTGTTACTGATTTGTTACTTTTCTATTTAGATTTTCATCTTATTTCCATTGTACAAGTTATTTCAAATTTTATGAAGATTAAATTATTTAATGTTAATAATTCTCTAACACCTGAAAACTCATTTACTGAGCGAATAGATTTAACGTGAGGTTTATAAATAAGAATTAGTGTTGTTATGAGTGAAATCTATGTATACAATTTTCATACCTCTACAAATATTTTTAATGTGCATTTCTGTTAAAGTGGGTTCTTATTTAGAATGTTGGGGGTAAATATTATGGTTGACTTAGTTGGTTTTGTGACCATAGTTCTTGAAGTGTTAGCATTTGTCTTTGCTACATTAATAGCGGTTAGATTGTTAAAAGTGTATTGGAATACTCTTGATGATTCATTGTGTTTTCTTGGTATAGGATTTGTTATGGTATCTATTGCTTCTTTAGTTTTCTCAGTTATACCATTGGTTCAACTTCAAATCTTATTACTTTACTTATATTTGGTAGCGATTCTTATGGATGCATTTGGTTATATAATGATGGTACTTTCATATTTATATAATAAAATTACTAAGAATGTTTATCAAATAATTCCTTTTGTGTTTAGCGCTCATTTAATTTCTCTAGTAGCTCTTGCCATATTATCTTACTATACATTACATCGTAAAAGTTTTCTAGTTGGTATAGGGTTTACCATTTTACTAATTCATCATATAGTAGACTTAAACGGTCTTTTGCAAATGTCCCCTGAACTTCTTATTATTTCAGAAATGCTAAGACCACTCGGACTTCTTCTATTATTAAATGGATTAAGAAAATGATGAGGGATTTATATGCGAAAGCAAATGCGAAGTAGACTTGGAATCATAAGAGATATCTTGAAGACAGTTAATGAAGAAGGGAAATCTCCAATTACAAGAATCATGTATGGAGCAAGATTACCGTATGATCGCTTAAGCTCAATACTAAATGAGCTAGTAAAGAAAGGTCTCATAGAGAAGATCGAGGATGATGAAGGGAAATATTATATAATTACTGAAAAAGGTATAAAACTTTTAGATGAAATTGAACGTCTGGAAAAAATTTTAGATAAACTTGGACTTGAAATTTGAAACGCATTAAGAGCCGATCATAGATAAAGTCACTTTGTTAACTTCTCAAATCTATACTGATATAAAGATAAATATGTTGATTAATAATCGTATGATGGTGTAGTGCATGTATGGATTTATGGATAAGATTTCTCATAATGAGCCTACATATGGTACATGGATAACGATAGCACATCCTGAAGTGACCGAAGCCCTTTCTAACTTACCCTTTGATTGGTTCGTTTTCGATATGGAGCACGCACCATTAACAATTAAGGATGTTGAACTTTTAATGATGCCTTTGAGAAAAACAAATATTGTGCCTTTAGTCAGGGTACCATGGAATGATTTCGTTATTATAAAACAAGTCTTAGACATTGGAGCACAGGGTATAATAGTCCCATACATAAATAACAAAGTTGAAGCAATAAATGCAGTAAAAGCAGCAAAATACCCACCTGAAGGCATAAGAGGCGTTGGACCAAGAAGAAGCATAATGTATGGATTTGATGATATAAAAGAATATTATAAAGAATGGAACAAAAAAGCAATCATAATAGTCCAAATAGAAACAATAGATGGCTTAAATAATGTTGACGAAATATTATCAGTCAATGGAGTAAGTGGCATCTTTATAGGACCAAACGACCTCTCATCAGCATTAGGAATCTTTAGAGAATTTAATAACGTGACCTACACTAACGCCATTAATAAAATATTAAACGCAGCCAAATCAGCAAACAAGATCGCAGGTATTATGACTTATAGTCCAGAAGATGCTTTAGACAAAACTAAAAAAGGCTTCAATTTCATAGCACTAGCTAACGACATAACACACTTAATAAAAGGCTTCAAAGACACATTTAAAACACTCAACATTCTCTAATTGTATTTAAATATTAATTCTAACAAAAACTAAAACAATCGTTATCTTTAAAAAATGTATAAAAATCTCAAATTTTTATTAGAAACTCTAAGTTAAGATTTTTCATGCTCAGTACAAAGTTACTCCACTTCAAACACCTTTGAGCTTCAGTAACTTCTCCCTAATGAGTTTTATGGTTTGTTATTGTATTTAAGCCTTTTTAGTAATTCATCCCAGACTTTAGCTCTGGATTTTCTTGTCTAGTATATGTAACTTAAAGTATGAACATCAGTATATCAAATGACTACTTCTCTTATTAAGATGAATGATGAAAATTTTAATCTTTCTACATTTTTTATAATTTTTTTATATATTTTTAGAAAAAAAGATTAGATTTAAATATAAGCTAAAAGAAATATTTATTAGCGTAAAATGAGAGAAATTAAGGTCATTGTTTTAATATATACTAGGTTTTATGGGCCCATTGATAATTCATATTATCATTACTTTAATCCTCCTGCGGGCAGAGCAATAGGGGTTTCAATAGATCATGATTATTGCGAGTGCGGGACTCAAAATCTACCTAGTGTTATAGCATGGTTAACTGGGGGGTGCTCAGTATGATAAATGCTCCTAAAAAGTTTTTTATTACATTTTTGCTAATAGTTATTCTATTGGCATCAATATTATTGATGAACAGTACAGTCTTTAGTAAAAATGAGAATTATGATGCTATAAAAATTGCTGAGGGTTCGGTGTATGTATATGAGATTATGCCTGATAATGAATCTTTGAGTAATATTTTATCTAAGAGTTTCTTTGAATCTCATGTTAAAGATCTGAATTCGTATTTAGATGTGAATGAAGTTAACTATATAATAACGGTCCAAAAAGATTATTGGAAAGCAGTAAGTAGTAAAATAATCAGTATTAATGGTTCTGATCCTTTAGAGACTGGTATGATAGCATGTAAGAACATATATATAATAATTAAAGTGGATACTATTGAAAGGGATAATATTATTGTTAACATAACACTATCTATGAGAAAAGGTTATGCACGTTTTGGAATAAAATACGATCCATTACCAATAACTGATACAGGCTGGTATTTGAAGAATGAATTCTATGTATCATACTTTAACTCTCTTAATATGAGTAAACTTCTTATTATAGATAGAAGGAATCATGATGTAAAAGATTTGATGGGATTTGGTCTGGGCGAATGGCCATTCTGGTTAAAAGATATCAAAACTAATTATGATGCTGTTCTCTATGGTCTTGATGATACAGCATTCATTGAAGGATTTAATGTCACTAAACCTCTTTCTGGAGATGCACGAATTATAGTTTTAAATATGACTTCGTCAGCTCCCACAATATTCTCTATTAATAATATTCATATAAATCCAGAAAATCAAATTTATACTAATAAAGGACTTTTAGGGAGTGAAATAAGAATTCTCAATGTGACATTTGATGAAAAGGAACAAATAATGGATCTCTTAAGAAAACTTGATACTACATGTCTTCAAAATCCAGGATGTAGAGAAATTGCAATGCATACAGTTTTTCCAGGTATAATCATGTATGATAATAATAGTATTATAATTAAGCATGGTTTACCAAATATAATGAACTTTAATGATAAACCATGGACATACATTAATGATGCTGCTATTCTTGCTAGAGAATATCCTATCTTAAATATGGGATACCATAAAATTATCACAATTATGCATGGCATTGAGTATAAAGGATCTAGATATATTACAATTGGTTTTCCAGATTTAGAGGCCGTTTCATATGATAAAAATAGTAAATTATTACTTTATATTAGTGTGAAGAATAAGAATAATATATTTGGTATGCTAAACACGATCCTTCCATCAGTCATAGTCAGAGCCTTTGGTATTGCTGGTTTTGAATTAACTAGGTATTCAGAACTTTCGATGAAATTAGTTAATTACGAAGTAGTATAAAAATCAAAACGCACTTAAGGTCAGCTATTAGCTGAAGTATTTCTTTAAATGACCTTGATGAGATCATTGATTTTCCATATTTAAAACAAATTATTTACTTAACCCTAAGTTCTCATCAGGTTTCTCTCATTATTTAATATATGTTAAAAGATAGTATGGACAGAATTATCTTGACAGCTAAGAATACTAACAACATTAACTAACAAAAGTCATAATTACACAATGTTTGTTGTAAGTTTTCGATAAATTTAATTACTAGTAGTGGTAATATGGTCAAGTTTATTTTTGGTAAACCAATAAAAAGTTTAGAGGACTTCTATGATAGGGAAGAGCTTCTCAAATCTATGCTCAGTTATATAGAGAAGGGTCAATCATACGCATTAATAGGTTTTAGAAGAATGGGGAAGACATCAATACTTAATGTTTTACAACAAATTTTAAGAGAGCGAGGTTTTCTTACAAGCTTTATAGATTTAGAAGTTAAGATGGAGAGAGGTTATTTAGATCCTGTCTCATTTTTAAGACTTTACAATTTCTCAATATTAGAAGATTACTTTAATCAGGTGGGTTTATTCATCAAACTAAAACATTTAGTACATGAAACGCCTTCAAAAATAGTCTTAGTACTCTCTGAAATATTAGGACGATTAAAAAGTTCAAGCTTTAAAGTTCAATCTCCTATAGGATCTTTAGAATTGCATCTTGAATTTGAAAAAGTACTTTATGAAAATCGTAATAGAATAGAAATTGAGGATATGTTACTCGAAAATATACTAAAATTACCTGAAAATTTATCACAGGAGCATGGTAAAAGATTTATTGTATTTATTGACGAGTTCCAATTTATTAGAGATCTAAAAGCCTGGAGAAAAGGTATTTTTCACACAATGCGAAGCATATATCAACATCAGGAGAAGACAACTTACATAATAAGTGGTTCTGCAGTCGGAATGATTACAGATATATTAAATTCAAAAGATGCACCATTTTACATGACCTTCATGCCAATTCAGGTAAAACCTTTTTCTCAAGAAACAGCAAGAAATTATCTTTACGAGGGATTCATTTCCGAAGGATTTACAGTTACAAAAAATGCACTAGACATTTTAGTTCAAAATGTTGATGGAATACCGGCATGGCTTAGTTATATAGGACAGAAATGTATATTCAATGCAAATGAACAGAAAACTAGAACAATTGATGAAAAAATCGCATCAGATGTTGTCAATAAAATGTATGAAGATTCATTACTAATATCAGAGATCGAAAAAGACTTAACCAAACTTAGAACAGTAACTAAAACTCCTCGAATTTTAAAAATTTTAGAGATAATGGCAAAATATGATGCAACATCGCCATCTGAAATCGCCCAAATACTTTCAAAACAAGAGGGAAAACCCATACCCCAGTCAAAAATCCTTCAACTCTACCTCGAAAGATTACTACAATATGGTTATATTCAAAAAGAAAGCAGAGGAAAATACATAATAGCAGATCCCATACTTGCCCAATATCTTAAAAGAAAACAAACCTCTAATTCTACATAACATTTAATTTTGTCCTCCTAGATAGAATCAAGAGACTTTAATTTCTAGGGAACGAAACAAGCAAATCATTATTCTAAACTTATCAACAATTCATTCCATGATTGAGAATGTAGAACTCATTGCATCATGCATATTATATACAAGTATTTTGCAATAAGCTAATAAAGGTTTTTATTAAATCTTAGTAAGTTGTTTCAGAATTATGAGATAATCTTAATGTGCAAATGCAAGTTTAAATATTAGAATGTTTTAGTTTGGGTAAATGAAGATAGATTTTAAGTTTTTAAGATTTGAACCTAAATCAATTGAAGAGATTGGAACAGTTGAGTTTTCAAAAAATGAGATAATAGATCTTTATAGGAAAATGGTTATGATAAGGATTTTTGAGGAAGAACTTTTAAAGCATTATGAAAACTTAGAAATAAGAGGAGAACTTCATTTAGCTATTGGTCAAGAAGCTGTTGCTGTAGGAATAATATCAGAACTTAAAGATACTGATTATCTAGTTAGTAATCATAGGAGTCATGGTCATATATTAAGTAAGGGCGTTGATCCAAAACTTATTGCGGCCGAAATTTATGGAAAAGAAACTGGGCTATGTAAAGGTAAGGGCGGTCATATGCATTTAACTGATATAAATAAAAAAGTTTTAACAACAGGAATTGTTGGCGGGGGTATTCCTATCGGTGCGGGATTAGCTTTTGCATCTAAATATTTAGGGAATGATTCTATTACTGTAGTATTCTTAGGAGATGGTGCTGTTAATCAAGGAGTTTTTCATGAAACTTTAAATTTAGCAAGTTTATGGAGTTTGCCAATAATATTTGTTGTTGAAGATAATAGATATGGTTTTAGTTTAATAAAAGAAAAAAGTACTTCTGTTGAATATAATGCTCAGCGAGGAATTGCTTATAATATGAAGAATTATGAAATATTGGATGGTAACGATGTTTTACAAGTAAAAGCTATTGCAAAAAAGATTATTAGTGAGGTTAGAAATGAGAAAAAGCCTATATTGTTAGAAGTCAGAACCTACCGTTTACGTCCTCACGTAGAACTCGTTGATAGTGAGATATATAGAAGTAACGAAGAGAAAAAGACATGGGCTATTAATGATCCAATATTAAGACTTGAAAATAAAATACTAAGCGAAAAAATAGCTACTGATGAAGAATTAAAAACTATAAGAGAGGAGATCAAAAAAGATGTAGAAAATGCAATAAACTTTGCAATAGAATCTCCATTTCCAGCAACTGAAAGCGCTTATACCGATATTTATGTTGAAGAAAAAGTACTAGAAGAATACAGCGCTAGAGAAGGCAAAAGACAATTGGGAATGTATGAGGCTATAAATGAAGCAATAAGAGATGAAATGTCAAGAGATGAGAGAATTATATTACTAGGAGAAGATGTGGGTGTACTCGGTGGAGCTTTTTGGTGCACACAAGATCTTCTAAGAAAATTTGGATCCAATAGAGTTCTGGATACTCCAATTAGTGAAAGCGCATTCATAGGATTAGGAATCGGAGCTGCTATTGCAGGTTTGCGACCTATTGTTGAATTACAAATGGTTGATTTTTCACTAGTCGCAATGGATCAGATTCTAAATCATTTAGCTAAATTAAGATATATGTCAGGAGGCCAATTAAAAATTCCTATTGTTATAAGGGCTCCTATTGGAGGAGGTTATGGTGATGCAGCGCAACATTCCCAAGTTTTGTACTCGATGTTCGCGCATGTTCCAGGATTATATGTTGTAGCGCCATCAAATCCTTTTGACGCAAAAGGAATGTTAATTTCATCAATTCGAAGCGATAATCCAGTCATATTTTTAGAACATAAATTACTTTATGGAGTCCCATTCTTACCACCGGGAGCTTTTAGTCATGTGCCAGAAGAATCTTACACAATACCTCTTGGAAAAGCAAAAGTGATACGTGAAGGTACAGATATCACAATCATAGGTATTGCATATACTGTTCATTTAGCTCTTGAAGCCGCAAATGAACTTGCTAATGAAGGTATTAGTGCAGAAGTTATAGATCTGAGAAGTCTAGTACCACTTGATATAAAGACTATTTTAGAATCAGTTAAAAAAACAAGGAGAGTGTTAATAGTTGATGAAGACTATCTTTCATATGGACTATCTGGAGAAATTGCCGCAATAATAGCTGAAAATCCAGAATTGTATGATAAATTAAAAGCTCCTATAATGCGAATTGCAAACCCCAATGTTCCAATACCATTCTCAGAGCCCTTAGAAAAAGAAATTCTACCAGATGTAAATAAAATTATTAAAAAAGTAAAAATGATGCTTAAACCTTAGTTCTCATCAAACTTCTATTCATGACATACTCTTAATGATAAGCTCTCCTGAAATTTTGAAAGTTCCTTTTATGGGCATCACTAATTAATGTGCAATTTAACAAATAAAAGATAGCAATTGAGTGTAATCTATAAAAAGCTTTATAAATATTTAAAATGCTAAAATAATTATGAAAGCTGCAATTTTTTATGGTAAAGAAGATGTTAGAATTGAAAATGTTGAAGTACCAGAAATAAAGTCTAATGAAGTTCTTATAAAAGTTGCATACTGTGGAATTTGTGGATCTGATGTTACTGCATTTAAAACAGGAAATTATGTTAGTGGACTCATTATTGGACATGAATTTTCCGGTATAGTTGAAAAAGTTGGTACTAATGTTAGGAAGTTTAAAAAAGGGGATAAAGTAACTGCAAATGGTTACATACCATGTGGTCAATGTAAATACTGTTTATCAGGTAAACCTTCATTGTGTGATAATTTAGAAATGACAGGAATAACCATAAATGGTGCGTTGGCAGAATATGTTAAACTTCCTGAGCATGTTGTGTATAAGCTTCCTGATGAGTTATCATTGTTGCACGCAACTTTAGTGGATCCTTTATCTAATGTATTACATGCAGTTAATTTATCTGATTTTAAACCTGGAAATTCAGTTCTAATTCAAGGCGCAGGCCCAATAGGATTAATAACATTAGAGGTATTAAAAAGATCAGGAGCTGGAAAAATTCTTGTTACTGAAGTAAGTGAAAAAAGAAAGATCTTAGCAACCGAATTAGGTGCCGATATAGTGATTGATCCTATTAAAGAAAATTTACCGGCTATCATTGAAAAAGAAACAAAAGGTGAGGGAGTAGATATAATATTCGATACTACCGGAGCGCCAGCAGCTTTAGAGGCAAATTTCACGTTAGTGAGGAAGGGAGGTGAAATTATTGTAGTTGGTATAACTGAAGAACCTGCAACAGCAGATTTCTTTACCTTAGTAGTGAATGAACTTACAATTAAGGGATCATATGGCGGATTTAATGAGTATCCTAAAGCTATAGAGTGGCTTGCTAATAGACGCATTACTGCAGATAAAATAATAACTTCCATAATTTCTTTAGAAGATTTATCAGAAAAAGGATTTAAAGTTCTTATAGGACCTGCAAAAGAAGGTAAAGTTGTGGTAAAACTTACTGGGGGTGAATAGAATGGAATTTGGCAGCCTAGAATATTTAGAAGAGGTTAAAAAGAGAACTAACAGTGATCCAAAATATTTAGAACTTGCTAAAGAGGAGAATGCAAGTTATACATTTATTATTGAAGCAGAGCCTGAGAAAGGTGTTAATAACACTATCATTTTAGGATACAATGTGGAGCAGGGTAAAATAATGAATATATGGCTTGGGGAGAAAACTACAGATTTTATAATATCTGGGAACTATGGTGTTTGGGTTGATATACTACTTGGTAATCTAGGTGTTACAAAAGCGTTTTTAACTAGAAAACTTAAAGTGCGAGGAAATCTAATGAAACTATTAAAACTATCAAAAGCAACTGAGTATTGGCTCGAAATTTTAAGAAAAATACCAACAGAATTTCATGGTGAATACTCAAAATATAACATTAAAGGTGAGTGATTATTAATACTTTAAAAATACTATCCTTTTTTCTTATACTTACAAGCCTAGTAACAATAATGTATTGGATAGATTTCCTCACAACTGGAACAGTACAAGTCTTAGAAGAAGAATGGTATATAAAATTTGAACAAGCATTCATACCAGCTGATATTTATATGGCACTCTCATCATTAATTGCAGGAATCGGACTTATCAAGAAAAAAATCTGGGGGTTTATCTTCACTTACCTTGCATCTAGCGCATTAATATTCTTAGCACTCATGGACATAACATTTAACATACAAAACAACCTTTACGAATTATTATACTCAAGCACCGAAATGCAATTTGAAACATTAATTAACATATACACTCTAACTTTAGGAATAATAGCTCCAATAATATTGTGGAAAGCACGACACCAATTTCTTAAAATTAATATTTAAAAATGCTTTATAGTTTCTTGCTTTATGCTACTTTTCAATCATAATGAGATGTTTAAATAAAACTCTTTAATAACAAGAACAGCATAACTTAATGACACCAAGTTATTTAGGTCTAACATGCTCACAATTAATCTTTTCTTAGGAATAGAATCGCTATATACTTAATAACCAATTTTAATAGTGGATGTACTCCATGAAATAGGCCCATATTTCCAGTAAATTGTACCATTATTACTACTTATAGATATATACTGTGGTGATGGTGTTGATCCACCAACTACGAATAGAGGATGCTTAGTCCAATCCCAACCATCATAAATATACCATCCGCTTATAACTTTTTTACCATTTAAAAGTAATGCATAAAGAGTGACATTCCCCATATAAGAAAAAATTGATTCTTTCTTAGTGTAAGATTCAAGAGCGATCACTTCTTGATCACCATCCATGAATGTATAACTATTATCATCAGCTAAAAAACCTGAACTAAATTCACCAGTAGTTATATCATGTACAGTATAATTCCACTCATATTTTCCCTGATTATTTTTTAATGAGTAAATTGAAATAGACACAATATGATGGACATCCATAATTGGTAATGAATTCTCAGCTCTCCATATATAATTAGTTCCAGATGAAATGTTTAAAGCTATCATTGCATAAGTAAGCCAATAAGTGTTATTCGGACTAATCCCAGTAGCAACCTGAAGAATTGTCTTTGAAGCAGTCATTGCTGATAATACAACGTAAATCATGCCATCAGTTCTAGTTATATTTGGCAATCTTATAATGGCAGTAATATTCCTTATTTCAGACCATTTTACTATACTACCATCCTCTAACTTAGCTCCATTGGGAACTACAATACCTAATGCCCATGTAGCATGCAAGTAATGCCCCCAATCAGAATTTGTCTGATTTATACTATAAAATGCATAACTTAAGAGTATTATGGATAATATTAAAAGAGCTAGAAATCTAATAAAATATTTATTTGTCCTCATGAGATTCAGCTGCGAGAAAAATGTAAACAAGAATTAATACACCAATTACTGTTATTATTAGAAATGTTTGTATAGGTTTTTCAAAAGGTTGAAGAATAGCTTCAGTATTTGTAATTGGGGCATGCAGTATGGTTGTTGAATATCCACCTAATGTACCAGCTAAACCTAATCCTAGAGTTGAACCTATCACTCCAACATAAAACATTATTATTCCAACTATTAAAAAAGTACTTCTAGATTTAATAACAGCTTCATCTAAATTTAGTATAAACATAGAAAGCCCAATGAATCCTAAACATCCAACAACTATAAAGAGTATGTACCCTATTAAGAGCCAAATTCCAGGACCCCCTCCAACTAATATTCTTAAAAGAGATTGAGAAAAATCAATTGGTAATACGAAAAGTAACGTCCAAACTGCAGCTATGATAGTATTAATTAGAGCTATTTTTCTAAGCTTCCTATACAAAGAAAAATTTTTACCTTGTTTTATAGAATTATTCATTTAAATCACTAAATAATAAAAAAATAATCAGATTATTAAATTTATTTCTTCATCCATTGAAGCACGTATCCAAGTCCACCCAGCAATGCGCCAGCAGCCACCAATAGTATGAATGGCTCAATCCAGTATGGATAAGGTGCTAAAATCTGTTCATGGACTTGAGCTATATTTAATCCACCGCCACCTACACTAGTTGGTAAAAGTGCTGCCCCACCCCTATATCCAGCTATCATCATTAGCCATGTAGCACCAATTACACCAATGTTGCCAAAAATCAAATGAAGCCATGCTAAAATATTGTTCAATCCTGAATAGGGTTTATTTAATGTTGCTTCAATATGATAATAGAAAAGTGCTGTAACTGCTGTAGCTAAAACACCAACCACTATGTAACTAATGTAACCAACAAAAAGCCATGTACCTGCACTACCTCCAGCAATGACTCTACTAGGTGATGGTGTTGGTTGTATAGGACCAAAGAAATACAGAGTCCAAATTGTTGCAAACAATCCGTTAATTATAGAGGCCCATATCCATCTATTAGCCCATTTACTTTCTACCATATTTGTCACCACTATATAGATGTATTAAGATAAATATAAACTTTTCTAATAAAATAATTTTATGCTTGATATACAATATATACAATAATGACATCTATATTGAATATTTTAATCTAATAGGTTATATTTTAAAATAATATAATATTTAATTTATTGTATTTATATAAAAATAATTCTATATTATATTTAAATATATAAAATTATATCTACTTTAACATGAATGATCAATTTTTATCGGAGAAACTTGATTTTAATATTCAATAAGATAAAGGAGAAACTTTAATAAGCTTAAGAAGTATTGAAGCGTTTGTTTTAATATTAAAGATATTTCAGAACTGACATAAGTTGGGGGCATCTTACATTACGCATTCGCATCAGGTGCATTAAGTATAGGAGCATGGTGGTATTTTATGCCACCAGGGTTATTTATTCTTTTACTGATTTACGGTTTTATTCTTATAGGATATTCACTGGAAGAAATTTTAAATCCAAGATTAAGAAGAATGTAATTTGTAATGAATTAAC